>Ga0197142_1002322_pt1 | contig 16736 bp, 17 predicted proteins | sample GBS60_MetaG_FD_148614 | JGI IMG/M metagenome (GOLD analysis project Ga0197142, IMG submission 148614) | Sediment microbial communities from Great Boiling Springs, Gerlach, Nevada, United States - GBS 60_MetaG | ecosystem: Environmental > Aquatic > Thermal springs > Hot (42-90C) > Sediment...
AACACGCAGGCGCTGCTCACCCTGCGCCTGGCGGCGCCGCACCCGGATCGGAACGTCGTCCCTGCACATATTTGCGTTGATGGAACCTGTCGCAGCATCTCGTTGAGCGCCGACTGGCGCACCTGCACCTTTATCTTCGACATCCGCGACCGACCGGCGCTGACGGTCGAGGTGCACACACCAACCTTCACTGCGGCTGACGGGCGTCGGCTGGGGGTGCTGATCGACCGCGTGCATCTGACGGTGCTCGTGAGCGCCAGTACAAACAGGAGTATGTGGCACGGTGCATTCTTCCCACTACTAGAATCGCTCTCCACGCACCGGAATGATATAGCTACGGATCAACGCGAGAGCACTTTCACTCATCTTATCGATATGCTCACGCATCAAGTTGCAAGCAGACTGACTATCACCAGCCGCGATCGCCTGAGCGACAGCGACGTGTTCATGAGTGCAAGCCAATAGCCGTTCCGGGCGGGTACCAGAGTTGATTGTAACTCGATGCAACCGCCGACGCACGTCACGAATCGACTGGCTTAGCAAAGAATTACCTGATGCTGTCAAGACAATGTCATGCCATATTTTATCAACAGTCGACCAATCCTCAACATCATAGCGCTCTGCAGCAGCCAGCAGTTTATTTGAAATGTGCATAAGCTGTTGAGCCTGATCCGCTGTACGACGCGATGCTGCCAGTTCTGCAGCGTGTGAGTCTATCAACCGTAAAAACTCCAGCATGTCCTCTACTTCTTTGATAGTCAGCTCAGCAACTATGAGACCACGTCCGGGAACATTCTGGATAATCCCTTCCTGTTCCAAACGACGAAGCGCCTCACGTACTGGTGTACGGCTAATCGCTAGCCACTTCGCTAGCCGGTCCTGTGTCAGGGACTCACCTGGCTTCAGTTCAAGGTTAGCGATTGCTCGTGAAATCGCAATGTAGGCTTTATCGGTGAGCGAACCTGCATTGCCGTTGAGATCGGATTCCATAATGTTCGCTTTCACCCCCGGCAACGATATTCAGAGCACATTCAAGAGTTACGGAATCTCCGCTCTTGCCGTCAGGTTAAACTGTCAGATACATATTAGCATTCGGAGTACATTAGACTTCATCAAGATTTATTTTGATTTTTGGAATGCTTTTTGCGTTTCAACCAAATTCGGAAGTTATGCAGCCCGCAACATGTTTCCATGACCATATCCCGAAATTCGGAACAACCAAGACGGATGATGTCGCGAGTAATCCGATACCACTTGATATCGCCGATGACATGTTCAATGTGGACGCGAGTGGATGATATACGCTGGTTCTCCTCCTTTTCCTGCGGCGTGAGGGTTCCATTGCGCGGCTTCTTCTTTGGTTGCATGATCTGCACGCCAGGCAGGTTAAATCCTTGAAATCCAGCATCCTGGTAGAGAATAATCCCTGTTGGAAGAGTGTATCTCGCTTCATCCGCGATACATTTATCATGCACCCTTCCTTCGTAGGTGTCGCTCAAAAAGTGGATAGAGCCAAAATAATCGATAAGAAGCACGTTTTTGAGCGTATGTCGTTTCTTCTTGCCGCTATAATACAACTCTCGGTCGGCTTTGTCGCTCGGACGATAAATGGGACGTTCTACGCCGTCATGGATAAAAAGGGGGGCGCATCCGTCGCATGCGACGGTTCTTCATGCGACGGTTCTTCATGTAATCGCCGCACCAGGTCGTCGGCAGTGCGCGCAGGCAGGAGATTTTGCTGTGAAAGCGCATCGTTAAGCGCTCCGTGCAAAAGATGCACCCATTTGCTTACGTTTGATTGGCTCATGTGAAAGATGTGTCCATGCATTACTTGCGTCGGATTCTGTTTTAAGTAGGTCAAAATAAAGAGCAGTTTGTCTTCTGTTGTCGGAAGCGGCGAGTTTGCGTAAGAGACGTAGCGACGGCAATATCGGACGTGACCGTCAATGGTGCGGCGTTTCATATACGCTTCAAATGCAGTGTGGAAGATCGGAACCAACGCGTGGAACTCGTCAGCGGTCAGTCCGGTCATAGAGCGTAATTTCTCCGGATTTTCGATAATGGATCGGTACTTGCACATTGTTTTTCTCCATTTTCAGATTGTACAAAAATAGTATATCACTAAATCTTGATGATGTCTATTCAAGAGATACAGATGAGCAGCAGTTGCACCAGGTATCGCCTACAACCGAAGATATCAATCATTGCATATCCTGGATTCCTGCGAATTGATGAACGACGAAAACTGGATAGATCCGCACCCTACCCCAACAATTCTCGTAGAAACACCAGCCCATCTTGTGCAAGAGCATCCTGGCTTGATGCGAGCGGCCGCCAGACTGCTGCAGCGCGCGCGATTGTTTTGACCGAGTTTGTGAACGATTCTATCACGACTGCACCATTATAGCCAATGTCACGCAAGCCAGCAGCAACTTCCTGCCATGGAATGTGCCCCGCGCCAGGTGTTCCACGGTCGTTCTCAGATGCATGAACATGACACAGGCGCGAACCGGCAGAGCGAATAGCATCACGGAGGGATGTTTCCTCAATGTTCATGTGAAACGTATCGAGCATAATCTGACAGGACGGATGTGCAACCCGATCAACGATTGCTGCAGCCTGTGATGCAAGGTTAATAAAGCTCGTCTCAAAACGGTTGAGGGGCTCAATTGCCAGCGTAACGCCGCGTTCACCCGCATAGGAAGCCAGATGGTATAATTGGTCAACCAGTATGCTGGTAATGCGCTCACGTTCCGCAGTGGTCATCTGCCAGGTACGTCCGACTGCCGAATATAATGGACCTATCAGGTTCGAAGCACCCATTGTATGCGCTGCATCGATGCAATGACGCACATATGCAGCACCATTGACACGGATTGCTTCATCTGGATGGGTGAGATCACGGTCAGGACTGATTACTGCCGCAACGCTAATTCCCAGACCATGTTCTCGAGCCAGCATACCAGCACGGGCATAGTCAAACCCATTGTGAAACTCGATAGGGAATTCTATCCAGTCGAAACCCATTGCTGCAACGTGTGGCACAAGCCGCATCACATCAGCATTTGTCAGTGGTGACACCCAAACCCACGTGTTTACACCGAAACGCACCTTATTCTCCATTGATGAAGATCAGACAAAAACAAGCGAAAGCCGACTTTCGCTCAGACAAACGAAACAACTATCACCTTCTAATTTTTCAGCCGTTATCCTCCCCTATTCACCGCCTGTGGTCCATCATGACCTGCTACTATCCGTTTCCCATCCTCTCCGAACATGTGTAATCGCTCACGAGCAAGTGTGAAGCGCACAATATCACCACGACGCAGCAGTGTCATTCCAGGTACCGTGCTGACAATCGTTTGCTCTACAGACTTGATGTGGATCACAGTCTCAACACCAAGCGGCTCGATAAGTATCACCTCACCAGCAAACGGACCATCCGGGACAGGTTGCACATCTTCCGGGCGTAGTCCGACGTAGAACCGCGTTGGCAACAACATGCCACCTGTTACATCAACTGGAAGAGATATCAAGCTCCCATCTACATGGATACAGCCATTCACGCAACTAGCTGGCAACAGGTTGATACGGGGGGTTCCAACGAGCTGAGCAACGAAAATCGTTGCCGGATGATCATAGATCTCATTCGGTGTGCCAATCTGGACGATCCGGCCCTGTGACAGCACGGCGATCCGGTCAGCCATTGTGAGAGCTTCAATCTGGTCGTGAGTCACGAACAGGATCGTACTATTTTGCGTCTTCTGAAGGTGCTTAAGCTCGACTCGTAGCGCCTCACGCAGTTTGAAGTCCAGATTCGACAACGGCTCGTCCATCAGAAAGATACGCGGATTACGCACAATTGCACGCCCGATTGAGACACGTTGCATTTCACCACCAGAGAGGCGAGCTGTTTTACGATCCAATAGATGGCTAATACGCAGTATCTCGGCAACATAAGTCACACGTGCCTTAATTTCCGACTCTGGTATGCGGCGTAGCGGTGCACGCAGGGGAAAGGCCAGATTATCGTAGACCGACATAGTCGGGTAAAGTGAGTACTGCTGAAAAACAAAGGCAACATCGCGCAAGGGGGGCGCAAGTCTATCTACCGGCTGATCATCGAACAGGACACTTCCACTATCCTGTCGCTCGAGACCAGCAATTACACGTAGCGTTGTCGTTTTGCCTGCACCGCTTGGCCCAAGCAGCACAAAGAACTCACCATCGTCGATTGAAAACGACACCTGGTTAAGCGCCTGCAGCATACCAAAATACTTCGTGATTGACTGGAGTCTTACATTAGCCACAAGCCCTCCAAGTGTAGGGTTCATTTTGGGTATAAGGGGATACACCGTACAGTCAACGATACTCTATTGCTTCATTGTACCGCTGCATCTTTAGTGTGAATTTTTATCACTTCACGCGAATTGCCTTTTCATGTGTCGCGTCGAAGAAACGTACCAGCGCTGGATCGATGTCGAAACGTACGATCTCGCCAATCGGATAGATTGTATCGCGCGATACACGGGCATGCACAATCATCCTGTCATCACCAAGCGCCAGATGGAGCATCGAGTACGCACCGTGTATATCGGAGGCATATACTTCGGCAACGATAGGTCCGTTGGCACTAATCTTCACAGTCTCTGGTCGAAATCCAACAACAATGCGACTATCTGTCAGACTAGACCGCGCGATTGCTGTACGCCAGGAGTCGTGAATCGGGTAACGGTTGCCACCCGGCAATACTACCACGCCATCCTGATAAACACCGGGTACAAGGTTCATACCAGGACTTCCAATGAAACGTGCTACAAACATTGTTGCCGGATCATAGTATACTTCATACGGCGTGCCGATCTGTTGAACGATCGCATTAGACATGACCACAATCCGATCACCCATTGCCATCGCTTCGACCTGGTCGTGGGTAACATAGACAGTTGTCGCATGCTGTTGAAGATGCAGACGCTTAATCTCAGCACGCATCACCTCGCGAAATTCGGCATCGAGTGAACCAAGAGGCTCGTCCATCAAGAAAGCTGCTGGACGACGCACAAGCGCTCGCGCCAGAGCCACTCGCTGACGATCACCTCCACTAAGCGCGCGTGGGCGAAGGTTGAGCAGCGGCTCAATATTGAGCATCCGTACAACGTCATCCACACGTCGATTGATCACATCACGCCTCTCACCTTGGGCCTCAAGCGGAAATGCAATGTTTTGCCGCACTGTCATATGAGGATAGAGCGCGAAGAGCTGAAAGACGAACGCGATATCCCGCTCACGACCAGGCTTCTGGGTCACATCCAGACCATTCAGCATGATACGTCCAGCAGTCACTGTTTCCAGTCCCGCTATCATGCGCAATGTGGTCGTCTTGCCACACCCGGATGGACCGAGCAGCGCTACAAACTCGCCATCATTAACCGTCAGATTTATCGGGCGTACAGCATAGGTACTGCCAAATTTCTTCTCAACCTGCTGAAGTTCGATTGTTGCCATTCTGGTATTCCGTCAGAGTCTTGGAGTATTGACTGATTTGTTCCACTACGCGCCTCCTTTCCTGCTAGCGCAGGTGGAACGACAGTAGCAGTAAGAGATCGTTCAATCCGGTAAGTGACTGACAATAATAAACATCAATGTTCCAACCAGGATCACAACGAAGCTATATGTATACAGCACAAGCGCAAACGGTTGAAACATCATCAAAGCACCGAGCGCCATAATACTCATTGCAGTTCGCTCCAGGTTGCGCTTATGCCAGATTCGGCGTGGAACTGTGCGCATCTCATTCAGATCTTCGCTCATACATCACCCTCCGGTCACTGAACCGTGGCGTATCACCAGTTATTGGCGCAACGCCCCAAAGGTAATTCCACGCAGCAGGTAGTTACGCAGTGCAAAGGTAACGATGACAACCGGGATCAAAAAGAGAAGCGAGCCAGCGGCGATCGCCGACCACTCAACTCCTGCCGTCCCCAGCACTGTCGGAATACTCGGAGGAGCAGTACGTGCTCGCTCACGTGTCAGCATCAACGCGAAGGCATACTCATTCCACGCGAAGATCAGGCAAAAGACTGTTGTCGCAGCAATACCAGTGGTTGCCTGCGGCAGTACGATCTTGCGAAACGCCTGCCAGCGAGTATATCCGTCCACCAGTGCAGCCTCCTCATACTCGCGTGGAATTTCGTCCAGGAACCCTTTCAGCAGCCAAACCGATAATGACAGATTGAAGACGGTATACAGAAGGATCATACCCAGATGGGTATCGTTTAATCCTATCTGTGTATACATTAGGAAGATTGGAATAGTGACAACAACTGCTGGCAGCATGCGGGTACTGAGAATGAAAAATTGCCAGTCAGCGCTGGCGCGCACCCGAAATCGACTGAACGCATAGGCTGCCAACAATCCCAACACGACTGCTGCGATCGTCGAAAGTATCGCAATGATCACCGAATTAAGCAGACGCTGAACGTACTGACTCGGACCAATGATCTTGAGCCCGCGCTGGAGCATCATCCGGTCAGCCCAGCCAAGATTTGGATTCCGCTCAAGCCTCTCCTGCTGCATCCTGGTCAGCGTCGAGCGTTGTGTAAAGAGACTAACAAACCCTTCGAGCGTTGGTCTGAAGAACATCTTCGGCGGCACAGAGATCACATCTTCGCGTGGCTTGAACGCTGTCATCATCATCCAGATTACGGGAATGAGAAACAGAATGCACATCACCGTCGCCACAACTGCTCGGATGGCTGTCACTGTACGCGCTCGGACTGTGTTTTCGACCTTCGGCACGTTTAGTCCCCCTTGATCTGGTTCAGATACTTGATATAGATATTGCTGACACCGATGATCAACACCAGAACAATGTACGCCAAGGCGCTTGCCTTCCCTGTCTGCCAGTTTGGAAACGCAATGCGATAGAGATTAACCGCCACCAACTCAGTTGCATCACCTGGACCGCCACCTGTCAGACCCATGACCAGGTCAAATGTTTTGAACGCTTCAATTGTGCGGAATAGTACAGCAATCAGCAACAGCGGAGCGACCATCGGCAGAGTAATGCGCCAGAAAGTAAACAGCGGGCTAGCACGATCAATTTCAGCCGCCTCGTAAAGATAATCAGGGATGGCACTCAGACCGGCAAGACAGAGCAACATGACATATGGCGCCCACATCCAGACATCCACAATCACGACTGCCCAGATTGCCAATGTTGGATTACCAAGCCAGTCTGGACCGCGCCCTGGCGGATATCCTAGCAGGTAGTTGAAGATACCGTAATTGGGATTGAAGATAAGCTTCCAAAACAGCCCGACAACGACCGGTGACAGCATCATCGGAGTGAGAATGAGTGTAGTGATCAAGCCGCTACCTCGAAACTTTCGCCGTAATAGCAATGCTAATCCGAAACCAACCAGAGTTTCGAGAGCAACAGACACAACCACATAGAAGCCGGTGTTACGGAAATAGATCCATAGTTGAGGATCGCTCAGGATGTCACGATAGTTTTGCAATCCAATAAAATTGGGTGGTTGGTTAGCTATTGCCGAGAAATCAGTGAAGCTCAGACCAAGGCTATAAAGAAGCGGAAAAATATTGAATGCAATCAGCAGCAAGAGGGTCGGCCAGAGAAAGAGTCGACGAAGTGCGTCGTCGCTGAGTGTGCGTCGGTGGTGCATACTTACTGTCGGAGATACGAACGTCTGCCTGGTTGATTTCGCTTGATCCATCGTGGTTCCTCAATAGAGAGAAGAGCAGGAGATTAGAGATTGATCCTATCGCAATTCAATCTCCAATCCTGCTCTGTAAGCTACGCTTTCAGCAGTCCAGCTTTCTTGAAGATATCCTCGTGCTCTCTTGCTATCGTTTCGAGAGTGCTCTGTGCTGTACCCTCGCCGTTCACAACGAACTTGTGGAGTTCACGCTGTGAAACCTCCAGCAATTCGCTGTAAACCGGAACAGCCCAGAAGTCCTTCACTTTCTGCATCGACTCAGCGAAGGCTCGATTGAATGGTGTATTTTCCAGGAAAGATTGTGAGTTGAGAATATTGGCGTTACAGGTGTACCCACCAAGTTCAGCCCATTTCTGCTGCGTCTCATCCTTTGCCAGCCACTTGAGGAACTCCATAGCCGCTGCCTGTTTCTCTGGGCTGATGTACTGAACAATACTGATACCCTGCCCACCGAGCGCCGAGTAGCTTTTGCCCGTCGGACCAACCGGATTCGAAAAGAAGCCAGTTGTCTTAGCGTACTTATTGGTCGCTTCATTTGCTAGTCCGGGGAAGAAAGCGAAGTAGTTCATCGCCATTGCGACCTGCCCACCCACAAAGTGATTGATACTCTCTTGCCAGAAATCATTCGAACTGCCGGGTGGGCAAAATCTATACAACTCGCGATAAAACTCTAGGGCCTCCGCGTTCTCTTGCGAGTTGAGCACACCCAGAACTTTGTAGTCATTCGTGCCCCACTCTCCTCCCCAAGAGAACATCGTGTTTTGATAGCCCATCGTGATTGCGTCATAGTCCTTTTGGGTGTAGATCGACACACCGTACAGATTCTTATCCGGCCGTGTGAAGAATTCGGCGATGTCCCGGAGTTCAGCCCATGTCTTGGGAATGCCTAGATCACGGTTGTACCTGGCTTTGTAGTTAGCCATCTCCTGCGGATCTTCGAAGAGATCTCTGCGATAGCTCCAGCCACAGGCGTCGCCTTCTAACGGGTAGGCCCAGAACTTGCCCGAGCCTTTTGGATACTCGGCATAGGCAGTTACTGTAGCAGGGGCTAATGCTCTGCCGTTTAGTTCGGAGTAGAAGACGTCAGTCAGTTCAACGTAATGTCCCTGTGTCGCACCCTGACCAAGCCACTGACTATCGCCAACTACCAAATCGTAGGCAGTGCCCTTGGCAGCAAACTCGGTAAAGACCTTGTTGCCAAATGATCCCCAAGGTTCCTGTACGACCCTGACAGTTGCGTTTGGATACTCAGCAACTAACTCCTGCAGGTAGTTTGAGGGATCCCACTCCGCCCAAATGATTGTCAAATTTGTACCCGGTCCACTAACGGCAGGAGGTGTGGCAGTCGATTGAATGGATGGCACATCGGTGGGAGTTCCAGTCGTACCGCCACAGGCTGTGAGCAGAAGCGTTCCGCCGCCAGCAAGTACGCCGCGAAGAAACATGCGGCGTGAGAGACCCTTACCACGCTGAGACATCTGTCATGCTCCTTTGCTCGTGACGCCTTTGGATACAATGGGGTATCCAGAGAATACACGAAGCACTTTGGTTTGTCAAGACATGGTTTATCGCCTCTTGACAAAGCAGACTCCTTTGTGTATTCTTGGGATACTTCGCTGTATCCAATAAGTTGGAAAGGCAGGGATGCGCTGGTAGTGTCCTGGCAGCAGTGAGGTTCCGTTCTGTGTTGCACCCATTCCAGATTGAAGCAGTTGTAAGCGAACTCAACGATGCGATTGGGGCTGAGTATGTTTCTGTGCGTCCCAGCGATCGGCTGGTCTACGCCGCCGACTGGTCTTGGATGTCTCAAGTCTGGTTAGACCGTGCTCAGCCGCCAACTATGCCGGACATTATCGTCCACCCCGGTTCAGCGAGGGAAATCGGGCTGGTGCTACAGATTGCCGAACGACACGGACTACCAGTTGTTCCCTGGGGTGGTGGCTCTGGTTCACAGGGTGGTGCAGCACCAATGTATGGCGGCATTCTGCTAGATACCAAGCGCCTGAATCGCATCCTGGAGATCGACGAGCAATCGCTCACGGTGCGCGCTCAGGCCGGGATCATCGGTACGCAGCTCGAATGGGCACTGAACGAGCGTGGACTGACGTTACCCCATTATCCAGCATCTGCTCATTGTGCTACGCTCGGCGGCTACTTGGCGGCACGCGGTTCTGGAGTTGTCTCCACCAAGTATGGCAAGGCTGAAGATCTGGTGCTGGAGATCGAAGTGGTTGTACCAAGTGGCGAGATCATTCGCACATTGCCAGTGCCGAACCATGCCTCCGGACCGAGCCTGCTGCAGCTCTTCGTCGGCTCGGAGGGAACGCTCGGCGTGATCACTGAAGCAACAATGCGAATCGAGTACATGCCCGAGGCACGCCTGTTCCGTGCTATCCTCTTTCACGATCTGGCACCAGCGCTCGAAGCCGGGCGGCGAATCATGATCCAGCGACTTCAGCCATGCGTTATGCGGCTTTACGACCCGGCATCAACGGCGACGATGCTTCGGCGAGTCCTTGGATTGGAGATAGAAGGCGCCTGTTTTATTCTCGGTTTCGATGGTTGGTCGGAAATCGCTGCAGCTCAAGAAGCGCGTGCGCTAACGATTTGCAACGACCTGGGCGGCGAGGACCTGGGACGTACTCTGGGTGAGCACTGGTGGCAGCACCGTTATGACTTCTACTACCCACCGCTGGCCCTCGCGCTGCCGAAAATGTTCGGCACTGTCGAGACAGTCTGCACCTTCACAAATATCGAGCGGCTGTATGCCGCCAAGAAGCGTATCATCGAGGAGGGATTTATCAAGTGGGGCGCACGCTATATTGCGCACTTCTCGCACTGGTTTCCATGGGGGGTGATGATCTACGATCGCTTTGTAATTGACTCGCCGCCTGAGGACGCGAGAGAAGCATTGCAGTTGCATAACGCAATCTGGACAGCTTCGGCGCGGGAGTCGCTGGCACACGGCGGCGTATTGAATGAGCATCACGGCATTGGCTGGAAACTTGGCCGGTTGATGCCGGAACTTTATGGCCCTGCCTGGACATCATTGCTGGCTATCAAGCGCGCCCTTGATCCACAGAATATCATGAATCCCGGCAAGCTTGGTTTCCCTGTGAAGTAAGTTTCAAGTGCAAGACATCCGCTCATCCCTCCGCGTTCGATGGACGATATTTCTCTCACAACTGAATATTGCCGTTACTGTCTGATGTGCCGGCATGTCTGTCCAGTGACGCGAGTGACAGCGAACGAGGCAACCTCGCCACACGGGTGGGCGCTTCTCGTTGCCTCGGTGCGGCGTGGACTAGTGACATGGGATGACGACACGGTAGATCGATTATACCAGTGTGCTGATTGCGGTCTCTGTCGGGTCCATTGTGTTACTGACCAACCACTGCCCGATGCACTGATTGCAGTACGTGCTACATTAGCGGCAAACGGACAAGTGCCAGCGAGTGTGGCAGTGCTGGATGAGCGTCTACGACACTGGGGCAATGTCTATACTAAGGAAGGTGACATAGCACCAATCAGACGTGCACCAGCAGCACTGCTAGTAGGATCTGACGCATGGCACCGCACTCCAGAGGAGGTGCAGGCAGCGCAGCGTCTTCTCAATACAGCCGGGCTTGAGTATGTCCTGGCAGCAGCGGGGCGTGATGATGGCTATCTGGCCTGGACATTGGGACTACACGACACTGCGAGGGCACTGGCACAGACAACCCGGGAGGAACTGACCGCAATTGGTGCACAGCGTGTGATCGTTCTGTCACCCCAACAATTTCACACGCTTGTCTATGTCTATCCGCAACTTGGCATACCACTTCCAGAGGATCTCGAAATCGTTGAGCTTACAGCATTGTTGATCAGACTGGTGAACACAGGACGGCTTGCATTTCGTGCACTTACACTTGAGGCAGTGTACCACGATCCAGCCCAGGCACCACGGCTAGATGGACGCGGAGATGCGCCACGCCAGTTGCTGCGATCAATAGGGGTGACTCTTCGTGAGATGCTCTGGCGTGACCGGCGATCGATGAATGCCGGAGTAAGCGGTGGGCTTCCGTGGACACAACCAGCGCTGGCAATGAAAATGGCTCGCAAAGTTCTGGACGACGCAATACGCACCGGTGCTACCACACTGATCACTGATGCACCCGAAACACTTGCACATTTGCAAGCGGCTGCAGACGGGATCGCTGTACGAGGGTTGTACGGTCTGCTAGCAGAGCAGCTAAGAGACTCACAGGTAGAGACTCGAAGCTCGTAGTCCAAAGGAGATGCAACGATGCAAGTTTCCATGCACAACTGGATGAGGGCTGAGCCGGTTGAAACGACCATTCGACGGCTCGCAAAGTACGGCTACGACAGCATTGAGATCAGTTACGACAGTGTGGAACTCTCACCCGGAGCACCCGGTACCAAAGCCGTCAAGCAGATGCTTAAGGACAATGGCATCCGCTGTTACGGTTCAATCAGCCTCATGTTTACCGGACGTGACCTGATCCATGCCGACCATGCAGTACGGGCGCGATCAGTCGAGTATCTGAAACGCTGTGTTCAAATGGTCGCCGATCTGGACGGAAGTACGATGAGTATAGTTCCCTCAGAAGTAGGTAAGGTCAAGCCGATGGCCTCACCGGAAGAGGAATGGCAATGGGCGATTGAAGGGCTGAAGGAAGTACGCGATTTTGCTAATAAGGTCGGTGTGCGGATTGCAATCGAACCGCTCAATCGCTTTGAGACCAACTTTCTCAATCGACATGACCAGGCGCTGCTGCTGGCTCAAGAAGTTGGACCGGATGTTGGCGTCTGCCTCGATGTATATCATATGAACATGGAAGAAGCAAACATGCTTAAGGCAATTGAGAACGTCGGTTCGAAGCTCTACGATCTCCACGTGGCTGATAACAACCGCATGGCATGTGGTATGGGCGCAATTGACTGGGAGCGACTCATCAATACCTGTAAGCAGATTGGCTATGACGGATCACTGACTGTCGAGTTTGTTCCACCAATTGATCGAACGCCAGCCAATCCATACAAGAACGCGCTCGCTGCAGCAGACGCCACGTTAACACCGGAACAACTCAAGTTCATCGAGGATCATGGCTCTGGCATACTCTCCGAGGAGTTCTACTCATGGTTGGTTGAGGAAAGCATTAAGACACTGCGGAAGTATCTGTAAGATCAGACTACACGTTCAGAGTTCGGAGTTCTCGATCACGAATGCGAACTCCGAACTTCGAACTCTGCGCTCTGTGCTCCAATGAAAACAGTCCTGTTGGTTGGCACGCTCGACACTAAAGGGCATGAAATAGCCTACCTTCGTGATCGCTGTCGAGCGCTCGGAATGAGTACTCTGGTGCTCGACGCCGGGATCCTCGGTGAGCCGATCGGCTGCGAAGCCGATATAACCCGCACAGAGGTGGCGCACGCCGCTGGCTATGATCTCCATACGCTCCAAACGATTGGAACCCGTGGGGCAGCTGTTGAGCGTATGATCCGCGGCGTCGAGAAGCTGACGGTAGATTTCTTTGCTGCCGGGCGTTTTCATGGATTGATCTGCCTTGGTGGTGCAGAAGGGGCAGTGCTTGGTGCAGCGGCAGCCCATGCATTACCTATCGGTGTACCCAAAATCATCGTTTCGCCAATTGCTTCCGGTATGCGACGTTTCGGTCCCATCGTCGGTCGACGCGATGTGATGGTGATTCATTCCATCGTCGATATCCTGGGTATTAACCCGATTAGCCGGAAAATCTTCGACAACGCTGCGGCGGCTATGGCTGGAATACTGATATACGGTACGAACCAGGAGTCCATTATGGGGCAAGGCGGTGATGAAGAGACAAAATCACGGGTAGGCGTCTCCTTTTCATCGATCAGTTATGCCCCTCTCCAGTCTCAAGATTCAAACATCGCATCTCAAGCATACGTTGCCGCGACAATGCTCGGTAATACAACCAGGGGAATGATGGTGGTTAAGGATGAACTGGCCAAACAAGGGTACGAGACTATGATCTTTCACTCAAATGGCGTGGGTGGACCGATCATGGAAGAGTTGATGGACACCGGAATGTTTGTCGGCGTGATCGACTATACGCTCAATGAACTATCCGAGCCATTGCTTAATGGTTTTCAGTCCGCCCCAGAACGACTGGAACGCGCCGGGGCGCTTGGATTGCCTCAAGTTATCGTGCCAGGATGCGTGGACTTTGCGTGCCACGGGCCAAGGCACGCGATTCCAGAATCTCTGCGTAATCGACCAGCCTATTATCACAACCCGGAATTTACCCTAATCCGACTGAACCGCAGCGAAATGGAGGAAGTCGGCACTACAATCGCCCGTAAACTGAATAGTGCACGTGGTCCGGTAGCAGTGCTCGTTCCACTAGGTGGTCTCTCCATCCCAAATGTTCCCGGTGGCGTATTCTACGACCCTGAAGCTGATGCTGCTTTTCGCGCCGCTCTGCGAGCTAACTTGCGCCCGGAGATCTCTCTGCGAGAGATCGACGCGCATATTAACGACGAAACATTCGCTAGAGCGGTCGCTGCGGCATTTCTGGAATTGATGAGCAGCAGAAAAACGGATGAATAAGTAACAGAGGACTGATCTGTTCGACCATCGATCTGCTACAATCCAGCTAATAGAGAGATCAAGTAAACCCTGGACAAACGAGATTCCAGCCGTAGCGTTCAAGAAAGGAGCTCGAAAACGTCGTGGTTGTCAGATGGCGCTCAAATCGCTCAGCTAACTCCGGCAAGCGGCGCTTCATATGGTTGTGGCACACCTTCCGCCGAGTCGCACGCCAGACATGCTCTTGCGGGTTCAGATCGGGCGCAGCGGTCGGAAACTCAATAATTGTCAAGCGGGGGTTCGCCGCCAGCAGCGCCCGGATGGCTGGTCCACGGCGCCAGGGCGCGCGATCCCACAGCAGCAGGATGTCCACGGTCGGATAGGCATCAAGAATAGCTTGCAGATGGATGGTCGTCGCTGCCGCATGCATTGTCTCGGCACGCGTGACAATCTCGGCGCCCGTCTTGAGATTCAATGTGCCATAGCAGTTGGCGTGGGCGCGCCCCGGATCGCAGCGAACGGTGCAGGACTGCCCGCGCGGCGCCCAGGCCGCCATGGTGCTGGCTTGCAGGTAGACCTTGGCCTCATCTTCCGCCAAAATGACGGTCTCTGGCGCGGTTTGGGCGATGTCCATCAGTTTTTTTGATCTGAGGTTCGAATGCCGTCACGGCTGCTTCGTTCCGCGATTTGAAGACTTTGGCGGGTTGATGATAGCTGTAGTCGCAGCGCGCGAACAGGTTGTCATAGGAGACCACGCTCTGGTAGGTGACGCCATACCAGAACGTCACGGCACGTTGCAGGTCGGCGACACGCCACGCCTGACCATCGGATGGGGCAGCCTCGGGACCACACAGCGACTGTGGAGGGTACTGACGCAACTTGCGACTGAGGTCGGCGACCTGGTCGCGGGTGAGTTTGGCGCTGTTGCCGCCGACCCGCTGATCGTCGAGCGCGGCGATCCCGCCGGTCCGATAGGTGCGACACCAGAGCATCAGGCTGGAGCGGGGCGCACTGGTAATCTCGGTAATCTGGACGGTCGGATAGCCCAGGCCATAGAGGCGCACGGCTTGCAGGCGGGTGCGATAGGCTGCATCGCGGGTGGCGTGTTCGGCTGCTTGCAGCGCGGATGCGGCTTCGGCCGTCAGTTGGAAGGTTCGGTGTGTCATACACACCATTGTACATCATCTACTTGATCTCTCTATAAGGAGCTTGCTTCTATGACGGAAAAACTGATATCCCACTGCCTGGCCGATCTGTGCATGCCCGATATTCAGGCATATCTTCGGCGCGATGATACTATCCTTATTCCTATGGCCAGCACCGAACAACACGGACCACACCTGCCACTCTCCACCGATACCGTAACGGCGCTGGAAGTCAGTCGACGCGCAGCCGAGGCAGCGGACGTGCTCTACACACCAGTCGTCTGGATGGGTTACTCGCCGCAACATATGCGTCCGCCTGGCTTCGGCGCTGGGACGATCACGGTGCGTGCTGAGACATTGCTCAACCTGTTGTACGATATTGCGCGCAGCCTTATCCACCATGGTTTCAATCGGCTAATCTTTGTCAACGGGCACGGTTCGAATATCAAGATCATTGACCCGTTACTGCGGCGCATCCGCTATGAGACCGGTGCACTTGTGGGACTCTACAAGCCGTATGCTGAACGTTACATGGGTCTAATTAAAAACCTGATGGAGAACCCACCAGAGGAAACTCCGGGATGGCATGCGAGTGAACTCGAGACATCGCAGATGCTTGCTCACGATCCAAAACTGGTACGTATGGAGCGTGCGGCCAAGACGGAGACACATATTCCTGCCTGGCTTCCGCCATCCTTCAAAAAGGCTGATGGTGCACCGGATGTCGAGTTTGAAGGGTACCAGTACTTTCAGTTTCCGATGGATCATGATGAGTTCAACGACACAGGTGTGATCGGCAACCCGTTGCGTGCCACGGCAGAGAAAGGTGAAGAGGCCTTCCGTCGCTATGCGCAGCACTTGGTAAACGCGATCAACGAACTGCGCAAAGTCGATGTAACAGTGCACAATCGTGAGTTTGTGAATAGAGTTTGAAGAACGGTAAAACAATAGATCACAATACCGGATCTATGCAAAGTGCGTTTCACGTTGCCCTTCTATCACCATCCCTGGATGTCGCGACGGACTCGACTTCTTCAGGTACGTTGGCGGCGTCTATCCGACTGAAGAACTTCAGGAGGAGTATGATCAGGCGTATGCCCATAAAAGCGGATTTATTCGACGACTATTCCCAGTACATCGCTGCGGGCAAGCAAAGACAACGCCTCTGCTTACCCGCTCTGGTGCAATAATACCCCTTTACATAAACCCCGTGCCGCCGCGTTTCGACAATCGCTGATCAAGCGTAACGGCGAATGCCTGGAGACTCGTGCTGTCCAG
>Ga0197142_1002323_pt1 | contig 16733 bp, 19 predicted proteins | sample GBS60_MetaG_FD_148614 | JGI IMG/M metagenome (GOLD analysis project Ga0197142, IMG submission 148614) | Sediment microbial communities from Great Boiling Springs, Gerlach, Nevada, United States - GBS 60_MetaG | ecosystem: Environmental > Aquatic > Thermal springs > Hot (42-90C) > Sediment...
GCTTTAATTTTTGCTAATCTTTGAATTAAATCAAAATCCTCACCAAAAACCACTTCTTCATCAAAACCATTAATTTGGTCAAAAACGCTTTTTCTAACAATTATACAAGGACCATTAGCGGCTGGTTTTATTTTTTGAAATAAAAACATAGAAAGATTAAGAAGTAAAAAAATTAACTTATTTTTCCAACCTTTTTCCGCTCTATTCCAAACAGTTACGGCATCTAAATTATATTGATTGATTTTTTTATTAATTTCTTCTAGAAAAATGTTTTCAATCTTTACATCAGCATCAAAAAAAATTAAAAAATCATTTTTAGCTAAAGAGGCACCATAATTTCTTGCTTCACTTACATTTTTTAACTTTTTTTGAACAAATTTTAAATTAGGTAATTTTTTCTTAAATGATTCGGCAATAAATTTTGTTTTATCGGTAGAAAAACTATCAACTACTATCACCTTAAAGTTTTTATATGTCTGTCTAATCAAACAGTCTAAAAGAAAAGGAAGGGTTTTTTCTTCATTTAAAGTGGGAATAATAATGGAAAATAAGTGGTTAACCATTATTTTTAATTATATCCAAATTAATTTTGATTAAATAGATAAAACAATATTTTTGCGTGGTAAAATATTAAATAAGAAGGCGCAGTGGCGAAGTGGAAACGCAGCTGTCTGCAAAACAGCTACCGCAGGGGTTCGATTCCCCTCTGCGCCTCTTAATTATTTTTTTCAATTTTGATATTTGATATTTGATATCTTAAGGAGGCATGCCGGAGTGGTTGAACGGGCTGGTCTTGAAAACCAGTATCCGCCTTAAACGGTGGATCAGAGGTTCGAATCCTCTTGCCTCCGCCCAAAAAAAACTTACTTATTGCTTATCCAACAATTCGATTTATCATTATTAAAGAAACCATCTTAAAATCTAAATTCTTCCTACTATAAATACTTGCGTTATAAACCTACGAGCGTTACTTCATAAAGCAAGTATAATTATAAATTGATTTAGATTTACATTTTTTTTACACTACTTTATTTAAATAAAACCCGCGATCGCGTGATTCATTTAAATAAATTAATCTAAAAAATGATTATAAATTAATTGTTCTATTAATCTAAATATAAATTGGGTTAATTTTTAATCTATTATTTTCATCTTTATTAAAAAAAATTAAAAGCGAAGTAAAATATTTAACAAAAACAAGCGATCGCTTTATGATTTTTAAATTCTTAAATAAAAAATACTTAAAAATAAAATTTGATAAAATTATATATCTTAAAAATTTAAACTGTTTAATAATTTAAATCATTTTCTTATGGATACTACTTTACAATTGATTCTTAAAAAACTTGAGGAAATTGATCAACGGGTAAGAAGAATTGAAATGGGAAATGTTAATATTAAAGCGGAAGAAGAAAAAGATCCTTTGTTTGACCAAGCGTTAAAAATCGTTGAAAAAAGAGAAGAAACACCGGCTTTAATTTTAGCAAAAGAACTCAATATCGATCAAAAACGAGCCGAAAAAATTTTAGATCAATTAGCCAAAGCCGGCTATGGTGAAGTCTACTGGGGTGAAGCATAAAAAATGGGAAATTGTAGAAGACGAAAATATTGCTGATATTTTAGTTATTGTTTACGGCAAAACAAAAGAAAGTCTTTTGCGTAATATCCTTTTTGCTTTTTGTTCAATTGTTACCGAAGTTGAAAAAATTAATTTAAAAAAAGAAGTTACTTTTAAAATTAAAGGAGAAAATTTTTCCGAACAAGTTTTTTTATTTATCGAAAAATTGATTTATCTTAAAGATACAAAACATTTAATCTTTAAAAAAGGAAATTTTCGTTTTAAAAAAAAATTAATTAAAGCAACTCTTTTTGGTCAAAAATTAACCGATTTACCAACAAAAGTAGATATCAAGGCATTAACTAAACACAAATTTAAATTAGAAAAAAAAGAAGGATATTATCAGTTAACTTTAGTTTTTGATGTTTAAATATGGCTGATCTTAAAAAACTTAATTTAAAAAAAATTGACGAAAGTGAATGGGAATTAGATGACAAAAATCTAAAAAGAAAAATAAAAATCTTTGCTACCGAAGAACTTTTAAAGGAGATGGATAATGAGGTTTTTATTCAAGCAAGAAATGTTGCCTCTCTTCCTGGTCTTTTTGGTGATGTTTATGTAATGCCTGATGCTCATTCAGGTTATGGAGCTCCAATTGGTACCGTTTTCGCAATGAACGAAAAAGAAGGATACGTTGCTCCAGGAGCAGTTGGATACGATATAAATTGTGGAATGAGGCTTATTACCACTAATCTTACTTTAAAAGACATACTTCCTTTTTTAGAAAAATTAGTCAATAAGCTTTTTGAAAAAATTCCAGTTGGTGTGGGAAGGTCTGGCTTTTTAAAAATCAATAAAAATGAATTAAAAAATCTGGTTGAAAAAGGAGTTTCTTATTTGATTGAAAAATTTGGTTTAGGATGGAAAGAAGATTTAGATCATATCGAAGAAAAAGGAACAATCAAAAACGCTGATTTTTCAAAAGTCTCAAAAACAGCAATCGAACGCGGAATTTCTCAACTTTCAACTTTAGGCTCTGGTAATCATTATCTAGAAATTCAAAAAGTAGCAGAAATTTTTGACAAAAAGCATGCTAAAGAGTTGGGAATTTTTGGTAAAGATCAAATAACAATAATGATTCATTGTGGTTCTCGAGGATTTGGCCACCAAATCTGTAGTGACTACCTTCATCTTTTTGAAAAAAATCTTTCTCATTTTAAAATTGAAATTAACGACCGTCAATTGGCCTGTGCTCCCATAAACTCTTCTTTTGGAAAAGATTACCTATCTGCAATGGCTTGTGCGGTAAATTTTGCTTTTGTTAATCGTCAAGCAATAACTTACCAAGTTAGAAAAGTGTTTGAAAAAGTTTTAGGAAAAAAGGCAGAAGACTTAGCAATGAATCTTGTTTATGATGTGGCTCATAATGTGGCTAAATTTGAAACTCATCAAAACAGAAACCTTCTTATTCATCGAAAAGGAGCCACTCGATCTTTTCCAAACCAACCAGTAATTATTGGTGGATCAATGGAAACAGGAAGCTTCTTACTTTTGGGACAAAAGAAATCAATGGAAAAAAGCTTTGGTTCAACGGCCCATGGATCAGGACGGACAATGTCACGAGCAAAAGCAAAAAAACTAATTCGTGGAGAAAAATTAATTAATCAATTAAAACAAAAAGGTATCTATGTTAAAGCGGCATCATTTTCCGGGTTAGCAGAAGAGGCCGGTTTTGCTTATAAAAATATTGAAAAAGTGGTAAAATCAGTAGAACTTTCTGGTTTATCAAAACCTGTTGCTTACTTTAAACCAATTGGCAACATTAAAGGATAATTTTGATACAAGTTTTGAATTTTGAGTTTTGAGTTTTAAGTTATTTTTTTATGTTTTACAGCCCAACATACGGCAAAATCGATATCAATCAACTTAAAAAAATTGTTAGTGATTTTATGGCGGTTGATAAAAAAAGTAGATACGAAATAGTAGTTGGCACTGATTCCCAAAAAGTTGGGAAAGATTCTTTTGATTTTGTTTCCGCTTTGATTATTCATCGGGTTGGATTTGGAGGAATATATTTTTGGAAAAGAGAAATTATAAAAAAGAAAATGTCGTTAAAAGAAAGAATTTATATTGAAGCAACTATGTCTCTTCAAACGGCTGAAACTTTTATTGGATTTTTAAAAACCAACGGAATTTCTCGCTATAATACACAAATTCATGTAGATATCGGCCACAATGGTGAAACGCGAGCAATAATCAATGAAGTTGTGGGAATGATTCGGGGAAGCGGTTATCAAATAAAAATTAAACCTGAAGCCTATGGTGCTTCAAAAGTAGCTGATAGATATACGTAAACTTTAACTTAAGTATTTTAAAAAAAATCTTCTTATTTTTCTTAAATATCGCTGAAGATTACCTGTTAAAGATGCGTCTTTTAAATTTTCATATTCTTGACCTCCCATTGAATAATCAAAAATCTTTTTATCAACTTTTCCTTTTGTAATAAAGTAAATTGCCGCATAAAGATACTTATAAAGAAGTTTTAATTCCCCCTCTTTTTTTAAACGCCTAAGCGAGAATTTTATTTTTACTTGAGGAAGAATTTTAGGTTTTACACCCCAAAGATTAGCTTTATATATTAAATTGTGATCTTCGGCTAAATAAGCATCCTCATCAAATCCGCCAATTTTTTCAAAAAAATTTTTTTCTATAATAATAGAACCACCAGCTGAAAAAGGTTTTGGTAAAGATTGAGATATTTCAATAAAAAAATTAACTAACTTAAAGACTAGCTCAATTTCGGGTGATTTTCTTTCTGGTATTAATTTAGGAATAAAAATCAATCCTTTTTTTTGATTTATTTTTTTTACTAAGTTTTTAGTAAAGTTTTTGTAAATGCGACAATCAGCATCTAAAAAGATTAAATATTCACCGCTTGCTTTTTTTGCCCCAAAATTTCTTTGAAAAGAAACATTTCTTTTCTCAACCTCAAAAAAGCTTATTGGAATTTGCCAGTTTTTTTTTGCTATCTCTTTTGTTTTATCTTCAGAAAGCCCATCAACGATAATTACTTCAAAGTTTTTTTCTTTTTGATTTTTTAAATCCGCCAAAAGTCGCGGCAAAAAATTTTCTTCATTTAAAGTTGGTATAATAAAAGAAAAGAAATAACTCATACTCTAAATTATAACTAAACTTTATGAAATTATCAGTCATTATCCCAGTTTATAATGAGGAAAAATATATTACAAAATGTCTCGAAAGTATTGTTAATCAAACTCAAAAACCAGACGAAGTAATTGTTGTCGATAACAATTGTACTGATAACACTATAACCATTACTAAAAAATATAAAAAACTTCTTCCTTTAAAAATTGTTAAAGAAAAAAAACAAGGAATGATCTTTGCAAGAAATAAAGGATTTAATATAGCCAAGGGTGACATTTTAGCAAAATGTGACGCTGATTCGATTCTTCCACAGAATTGGATAAAAATAATTAAGGATTTCTTTGTGAAAAAAAAGATAGATGGTTTAACTGGTCCTATTTTTTTCTATGACTTTTTATTAAAAACTTCTATTTTCTCAAAAATTTATTTGTTTTTAATGAAAATTTTGCAAAAAGGTGAAACATTGATTGGTCCTAATCTGGCAATCAGTAAAAAGATTTGGCAAAAAGTTAAAAATGAAGTCTGTCTTGATGAAAAAAATGTTCACGAAGATATTGATTTATCTTTACACATTTTAAAAAATGGTGGAAAAATAATCTATGTTTGGGAACTAGAAACTGCCGTTTCAGCAAGAAGAATTGTAAAAACGCCGTGGATTTTTTTCATTAATTATCCTTATCGACTGATTAAAAATTTACTTTCTCATCGATTTTGACGTTTATAAAGACTTTCTATTTCAACTAAAGTAGTCACTTCACTTGGACTTTTATCTTCCCTAAATCGCTCAAGACGAGGAAAACGTAAAGCAAAACCAGGAATATCTACCTCTTCAGCTTGACCGGTTTTTGTCGGTTTCATTTTTCTTCCTGCGGTATGAACTGGAGAACGAGTAATCTCATCAGCACGAATCTCAACCACCAAAGAAGGGGCTACCCAAATATCACATTCCATCGTTTTATCAACCAGATAATTTTTCGGTTTATCTTTTACCTTTATTTTTTGACATTTTCTAAAAAGTAAGCGCCACTCCTCATCAGAAAGACCAGTACCGATTTTAGCTATTGTCACATAACAATCATTTTCTTCATCAAAAACTCCAACCAAAAACGCTCCAATCCCAAAAGAAGCTCTTTTCCCTTTTCCCACATCATATCCCATTACTAAACAATCGAGGGTGTCTTCAATTTTTGAAGAATAACTTCTTTTAAACTTAATCCAATTCCAACCCCGCGCTCCCGCCTGATATATTCCATCCAATTTCTTTGCCACAATCCCTTCCAAACCACGACTTATTGCTTCATCAAATAAAAGTTCTATTTTTTTTTCCTCAGAAATAATTTGTTGCGGCGCTAATAAAATTGTGTTTTTAAAAAGATCTTTTTTTTGAGCAACAACTTTTTCTAAAGCTTTTCTTCGTTCGATAAATGGAAGATGAATAAAGTTTTTGTCATTTAAATATAAAAGTTCATAAGCAAAAAGTTTTAAAGGAATCTCTTTACTTTTTTCTTCAATATCATACTTTCTTTTTCGCTGAACTGTCTCCTGAAAAGGCAAAAAATCACCGGTTTGTGGATTAAAACCAATCGCTTCACCTTCAAAAATAATATTTTCAACCTCAATCTCATTTTTTACACCTTCAACAATATCAGGATACATGGAAGAAACTTCTTCCAAATTGCGAGAAAAAATTTTTACCAGATTTTTATCTTTTGAATAATGAATTTGAAGCCTAAAACCATCATATTTTGCTTCAACGGCACATTGACCAATTTTTTCTAAAATTTCTTTGGCTGAAGAAAGCCGTTCCGCCTTCATCATTAAAATCGGAGTAAAAACCAAAGGCGTGATTTTTTTACAATAAGAAACTCCTTTTTCTTTAATAATTTTTGCTAAGTATCCTAAATTAGGTCTAACATGATAAGCGCCTTCAATAAGGCTTCTTAAACTTTTATCTCCTTTTTCCATCCATGACAAAGCATCTAAAATCGTCATATCCGAAAAACCCAAGCGCAAAACACCAGTAGGAATTCTTACCAAATAACGACAAGATAAAGGATCAAGTTGACGAATTAAAGAAGAAAGAAGATTAATTTTTCTTTCTTGCGATCCTTCACCTGAAGCAACTGCCATTTGATAAAGCGTAGCAAAAACCTCTTCAATTTCTAAGTCTTTTTCCTCAAAAGAAGTAAATTGTTTTTTAAAGTATTCAACCGTTTCTCCAAGATCACCAATTTTTTTATACTCGCTCATAAAAAATTTGTTTTCAAGATTTAAAGCTAAAACGGCGGCCTTAATCACCATTTTTTCTGCCATTCCAAATTCTATTTTTTCATACAAAGGCGCCACACGACCTTGAAGAAGAAAAACAGTCATCTCTAATTCTTTAGGAAGTAATTTTTTAAAAAGTTGTGCTAAAAGCTTAGTTATTTCTAATCGACTTTTTGTTTTTTCAATTTTTTCAAAATAAAAAGCGAGTTTTTTAAAAGTCATATCATTATATAACGAGCTTTTTTAGTTGAACCAACTTTTTTAATTAAACCTTTATTCATTAAATCTTTTAAATCACGCAAAACGGTGTCTTCTGAAATATCAGGAAAAAGAGTTTTAAAAGCTTGATTTTGAAGATAACCTACTTCTTGAATGTATTCTATAATTTTAATTTGTCTTTCGGTTAAAAAAATTTGCTGACCACCAATTTTTTGTTTAAGTTTTACATCTTTTGAGAGTTTTAAAACTTTTTCCTTTATTCTTTCAAATTCTATTGCTGCTCCTAAAGTGAAATATTCAAGCCAAGAAGTAAGATCACCAGCAGTTGCCTTTTGAAGATTTTCATAGTATGCAGCCGCATCTTTGTCATAATATTCTTCTAAAGAGAAAAATCGACGAATATCGTAACCCCCTAAAAATAAAATTAAAGTCGCCAAAATCCTTGCCACCCTTCCATTACCATCCAAAAAAGGATGAATTCTAGCTAGCTCATGATGAGCAATTCCTGCTTTTAAAACCGGATGAATTTTTTGAAAATCCCAAGTATTTAACCAATAAACAAATTCTCGCATTAAAAATGGTACTTCAATTGGCGGTGGCGGACGAAAAGTCACTTCTCCTGTTTGCGAGTTGCGAATCACTACTTGTTTTTTTCGATACTCGCCTTGTTCTTCAGGTGGTAAAATCTTATCGGTAATGATTTTATGAAGTTTTTTTATCAATTGTTCAGTAATTTTTTCAATTTTTTTCTTTGCCTCTTCATCAATAAACTCAATTACTTTACGGTAATTGATTACTTCTTGAATATCTCTTTGGCGAGCAGCTACTTCTTTTCCCAAAAGAACATCTTTGGCCTCATCTTTGTTTAAAAGATTGCCTTCAATATGAGTTCCATGATAAACGGCACGAACAATAGCATCTTGTTTAAACTGTTTTTCCCATAAAGGAAGAAGAGGGGCATTTTTTATTATCTCTTCTGCCGCCTCAATTTTAGCAATGTTGGTTAAAATTTTATTAGTGATTGTATAAGAAGGAAGAAACATAAAAAATATTATACACCAAAACGTCTCTGTCTTTTTTTATATTCTTCAATACATTTTTCAAAATCAGCGGTAGTAAAATCAGGAAAATATTTGGGATAAAAAATCCATTCTGAATAAGCCGTTTGCCAAATCATAAACCCAGAAGTTCTTATTTCACCGCTGGTTCTTATAACTAAATCTGGATAAGGAAAAGGAAGATCTTTGGTATCTAAAAATTGATTAATTTTTTCTTCGGAAAGGTCTTCTAAATTCAATTTAGTCTCTTTTATTCTTTTAACCATCCGGATAACCTCATCTCTACCCCCATAATCTAAAGCAATGGCTAAATAATAATCTGTAAAATTCTTTGTTTCATTTTCCGCTTCTTTAATTTTTGCTAAAAGTTTACTTCCTATTCGGTCTTTCCTTCCAAGATGAATAATTCTTATTTTTTCTTTTTTTGCCTCTTGGAGATATTTTTCTATCATTTGATAAAAAAGTTCCATTAAGTAAGAAACTTCTTCTTTTTTTCTTTTCCAATTTTCTGTAGAAAAACACCAAAACGCTAAGACTTTAACTCCTATTTCTCTTGCTTTTTTTCCGATTTCAATACCTACCTCAAAACCACGCCGGTGTCCTTCAAAAGTTGGCAGTCCCTTTTCCTTAGCCCAACGCCTGTTACCATCAGGGATAATCGCAATATGTTTTGGTAAATTATCCATAAAATTTTTAGTCCCCTTGACATTTAAAATCATTTTCTTTAAAATTTTTTTATGGTTTTAGCAATTGAAATTAACCCTAATAATTTCGCTCCCGCAAAAATCACAAACATTGCCACGTTGATGAAAATAATTTTACCACTTTTAATGACTGGTGCCGCTTTATTTTTTTTAATTATTCTTTTTCAAGCCGCTTTTAAAATCTTAACCGCCGGAGGTAATAAAGAAATTGTCGCTAAATCTCAAAAAACTATTAGTTTTGCTGTTTTGGGATTAATTATAATTGTTAGTAGTTTTCTTTTGGTAAGAATAATTGCAAAAATACTTCAAATTGAGTCAGTTTTACCGTTTTAACTATGATAAAAGTCTTTGCTCAAGAAAATCCATTTGGTAAAATCACACCACCTGCTGGAATTGGAATATTAGGTGGGGATCCAGCTTTAGCATTAGGTAAACTTTTTGAAACCGGAATAAAACTTTTCATTATTGTTGCTGGAATTGTTTTAATTATCTATTTACTTTGGGGTGCCTTTGATTGGGTAACCTCTGGGGGTGAAAAAGAAAAAATTGCCAAAGCCCAAGCAAAAATCACCAATGCCATAATTGGAATGTTTTTAATTTTTGCGATGCTGGCGGTTTGGGGATTAATTACTGGAAATATTTTAGGAATAATCAAAATTGGACCAAGTGGCATAGAATTCACTCTTCCTACCCTTTAAACTATCCACGTTCCCTCAACTTTTTTTCCCAAAAGAACATTTTTTAAAAGATTTTTTTCTGCTGTTCCATTGATAATAAAACTTTTTATTCCATATTTAGTTAAAGAAAGCGACTCCTTTACTTTATGAAACATTCCGCCAGTAACGTCAAAACCAAAAGTTTGATAAAAATTTTTTTTAATTTGAGGAAAATTTTTTAAGGTAATTTTTTTAATCGTTTTTCCTTTCCCATCTAAAACTCCTTTGGTTAATCCATTATGAATTATCTTATCAATTTCAAAACCTTGTCTTTTTAAAAATAACGCCAAAAAATTTAAAATTACCTCAGTTGATAAAATATGACTTCCTTTTACCTCATCCAAAACTATATCTCCATAAGTTACTGGAATAATCTGCAATTTAAGCATTAACAAAAGAGAATGTGGAAAAAAGTTTTTTATTTTTCCATTTTTAGTAATTATCATTGAGGAAGGACTCAAAGATACCGCATTCAAATTATATTTTAAAAGAGAATCAACAATAATTCGATTAAGTTTTGCGGCCGCATCTTGTACCAAACAAAATCCGTATTTTTGTTTTTCCTCTTTTATCCCCTCATTCATCTTATATTGCAAAGCCGGATAATGAGGAAAAGAACCACCACCATTACCAATTATGATTTGAAGATTACTATTTTCTTTCAATGCTTCGCTAATTTGACGGGACAAATCATCAATTAAAGAAATTTTTGGTGTAAAAGGTTTTTCTTTATCAGTAATTAGACTTCCGCCAAGTTTTATAAGAATAATTTTTTTTCTCATAATAATCTTGCCCCTATTGTTGGATAATTGATAATTATTTTTAAAACCTCTTTTTGTTCTTTAAAAAAATTTAAAAATTTTTCCTCATCCTTTTTTTGACAAATTAAATGAATATTTTCACCGGCATCAATAGTAAAATATCCCTCAAGACCGGCCCGTCTTAGGTTTATAATTTTTTTAATTACTTCAATCGTCTTACCACTCCAATAAAAAAGTGGTGGATTTTGAGTCATCATTACTGAATGCATTGAAATTGCCTCTTCCTCTAAAATCAAACCAAAGCGGGTAAAGTCTCTTTTAAAAAAAGCTTCTTTTATTGCTTTTAACCTTTCTTCTAAGCTCAAAATTCTATATTTAAATAAACCGCTGGTTTCTGCCTTTGAATGACCTTCAAAAGAAGAAACTTTTTTTTCTTTTTTATTTAAAATCAAAACCATATCAACCAAATCCCAAAAAGACGGTGGAGCAATTGAGACAGCAAAACTTTCTAAACTTTTTCTTCCTTTATACCACCAACAAAAGCCATCAGGAATCGACCGACAAGAAGAACCAGATCCAGAAAGTCGAGCCAAAATTGAAAGGTGTTTTTGATCAAGTTTTTTTTCAAAAAGCCAACAAAATCCTAAAGCTAAAGCAGAAAAAAAAGAAGCTGATGAAGCAATCCCTGCTTTTTTAGGAAAAGAATTTTGAGAATAAATAACAAATCCATAATCTTTTTTTGCTTTTAAAAACTTTTTAGCTCGATAGTAAAAATTAATTACTTTTTCAAACGCCTCTTTAACTTCTTCTTTAAATTCTTTTTCTTCATAATCTTTTATATAAAGCTTTTGTATCTTTGGATCATCTAATCTTTCAATCTCTAAAATAGTAAAACATGAAGACAAATTCATGGAAAAACTATCATTATAAGGAAGAAAAAGTTTTTTATCTTTTTGTCCCCAATATTTGATAAAAGCAATGTTTGCTGGACTTTTAATTTTTACTTTGTTCATAAACTCCTTTATTATCTAAATTTAATTTAAAAAAATTAATCTTTTCTTTTTTTAAAAAATCAATCAACTGTTTTTCCTTTTCGGCAAAAAATAAAATAAATCCAGAGCCCTCCTTTTTTCCACCTGCACCTGTTATTTTTCCAACCCCAAAAGAAGAGAGTTTTTGTAAAAATTTTTTTGTTTTGGAAGAAACTACCCCTAAAATTTCTAAAAAAATTTCATTATCCAAAAGAGATTGTTGAAAAAGAAACTTATTTTTCTCTTTAATTGCTAACACCATTTTTTTAGTTACCTTTTCCATATCAAAAAAAATACTTTCAAGTAAAGAATTATTTTTTTGGTATTTTTTATAAACCATTTGAACCATTTCTTTTGTTTTTTCTTTTGGCCTGCCAGAGTTAATTAAAAAAAGAGAGAAAGTTTTTGGTATTTCAAAATTTAAAAAAGAGATATTTTTTAAAAACTCAAATTCTTTTCGATAAAAAATTAATCCGCCAAAACAAGAAGCAGTATTATCAACTCCGGATGGCGTTTGATGAAAAAAGGTTTCAATCTTATAAGCTAAATTATTAACTATCTCTTTTGAAAAATCTTTACCGGTAAAAAATTTAAAAAAACAAGCAGTTGCCGCAACCGACAAAGCCGCCGATGAACCCAAACCAAAACCAATAGGAATTTCTGAATTAATTTTAAAAAAATATCTTTTTTTTTGATACAAAATTTTATTTTTTTTAAGATAATCAATGACATTTTTTTCAATAAGTTTGATAATCTTTCTTACACTTTTATCCTCGATTTTATTAGAAAATTGGTTCTCACTTAAAGAAAAATTAAGCCGTTTATCTAAAGCAGCAACCAAAGCCGGCCGCCCATAAACAACACTGTGTTCACCTGATAAAATAACTTTAGCTGGGGCGGAAAAACTAATTATTTTTTTCATCTTTATATCGGTTTAAATTTAATTCCATAAGGAATAACATCTTCTTGCCCCACATTTCTTGTTTTTCTAAGAACTGCTTTTACTTTTTGGCCAAATTTTAAATTCTTTTCCTCATAATCAACTAACTGGCCAACAAACTTTTTTTTGTCTTCTAATTCTACCAAAACTACGGGGTAAGGCACCATATTTTTAAAATCATTTGGGGCAATATAAATCTTTGTCCAAGAAATTACTTTACCCTCCTTTCCTAAAATTTCTCTTTTTTCTTTTTGTCTTCGCCAAATTTTAACTGGTGAAACCATATTTTTATTCTAAAGACTGTCTTTATTAAAGACAGTCTTTAAATAATTAACTTCCCAATATTGTAACCACCACCGTTCCTCCAGATCCACCAACGTTATGAGCCAATCCATATTTTGCATTTTTTACTTGACGTTGTCCGGCTTGTTTAGTTAATTGTAAAAAAATTTCTCCAATTTGTTTTACTCCAGTTGCTCCAACTGGATGACCAGAAGCCTTTAAACCACCAGATGGATTAACCGTTAGATCTGAGCCTCCAATCTGTGTTGAAAGTTCTTTTATATTTTTTCCACCTTCCCCTTTTTTCCAAAATCCCAGATCTTCCATAGCCAAAATCTCAGCAATAGAAAAACAATCGTGAACCTCAGCCACTTTTATATGTTTTCTTTCAATTTTTGCTTTTTTAAAAGCAAGTTCTGAAGCTATTTTTGTTGCTAAAATCTCATCAAAAGTTTGTCTTTGAAAAAGATTAATGGTATCAGTTGCGACTTCTGAGGCTAAAACAGAAACCGAATACTTTGATTTTTTAATTAAGTAGGCATCGTTGGTTAAAATTAAGGCAGCAGCTCCATCAGAAATTGGCGAAGAATCCAAAACCTTTAACGGATAGGCTACATATGGGCTTTTTAAAATTTTTTCAATCGTTAATTTATTTTGAAAATGTGCTTTGGGATTAAGACTGCCATGAAAATGGTTCTTAAAAGACACATAAGCTAAATTCTCCTCACTATAGTGATATTTTTGAAGATAAAAATTGGCCATTAACGCATAAAGGCCAGGAAAAGTAAGACCAGCTTCTTGTTCTTCGCCTGAGGCAGCCGCTGCCAAAGCTAAGGTTGTCTCTTCTGGTGAATAATCAGTCATTTTTTCTGCACCCACAATCAAAACTGTTTTCTTTGAGTTATCACTTAAATATTTAGTTGCTAAATGAAAAGCGATACCTCCTGATGCACAAGCAGCCTCCACTCGAAAAATTGGAATATTTTTTCCAATAATTTCTGAAATCTTGGATGATGTGTGAAGATTATTTTCCAAAACTCCAGCCATCATATTGGAAAAAAAAATTGCATCCACTTGATCAATTTCAAGATTAGCTTCTTTTAAAACTCCAAAAATCGCCTCTTTAATAAGAGAAGTCAACGACTTTTCCCAAAGCTCACCAAATTTTGTTTGATAGAATGCAATAATTTTCACAAAATTAAAAATGTAAAATTAATTAACGTTAAAAATTTTTAATTTTGAACTGTCATTTTGAGATTTACATTTTGCATTTTGAATTTTTTTATATCATTCCCATAAACTTCAAATAGGTTGGATAATCAATATATTTTTTCTTTTCGGCAGTTAAAGTAAAAGGTAGTCTTACCCTATCTAAACTTTTTGTTACTTTAAAAACAAAAGCATCAGCTCCTGCTCCTGAGCCATAGGAACAAAAAAATATTAAGTCATCTTTTTTGGCCACTTCCAAAACCGAAACCAAACCCATCAAAGCCGAAGCAGTATAAGAATTACCAAGATGTAAAACCACTAAACTTTTTTCAATTTGTTTTTTTTCAAATCCCAAACCAAAAGCTACTTCTTGAGGAAATTTACCGTTTGGCATATGAAAAACAGCATAGTTAAAATCTTTTGGTTTTAATTTAGTTTTTTCAAAAAGTAGTGTTGATGCTTGATGAATATGATAAAAATAAGATGGTTTTCCGGTAAAACGCCCGCCGTGTGATGGATAACGAATGCCCTCCCGTCGCCAAAAATCTGGTGTGTCTGAAGAAAAAGAAAAAAAATCTAAAATCTCTAAAGCAACATTTTTTTTACCAATAATTAAAGCAACCGCCCCTGAAGCAGCGGTATACTCTAAAGCATCATGAGGTTTAGCAGTGGCTTTGTCTGAAGCAACAACTAATCCATAATCAAAAACGCCTCCTTTTATTAATCCCAAACCTTCAATCAAAGCACCGGTTGCGGCTTTACAGGCAAACTGATGATCGTTAGCTAAATAGTCTTTCTTTAGCCCTAAGAATTCAGCTAAAATCGTTGAAGCAGGATTTACCGCATAAGGTGGAGTTTCCGAACCAAAAAAAACAAATTTAATTTTATTTTTTTCTTCAGAAAAATTTTTAAGAGCCAAACTTGAAGCTTCATAAGCCATCGTTAAAGAATCTTCATCTGAAGAAGAAACTGTTTTTTCTTGTACCAAAAGCGAGTTTTCTATCTCCAAATAATTTTTACCCCAAACTGAGGCAATTTCTTTTGTTGTTATTCGCCAAATTGGTAGATAAAATCCGTAAGAAACTATTCCAACCATAAATAAAATTAAATTTTTTAGCTATTATTTATTAATTCTTCCTAAACTTTTATGAGCTTTGGCTAAACTTCCTTCAGCCAAAGAGGCCAAAAGGGAAATCTCACCGGCCAAAACTGCTCCTCCTAAAACTTTGGCTAATTCTTCTTTTGTTTTGGCGTAAGTTATTTTTATCGCTTCTTGTTTAATTGCCAATCTTGTTCCACCACCAACTACTCCAATCATTATTGCGGGCATATAAATTGAAAAATATAAGTTATCGTTTTCTTCAATTTTAGTCGTTGTTATCCCCATACTTCCTTCAACAACATGTGCCAAATCTTGACCGGTGGCGGCAAAAAATGAAGCCACAATATTGGCAAAATGAGCATTAAATCCTAAACTTCCAGAAACGGCCGACCCAACCATATTTTTGGCCAACCAAACATCAAATATTTTTTGGGCGGAAGTTTTTAATACTTTTTCAATAACTTCTTTTTTAATAACACATTCTGCCCATAAAGAAATTCCCCGTCCGGTAAAAAAATTTAACCACGATAGTTTTTTATCAACACAAAAATTTCCAGAAAGGGCCAAACAAGAAATATTAGTTTTTTCTTTAATGACTTTATTAATCTCATCAGTAGCAAAAGTGACCATATTCATTCCCATCGCATCTTTGGTGTCAAAATAAAAGCGAACAAAAGTATAAGGTCCAATCACTTTTCCTTCAAATTTTAAATATTTAAGATGAGATGAAGTTTTTAAAGCTACTTTTTTTATCAAATTTTCATTTTTTTCAAGCCACTTTAAAAACCAAAATCCTTTTTCTAAATTTTTTGTTTCATAAACCGATCCTCGAGTTGTGCCAATTTTTTCTAAAAAAACCTTTGCTCCTCCGGATTGATTGATTGCTTTACAACCTCGATTAACCGAAGCAATAAGTGCTCCTTCAGTGGTAGCTAAAGGTATATAATAATTTCGAATTTCGAATTTCGAATTTCGAATTTTTATCGGCCCAGCAACTCCCAAAGGCAAAGTTGTCTCTCCAATTAAATTCTCAACGGTTATTTGATTTTCATTATCAACAAAGGCTTTTTTAATATTTTCAAGCTTTATCTTAAGCTCTTTTTCTAAAAACTTTCGGCGACTTTTAGCATCTTTTAAATTACGAAGATTCATAATTTAGTGAGTCGAAAAAAAATAAAAAAACATTTTATTAAATATTTAAAAAAAATACCTCTTGACAAATTAGCAGACTTTATGGTAGACTGCTAATATAGTTAGGTTATAAGTTTAAAAATTGAAAGGGGGTGAAAAAATATGGTGGACTTAAGGCTTTCTTCACCTTTAGCTCGATGGTTTTTTAGACCAACTTTATGGGAAGAAGAGGAAGAATGGCCAGAGTTAACAATGACTGAAGGATTAGATGTCTACGAAGAAGATGATAAAGTGGTGGTAAAAGCCGCTGTTCCTGGAATTCCAGCGGATAAAGTGGAAGTAACTTTCGAAGATGGAGTTTTAAGAATAAAAGGTAAATATGAAGAAAAAGAAGAAGAAAAGAAAAAAAGAAAGGTTGTTTATCGAATGGATCGAGTCACATCTTTTGATTACACAACCACCCTTCCTCGCCCAGTTGATGAAAAATCAATTGAGGCAAAAGTTGAGAATGGGGTGGTTGTGGTTTCAGCAAAAATCGCTGAGGAAGCCAAACCAAAAAAAATCCCAGTCAAAGTGGCTTCCAAATAAA
>Ga0197142_1002327_pt1 | contig 16717 bp, 14 predicted proteins | sample GBS60_MetaG_FD_148614 | JGI IMG/M metagenome (GOLD analysis project Ga0197142, IMG submission 148614) | Sediment microbial communities from Great Boiling Springs, Gerlach, Nevada, United States - GBS 60_MetaG | ecosystem: Environmental > Aquatic > Thermal springs > Hot (42-90C) > Sediment...
CGGAACCTTGCCAATTGATTTTATTCTCGGAATTAATTTTTCAAAGCCCATTTTTTTAATTTTTTCTGGGTCAATATTCGTTGTGAAAACATCTGCGTTTAATTCTCGAGCCAATGTCAATGCCACAATTTCCGCTCCACCGATATTATCTAAAAAAGAATGAAAAATTGCAATTTTCATCTTAGAAATTATCTGTTTCTATTTTATAAATTTTTATATCGCCATTATCATAAACTTTTTTAAAGTTTTTATCATAAACTTCTTCGTTTGACATTGGAATTTGGGGAAAATTTAAAGATAAAATATAAATTTCTCTCATTCTTTTTGTAATGGCAATATAATCGACACCCAGACTTTTCAAAACTTTTCTAATTTTTTGGGGATCTTCTTGACGATAAAGAATAAAATTTTTCTCATCTTTATCAACAATTCCCTGAACATTATAAAAATCGTTCAAAATTAAAATGTTGGCAAAATGTTGATCGGTAAAAACAATTCCTTGAATGTTTTCTTTTATCCATTTAGCTGCTTGGATTTCGCTTTCAAATTTTGTCAAATAAGGCCTTTGATAAAATCTTAAAAAACAAAAAATAATGGTGATTAAAAATAAAAAAATTCCAAGTTTTAGCAAATTCTCTTTTTTCGTTCTAATGCTGGCAATGGTAAAAAAAGTAAAATAATAAAGAATTCTTTCTGGCGAATTTACTATTAAAAACCCAGAGCTTAAAAGACAAACAGGAATGAAACAAAGAAGCATTAAAACGTCTTCTTTTTTTCTTTCTCTTGAGAAAAAGAAATAAAATAGAAAAAAAAGAGGAAGGGAAAGAAAAATAAAATCTTCAAGGGCTAAAAGGGGAAATCCAAAAATTTTAAAAGGACCGGTATAATGGTAATTTTTCAAAGGCAAACTCATTGGCGAGGATATTTCTTGAAATGAATGTTCTTCCTTTGGTTTTTGTTCGAGTTCTTGTGCAGAAAAAGATAATAAATTGGTTTTTGTCTTAAAAGCAATATATTTGATGTGCGCCTGAGTATATTTATTGGCGTTTGTAATTAAAAAAACAAACAAAAAAGAAAGAAAAATAATCAAAAGAAAAAGAAAATTTTTTCTATTTAAAAATATTTCTTTTGCGATTTTTCTTCTTTTTAAAAATTCAAAGATCATATTTGCAATTAAGAAGCCAAAGGAGATAATCATTACGACCATTGCGCCGGTATAATAAGAAAGTATAAGCGCAAAAGAAACAAAAAGAGCAAGAAAGAAATAGCCAAGGGTGGGAGAAAAAAAGAAAATAAAAAGAGAAAAAAGGGCAATGTAAGAAAGGGGATGTCCAAAAAAACTTTGGGTTGTTTTCCAAATTTCAACAGGACCAAAAGCCATTAAAAAAGTTGCCAAAACAGCCAAATTCCGTTTTTTGGTCAAAAATAAAACAGTCAAATAACAAAAACCTAAATACAAAAAAACACCCAAAAAAATATTAATAAAATCAAAATTTAAACCAATCAATTTCCAAATTATCCTTACGATTGTTCCGCCCAAGTAATGAGCATGCCCTCCGACCATTCCGCTGTAAAAATTTAAATGAGGAACTTGAATCAAAAAAGAACCTGTTTCTTTAATAGATTTTTCTATTAAGTAAGCCGCGTACAAATAAGTATCGCCAGAAAGATTAAACTTAATTTTCAAAAAAATTCTCCATAAGGTTCCCAAAAGAGAAAAAAAGAAAACAAGAAAAAAAGGTTTCTTTTTAAAAATTGTTTTTAATTTTTCTTTTTTAATCTTTACCCTCAAAATTAAAAAAAGAAAAAAACAAAGAAAAATCAAAGAAAAAATCACCGGATAAAATTTTAACTCTTTAATGAAAGCCAAAAACATACCTAAAAAAGTTAAAAGCGAAACAGAAAGGGCGATGCTAAAAAGAAATCTCTTTAAAATCGTCGTTGAAGGAAAAATAATAAAACTCATTAAAATCCCTGGCAAAAAAAATAATAAAGATCCTAAAAATCTAAGAATTATTTCGATCATCTTTTCTTAAAGATAAAACACTTAATAAAAAAGAAAAGAAAAATGTTTGAACCCCTAAAAAAATTAATGTCAAAGCAATAATAGACCTTTTTGTCTCCAAAAAAGGAGAAAACCGAAATTTTATCCATTCATAAAAAACAAAAAAGTAAACTAAAAAACCAAAAAGAATTAAAAAAAGAGCCAAAAGAATTCCTTTTTCTATTGTCAAAAATTTAAATATTTTTTCTAACATCTTATTTCTTTCTTTAAAAATTAAAAAAGAATAAACTTTTGTGAAAAAAGCAAAGAAGATTAACTGATAACCAACTAAAACCATCAAAGAAAAAATAAACATCGGGTGATAAAAAAATTTAATCCCCCAAAAAGAAATTGAAAAAAAATAAGAATAAATTAAAAAAAATCCGCCGAGAGAAAAAAGAAAGAAACCCGGTAGAAAAAAAAATAAAAAAGGAGAATAAATAATGATTAACCTCAAATGTTGCCAACCATCAGAAAAATTCCTTAATTTTGACCTTCCTTGTCTCCTAAAATATAAAGTAGGAATCTCTTTTATCTTCAAATTATTCTTTTTTGCCTTGATCAACATTTCTGAAGCAAACTCCATGCCGTTTGTCTGAAGGTTTAAATTTTCCAAAATTTCTTTTTTAAAGGCCCGAATACCAGAATGGGGATCTTTTAATTTTATTCCAAAAAAAATTCTAAAAAGCAAAGAAAAAATGGGGTTTCCAATATATCTCCTTAAAAAGGGCATTGCTCCTTTTTCTATTTTTCCCCCAAAACGATTTCCAATGACTAAATGATAGCCCCTTTTTAACTCTTCAATAAAAATCGGAATTTCTTCAAAATTATAAGTGCCGTCAGCGTCAGCAAAGAAAATGTATTTTCCCCTCGCTACTCTAAAACCTTCTTTGAGTGCCTGGCCATATCCGTCTTTATTATGTTTCACCAATATCACCCCTTCCCTTTTGGCAATTTCCGGACTCTGATCAATTGAAGAATCAGAAACAATGATCTCCGCTGAAAGATTATTTTTTAAAATTGTTTCTTTTATTTTCCCCAAACAAAAGGGAAGGGCCTTTTCTTCGTTTTGGCAAGGCAAAATAATACTTATTTCAGGAATCTCTTCTTTCATAAAATAATTTTATCTTGATGCCCTTGGGAGGACTCGAACCTCCAACCTCGGCCTTAGGAGTGCCTTGCTCTATCCATTTGAGCTACAAGGGCAAATGATATATTTTATTTTATCATTTTTTAATTCAAAATAACAACAATCTATGGAAGTTCAACTTCAATAGAACTAAAAAATGAAAATTGCTTTTTAAATTTTTTTTGGTACAATCAAAATATGCAAAAATCACCTTTTGTTGAAATTGCCAAAAAGGTCTGTCCGGCTGTAATTACGATTGTCATTTCAAAATACCTTCCAAAGATTGAAGGTTTTTATTTTTTGCCTTTTGGTGAAGAACCAATGTTTTTGCCGAAGGTCGGAAAAAAAACCGAAAAAACAAAAATCGGCGGCGGTTCTGGTTTTATTGTTTCTCCAGATGGTATTATTCTCACTTGCGCCCACGTTGTTTCCGATCCTTCGGCTGAATATACCATTATTTTTTCTCCTGAAAAAAAATACAAAGCAAAAATCTTAGAGAGGGAACCATTATTGGATATCGCTGTTTTAAAAATTGAAGATAAAAATTTGCCCTATTTGGAAATGGGCGATTCTTCAAAGATTGAAATCGGAGAACAAGTCTTGGCTGTTGGAAATCCTTTAGGAGAATTTGAAGATACCATTTCCGCCGGCATTATCTCTGGTCTTTCAAGAAAGATTACGGCTTATGGAAACATTCCTTTTAAAGGAATGTCTTTGAGGGGGTTGATTCAAACCGATGCCGCCATTAATCCAGGAAACTCTGGCGGTCCTTTGGTCAATATGGAAGCGAAAGCAATCGGAATCAATACTGCTATGGTTATGGGTGCTGAAAATTTAGGTTTTGCCATTCCGATTAATTATGCTAAGGATGTCTTAGAAGAAATCAAAAAATACGGAAAAATCAAAAGGCCTTATTTGGGCGTTCGATATGTCATTTTAAACAAAGAAATCGCTCAATTTCACAAACTCCCGGTTGATTATGGTGCTTTGATTGTCAGGGAAACATTTGGTCAAAATGCAATCATCAAAAATTCTCCAGCAGATAAAGCGGGGTTAAAAGAATATGATATCATTTTAGAATTTAACGGAGAAAAAATTACCGAACAAAATTCTCTCAGCGATCTTTTGCAAAAATATAAAATCGGAGATAAGGTAAAACTCAAAATTTTAAGGAATAAAAAAGAAATTATTAAAGAAGTAATTCTCGAAGAAAAAAAATAGGGTGCTCGACGGGACTCGAACCCGTAACCGCCAGGGCCACAACCTGGCGCTCTGCCAGTTGAGCTACGAGCACCGTTCTTTTCTTATTTTATCTTAAAAAAAGAAAAAAACAAGAGAAAAATTGATTTTAAAAGGAATTTGTTTATAATAAAATCGAGGAAGGGTGCTCCGAATTGGCAAGGAACCGGTCTTGAAAACCGGCGGGCTTTTTCAAGCCCTTGTGGGTTCGAGTCCCACCCCTTCCGCCATTTTACAATTTTAGAATTCAAATTAAAATAATCTCGCTAATCAAATTATTAAATGGAAGAAATCAAATCAAAAATAATAACTGAAATAGATGAATTAAAACCAGAGATTATAAAATTTTCTCAAGAGTTAATTAGGGCAAAAAGCGAAAATCCTTATCTTCCAAATGAAAGTTGGAAAATCAATAAACCCATTGAAAAAAAAGTAGCAAAATTAATTTTTAATAAATTAAAAAAATTTGGATTAAAACCACAATACGTCTCTGTTCTTTCTCAGAGACCGAATGTCGTTTGTTCTCTAAAAAAGAAAGGGAGGCCGACTTTAATTTTTAATGGCCATATGGATACCGTTCCTGCTGGTGATGAAAGTAAATGGAAATATCCTCCGTTTTCTGCAAAAATAATTGGAAATAAATTATACGGCCGTGGCGCTTTGGATATGAAAGCCAGTCTGGCCGCGATGGTCTTTGCAATGAAGGTATTATCAAAAATTGACTTAAAAGGTAATTTAATTTTTACAGCAGTGGTTGACGAAGAACCAGGAGCCTCCTCAGAAATTGGAACAAAATATCTATTAAAAAAATGTTTAAAAGGAGATGCTTGTTTGGTTGGAGAACCGGGTACAAAAAAAATTTGTATTGGCTCTAAAGGTGGCTGGAGATTAAAAATCATTACCAAAGGAAAAGCAGTCCACACTGGTTCTTTCGATTGGGAAAAACAAAGAAAAGGAATAAACGCAGTCGCAAAAATGGCGAAAATTTTGCTTTTTCTCGAAAAATTAAAATTAAAATACAAGCCGACAAAACTCTTTAAAGGAAGAAAACCCGTGATCACTCCTGGAACTTTAATTCGAGGAGGTACAGCCATTAACATTGTACCCGATTATTGCGAAGCAACGATTGATATCAGATTGATGCCCGGTCAAAAAAAAGAAAAGATCAAAAAAGAACTCTTTGATTATCTCCAAAAATTCAAAGAAAAGGATCCTCAAATAAAATTTAAAATTAAAGATTTAATTTTTGTTCCTTCGGTTTTGATTTCAGAAAAAGAAAAAATTGTTAATCTTCTTAAAAAAAATGCTCGCTTTATTCTTAAAAGAGAACCAAAAATTGGTTCTTCAGGACCTTGGTCTGATGCTCATTTTTTTATTGAAAAAGGAATTCCAACCATTTCTGGTTTTGGACCAGATGGAAAAAATGAACATTCTCTCAATGAATTTGTTAATATCGACAGTATCGTAAAAGCCTGCAAAATTTATGCCCTTTTTGCCTTTGATTTTTTAAATATTTAAAATAATTGTTTTAGTTCAAATGCGCAAGGGAAGGTTTAATGATAAAAAATAGCAAAATTCTGTTTTCAAAATAAATATAAAGAAATTAAAGATCCTGTCAGTTTTCATAATCAGAATCATTTAAGAATCAAAATCTATAAAAATTGAACTCCCATAGAAAATAAAAAAGAGATCCTTTTTAAAAACCCAAAACTTGAAACTTCTTTATTTTTTGTTGATTTTTTTTAAAAAATATTTTATCTTTTAAAATATGGAGATTATCAAGCCTTATTTTATTATCGAGGATGAAATTGATGGAGAGAAGATTCTTAAAAATTTAGAAAAATATGGCCGTGTTTGTTATAAATCAGAAGAAAAAATAACGCCAGATTCTGCCAAAAATTTTATTAAAAACATTCTAAAAGCAGGCCACGAATCAGTAATCGAACACGAAAAGATCACGGTCAGGGTAATTTGCGACCGGGGCATTTCCCATGAAATCGTTAGGCATCGCATTGCCTCCTATTCCCAAGAATCAACTCGCTATTGTAATTACAAGAAAAAGGGAATTACTTTTATCGAACCCTTTTTTTTCAAAAAAGATGATCAAAAATATCAAGTTTGGCTAAATGCAATGAAAGAAGCTGAAAGGGCCTACAATCAGTTAATCGAACTGGGGGGCACTCCCCAGGAAGCAAGGACGGTCTTGCCCAATTCCTTAAAAACAGAAATTATCATCACTTATAATTTGAGGGAATGGAGACATTTTTTTAAATTGCGTCTTTCTAAAAACGCCCACCCTCAAATGAAAGAAATTTTTCTTCCTTTATTGAGAGAATTTCAAAAAAGGATTCCTGTTATTTTTGACGATATTGAACCTTCAAGTTAAACAAAAAATGATCCTCGATTGGCAAATTGAAAAATTAAATTTTCTAACCCCGAGAGAAAAAAATCGTCTTTTAAAACTTGGTTTAAAAACCATAAAAGATGTTCTTTATTATTTTCCCCACCGCTATGAAGACTTCTCAAAGATTTTGCCCATCTCTCATCTTTCTGATGAGAAAACAGCAACTATTCACGCTTGGCTCACAAAACTAATAACAAAAGTAAATCCTCGAGGAACCATTTTTTTAATCGAAGGGATTTTTGAAGACGAATCAGGAAAAATTAAAGCTGTCTGGTATAATCAACCTTATTTATATCAAACATTAAAAAGGGGGTCTTATTACTCTCTTGCTGGAAAGATAATTCAAAAAAATGGAGAAATCTTTTTTTCCAACCCAAACTTTGAGAATATTCTTCCCCAAAACCCCTTTCCTTGTATCCACACCGGAAGACTCGTTCCCATTTATCCAGAAACAAAAGGAATTAAAAGTAAATGGATTAGAAAAACAATGTTTAATTTTTTAAATCAAATAAAAGAAAAATTGGAGGAGTTTTTGCCCTCATCTCTTTTGGAAAAAGAAAAATTTCCTCTCTTTCCCGAAGCAATCTGGGAAATGCACTTTCCCAATTCTCTTGCAAAAAACGAGGAAGCGAAAAGAAGGTTTGAATTTGAAGAAATTTTTTTACTCCAATTGAAGGTGTTCAAAGCAAAAATGAAACTGAAGCAAAAAAATGCCTTTCCAGTACCTATTCAACTCGAAAAAATTAAAAGCTTTATTAATAAACTACCTTTTGAACTCACCCAAGCTCAAAAAAAAGCCATTTGGGAAATTTTAAAAGATATGGAAAAAAACCACCCGATGAACAGGCTTTTACAAGGCGATGTTGGAAGCGGAAAAACAATGGTTGCTCTTGTTTGTGCTTTAAACACTGTTTTGGCAGGATATCAAGTGGTGATGATTGCACCAACAGAAATATTGGCAAGTCAACATTATGAAAATTTTAAAAAATTTTTAAAAGATTTTAATTTTAAAATTTTAATCCTTACTTCGAGCCAAAAAGAAAACTTAAAAGAAGTAATCAAGGGAAATTTTGATATTGTCATCGGTACCCACGCCCTTTTTCAAAATAAATTTGATTTTAAAGAATTGGCCCTTGTCATTTTCGACGAACAACATCGCTTTGGGGTTGAACAAAGACAATCTTTCTTTTTAAAAAGAGAGATTTTACCCCATTTCCTCTCAATGAGCGCCACTCCCATTCCCCGAACATTGGCCCTGACGATCTACGGAAATTTGGATTTCTCAATTTTAGACGAGATGCCAAAAGGAAGAAAAAGAGTTCAAACCTTTGTTTTTCAACAAAAAGAATTAAAAAAAATGTACAAAATGATGGAAGAAGAGATCAAAAACGGAGGAAAAATCTTCTTTGTTTGCCCAAGAATTGAAATGAAAGAAAAAGGAAAACTAATTCCGGATTTAAGAGCGGTAAAAGAAGAGGTAAAAAAATTAAAAAAAATTTTTCCAGAAATGAAAATCAAAATGATCTATGGAAAAATGAAAAATCAAGAAAAAGAAAAAACAATTTCTGATTTTGAAAAAGGAAAAATTGATATCTTGGTAGCAACCAATGTCATTGAAGAGGGAATTGATATTAGGAACGCCACGCTGATTGTTATTCAAAACGCTGAAAGGTTTGGCTTGAGTCAACTTTATCAATTAAGGGGTCGGGTCGGTCGAGGAGAAAAAGAAGGAAAATGTTTTCTAATCACCCATTTGCCAACAGAAAAATCAGCAAAAAGAATGGAAGCTTTGTTGAATGCCAATAATGCTTTTGAGCTGGCAATGAAAGATTTGGAGATTCGAGGTCCCGGAGATTTTTTGAGTAAAAGGCAAACGGGAAATCCTAATTTTAAATTGGCCTCCTTGACCAATTTGGAGCTCATTAAAAAATCAGAAAAAGAAGCCAAAATCATTTTAAAAAAAGACCCCTCTCTTTCGTCTTTTCCTCTTTTGAAAAAAATCATCGGCCATGTTAAAATCATCCATTTAGAATAAGATGTTTCATTATTTAGAAGGCAAAATTATCAAAACAAAAAATCCAAAAATCTCGGCTTTTGATTTGGGCTTTTTAAGGGGTTATGGGGTTTTTGCTTATATCCGAACCTACGGCCCTTTTCCTTTTTTATTAAAAGAACATCTCTCTTCCTTCTCAAAAAGGGCAAAGATTTCAGGACTCAAAATTCCTCTTTCCCTTTCAAAAATCAAAAAAATAATTTTGAAACTTTCAAAAAAAAATTATCGAGGAAATGATCTTGGTTTCAGGATCATCGTCACTAGCGGACTCGATCCTTTTTATTGTCCTAAAAAAGGAAATAGTTTTTTAATTTTAACCAACAATATCCCAAAATACCCCCCTTCTTTTTATGAAAAAGGAATAAAAATTATTTCTTCTCGGAAAGAAAGATTCTTACCCTTCTTAAAATCCTTTACTTCTTATTTTGTTTCTTTCAAAGAATACACCGAAGCTAAAAAGAAAAATTTTCAAGACGTTCTTTTTTTAGACAAAGAAAAAAGAATATTGGAATGTTTTACCTCAAATTTTTTTGCTGTCAAAAATAAAGAACTAATTACTCCAAAAATCAACGAACAAATTTTCGCTGGTGCCACAAGGAATTTCGTTTTAAAATTAGCAAGGAAAAATAATTTACGAGTAAAAGAAAGGGATATTTTTTTTGACGAAGTAAAAAATTTTTCTGAAGCTTTTTTAACATCAACGAGCAAAGAGATTATGCCCGTCTCCCAGATTGATCGTTTTAAATTAAAGGCACCAGGTCCTTTAACCTCATTCTTGAGCTCTCTTTTTAAAGATTATATTGAGAAATTTAAAAAGTCGGCCAATCTTCAATAGCAATTGATTCCTTTTTTTTAGAAAAGGGCAATTCTTGATAAAGGGCCTCGGTGATAAAGGGCAAAAACGGATGTAAAAAAATCAGAATCTTTCTAAATAATTCCAAGAGAAACTCTTTGTTTTCTTTCGTTTTAGGTAATTTTTTATACTTCTCTAAATAAAGGTCGCAAAAACGATGCCAAAAGAAATGATAAATTAATTCAGCGCTTTTCCCAAAATCAAAAGCCTCTAAATTTTTTTCAACGAGCGAAATGTATTTTTTGAAATCCTTGATAATTTTTTTATGCAATTTTTTGCTTTTCTCTTTTTGAACCAAAGAAATCTTTTCTTTCTCTTCCTCCTCTTGGATTTTCAATAACACAAAACGGGCAGCATTCCAAATTTTGTTGCAAAATTTTTGAGCCATCCTTAAATGCTCTTCTGAAAAACGAATATCTTGCCTCTTTTTTATTTGCCAAATCAAACCAAAACGAACGGCATCCGCTCCGTATTTTTTAATTAATACTAAAGGATCAATACCAATACCCAACGACTTTGACATTCTCTTTCCTTCTTTTGTAAGAACAGTAGGGTGAATCAAAACATATTTAAAAGGAATTTTTTTTACAAGTTCTAATGAAGAAAAAATCATTCTCGCGACCCAGAGATTAATAATATCCCGACCCGTTGCCAAAACATCAGAAGGCAATTTTTTCAAATTCTTTTTTGTTTTCGGCCAACCCAAAGTTCCTAATGGCCAAAGGGCAGAAGAAAACCAGGTATCCAAAACATCCTCTTCTCCCTCAAGGGGAATTTTATGACCCCACCAAATCTGACGAGAAATACACCAATCCTTTGCTTTTTTCAACCAATCAAAATAAATTTTCTCAAATCTTTTAGGAACAAACTTTATTTTTCCTTGTAAAACCACTTTCATCGCTTGCTCTTTTAACTTTTCCATCGACAAAAACCATTGCAAAGAAGGTAAAAATTCTATTTTGTTTTTGCATCTTTCACAACGAGGCACGTTGTGTAAAATCTCTTCTGTTTTCTCCAAAAGCATCTTTTCTTGCAAATCATCTAAAATAACCTTTCTTGCCCTTAAAACTTCTAATCCTTGATATTTTAAAGGCGCAGGGGGACATATTTTTCCTTTTTCATCGATAACCTTTAAAAGGGGCAATTGATGACGAAGAGAAATCTCATAATCAAGGGGGTCGTGGCCAGGGGTTATTTTAACAGCGCCGGTTCCAAAATTAATATCAATGGCAAAATCCTCAATGATCGGAATTTCTCTCTGGGCTAAGGGCAAGACAACCTTTTTTCCAACTAACTGTCGGTATCTTTTGTCTTTGGGATTAACGGCAACCGCGGTATCGCCGAGCATTGTTTCAGGCCTTGTCGTAGCAACAGTAATGAAACCTATTTCTTTGCTTAAAGGATAACGAATATAATATAAATTTTCTTTTTCTTCTGTGTATTCTATTTCTAAATCAGAAAGGGAGGTTTGGCATTGGGGACACCAATTGACCACTTTTTCTTTTTTAAAGATCATTCCCTTTTTAAAATAATGAAAAAAAGCGGTTTTTACTGTCAAAGAATAATTTTCGTCCATGGTAAAAACTGTCTTAGATTGATCAAAGGAAGCACCCAATCTTTTTAGTTGGTCCAAAATGATATTCCCATATTTTTCTTTCCACTGCCAAACCCTTTTTAAAAATTCTTCTTTTCCAAGGTCAAATCGTGTTTTTCCTTCTTTTAAAAGTTCTTTTTCAACCACGCGATTCGTCGCAATCCCGGCATGATCAAGACCGGGAATCCAAAGGGTTCGAAATCTTTTTAATCTCTTAAATCTCACTAAAATATCTTGCATTGTTGCATTCAGGGCATGGCCCATATGTAAGGTGCCCGTAATGTTTGGCGGAGGAAGAAAAACGAGATAATCCTTTTTGTATTTTTTGGGCAATTTCTCAACCTTAAAAACATCCTTTTCTTGCCAAAGATTTAAAATCTTTTCTTCAATTTTTGAAAAAGAATAAACCTTATCTATATTTTTCATATATCTTCTTTAGCACTAATTTTTAAATTTGGCAAGTGTCTTTGAAACCTTAAGTAAGCGGTAAAAGCAACCATCAAGGCGTTATCGGTACAATTCTCTTTTTTAGGGATAAAAACCTTTATCCCTTCTCTTTTTTCCAATTTTCTAAATTCTCTTCTTAAAAAATCGTCCCTGATAACACCTCCGCCAAGAAAAAGACTCTTTGGCTGAAAAATCTTTATTGCCCTTTCTGTTTTTGAAATCAAAACATCCCTGATTGAAAAAAGCGTCTCTTTTAAAATTGCTACCTTCTCTCTTAAAGAAATTTTTTTCCTTTTTTGAATTTCATAAAAAACCGCGGTTTTTAAACCAGAAAAAGAAAAATCAAAATTTTTTTGATGAATCATCGGCCGGGGAAGGGTAATCTTTAAAACATCCTTTTTTCTCTTTTTTTTTAAAAAAGCACTAATTTTAGGACCAGCAGGATAAGAAAAACCAAGCAAACGACCAATTTTATCCTGGCATTCACCAACAGCATCATCGCGGGTCTTACCCAGGGAGTGGTAATATCCGATTTCTTCCATTAAAAATAAATTAGTATGACCTCCACTAATAACAAGACAAAGACCGGGTAAAAATTTTTTTATTTTATCTCCTAAAATTTTCTTTTCCAAAAGATTAACCAGAATATGGGCTTCCAAATGATTAACACCAATCAAAGGAACCCTCTCTTTTTGAGCAATCTTTTTTCCGAAATTAAACCCCTGCCAGAGACAAGGTTCTAAACCCGGCCTCACAGTCGCCCCAACCAAATTAATGGTTTCAACCCTTGCCTCTTTTTTTGCTCTTTCAAAAAGAAGGGGAAGGTTTTTTTCGTGTAATCTTTTTGCCAAAAAAGGATAAACCCCGCCGTATTTTTTGTGGAATTTAATTTGAGAAGAAATCAGATTGCTTCGAACTTTAATTCTTTCGTTTTTTATCTCCAAAAAACAAACTGCCGTCTCGTCGCAGGAGGTCTCAATGCCTAAAATAATCATAATTTTAAATTATAGCAAAATATCAAATCCTCAAGAAAACGATCTTGAAAAAAATAAAAAAAAATTTTAAAATAAAAGCATTCCGGCCCCGTCGTCTAGCGGCCAGGACGCCACGCTTTCAATGTGGCGACAGGGGTTCGAGTCCCCTCGGGGCCACTCTAAAAGGTTAAAAAAGTTAAAATTTTAAAATTTCTGAAAAATGAAAAAAGTTTTTATTTTGGGAATTAATGGTTCGCCTTTTAAGAATGGAAGGTGTTCCTTTTTTTTAAAGAAATTTTTGAAAAACGCTGAAAGATATGGCGCCAAAACAGATCTTTTAAATTTAAGAGATAAAAAAATTTTGCCTTGCTTGGGCTGTTATAGCAAAAATCCCAAGAACTGTACTTATCCTTGCTGGCAAAAAGATGATATGTTTTCTCTCTATCCTCTGATTGAAAAATCAGATGCTCTCATTTTCGGAACCCCGGTTTATTGGTTCAATATGTCAGGTTTAATGAAAAATTTTATTGACAGATTAACCTGTATGGATGTTAATGGCAATCTTTTGGAAGGAAAGGTAGGGGTTTTTATTTCTGTCTCCAAAGAAAACGAAGGGGGGAGATTAAACGCGGGACTTTCTTTAGCCGGCGCCCTCTCTCATTTTGGTCTTTTAATACCCCCCTATGGTATGCTTTTTTACCCCGGTCAAGAAAAAATAAAAAGAAAAAAGAAAATTGCCTGGAAGGATTGGTTTCAAGAAGAACTGAATTTAATCTCGAAAAACTTAACTAAATTGTGTTATTTTCTTAAAAAAGAAAATTTTTCTTGGTAGTTGTTTTTTTTCTTTTTTTAATTTAAAATGAAAGAATGATTAAGACCTTAGAAATTACTTCCTCTTTTTTAATCGATGAAAAAAAGGAAAGAATAATTTTTCGCTTTTTTGAAATTCTGCCCGGCCTGGTCTCTATCTTAACCCTTATTTTTGCTTTAATTTTTTCTTTTTTGAAACCTGTCTGGTTAGCGATTTTTATTATTATTTTTAGTCTCTATTGGTGTCTCAGAACATTTTATCTTACTTTTTTGCAAATCCTCTGTTTTTTTAAAATAAAAAAGAACCTCAAAACCGATTGGCAAAAAAAAATTGAAATTTTTCCGGAATCTAAAAATATTTATCATTTAGTAATTCTTGCGGTCTATCGCGAAAACGCCCTCATTCTCGAAAGGACTTTGAATGCCATTTTAAATTCTTATTTTCCAAAAGAGAGAATCATTGTTTTGATTACTTTTGAAGAAAAAGAAAAGGAAAGAAATGAAAAGACAAAAAAAATCCTTGAAAAAATTTTCGAAAAAAAATTTCCTTATCTTTTTTTTACTTTTCATAAATTAAAAGAAGATGAAATACCGGGTCGGGGTTCGAATATCTATAGTGCCATTGAATTTGCAAAGAAAGAAATTTTACCGTCTTTGAAAATTCCTGAAGAAAATGTTTTATGCTCTAATTTTGATAGCGACACGGTTGTTTTCCCCCATTATTTCAATATTCTCACTTACTCTTATTTAAAAGAAAAAGATTATAAAAGGGCTTTTCAACCCGTTCCTATTTATAATAACAACATTCTCGCCACTTCTTTTTTAACAAGACTCTGCGCTTTTTGTTCAAGCTTTTGGCAAATGATGCAGCAAGAAAAAGGAGAAGACTTTGCGACCTTTTCTTCTCACGCTGTTCCTTTAAGGGTTCTAAACGAAATCGGGGGATATCCCAAGAATGTGGTCCCTGATGATTCACATCTATTCTGGAAAGCATTTTTGTTTTACAATAGCGATTTTAAAGTTGTTCCTCTAAATTACCCGGTTTCGATGGATGTTGTCGGAGGAGAAAGTCTTATTTCTTCTCTAAAAAATCTTTATTCTCAACAAAAACGTTGGGCCTGGGGGGTTACTGAATTTCCTTTTGTTGCTTTTCAATTTAGAAAAAATAAAAAAATTCCTTTTTTAAAAAAGATATTTTATTCCCTTTCACTTTTTGAAGCCTTTTGGTCTTGGGCCACTGCTTCTCTTTTAATTTTTTTCTTGGGATGGTTGCCTTTGATTTTTGGCGGCCAAGAATTTAACAAAACGATCCTCGCTTTTAACTTACCCGATCTCACTCGTGCTTTAATGACATTGGCAACGGTCGGAATGTTTGTCTCCGGGATCATTAATTTTGCTTTTCTTAGTTTTCCTTTTTCAAAAACAAAAATCCCGATTTTCTCAAAGATAAAAAATTTTTTTCAGTGGGTTTTCTTACCCGTGGTTCTCATCGTCTTTGGTTGTCTCCCGGCACTTGACGCCCAAATCAGATTAATGTTTGGAAAAACGCTCCATTTTAAGGCAACAGAAAAATACTATGTTTTTTAATCTTTTTCTTTCTTTTTTTTCTTCCCTTTTGCCAGCTTTAATCTGGCTCTTTTTTTATCTTAAAAAAGATCCCCATCCAGAACCAAAAAAAAAGATTTTCTTTGCTTTTTTGGGCGGATATTTGATTGCCTTTTTTGCTTTTTTTTGCGAACAAATATTGGTTTTCTCTTTCAATTTTTTTATTTCCTACCTTTGGTTTTTTATTTTTTTTCTTGCCTTCTTTGAAGAATCTTTAAAATTATTTGTTTTCAAAAAAACAATCGAAAGGGATAGAGATTATGACGAGCCCGTTGATGCAATGATTTATCTTATTTCCATTTCCCTTGGGTTTGCAGCAACAGAAAATCTTTTCGATTATTTAAAGCCTGTTTCTAATTATTTTTACTTTTTTCAAAATGCCTATTCTCGCTTTTTCAGTTCTGTTTTTTTACACGGCTTGACGGGCGCGATCTTGGGTTTTTTCATCGGTCTCTCCTTTTATAAAGAAGAAAAAATTAAAAAGAGAATGACCGCCCTGGGTTTCTTTCTTGCCTCTCTTTTTCATGCCCTTTATAATCTTGCTATTTTAAAAGATTTTGATATTATCTTTATAGACAAAACATTGATTGTCTTTTCATTTTTAACTTTGCTTTTTCTTTTGGTCATTTTTGGGTTTTGGAAATTAAAAAAAATAAAAAAATGAATCTTCTAAAAAAGATATACGCTATTTTTAAAAAAAGGGAGTTAAAGGATAAAAAGGTAGACGAAGAATTTTTTTTTGAAGAAGAAAAGGGAACCTTGGTTATTGATATTTATCAAACAGAAAAAGAGTTTGTAATTCAAGCACCAATCGGAGGGGTTAAAAAAGAAGACGTTGAAATCTCCGTTGAAGAAAATATTGTCAAGATTAGCGGAGAAAGAAAAAGAAAGATTAAAGAAAAAGGAGAATTTTTAATCAAGGAATGTCACTTTGGGCCTTTTTGCCGAGAAATTTTTTTACCCGAAAAAGTAGCATCAGAAAAAATTAAGGCAAAATTAGAAAATGGTATTTTAGAAATTAGATTGCCTTTTTTAAAAGAGAAAAAAGAAGAAAATTTAAAAATTGAAATTCAGGAAATTTCTGAAGAATAAAAATTTTAAATCTATGCTGAGAGGGGGATTCGAACCCCCACGGGTAAAACCCACCAGGTTCTAAACCTGGCGCGTCTACCAAATTCCGCCATCTCAGCATAGAAAATTTTAATTATTCGACTGCTTGTATAGCTATATTAGCCACGGCTTCGGCAATTAAAATAATAACCGCACCAACTAATGACCAAAGAATGATCGCTCGACCAGTCTGAACTCTTTTTTCGTCTCCACCGGCGGTAATAAAATAAAAACCACCAAAAACAACACCAATAACTGCTGCGGCAACCGCTAATTGTGTAAGATTCTTAGCAATATTAGTAAGCGTCGAAGTTAAGCTTTTTTCTTCCTGAGCGCCGACAATCATTGTTGCCAACAATCCAACGCTTATCAAAACTGGTAAAAGATTTTTTCTTTTCATTTATTTTCAATTTATTTTTCGACCTTTTTCTTTTAAATAATTATAACAAATTTAA
>Ga0197142_1002328_pt1 | contig 16716 bp, 12 predicted proteins | sample GBS60_MetaG_FD_148614 | JGI IMG/M metagenome (GOLD analysis project Ga0197142, IMG submission 148614) | Sediment microbial communities from Great Boiling Springs, Gerlach, Nevada, United States - GBS 60_MetaG | ecosystem: Environmental > Aquatic > Thermal springs > Hot (42-90C) > Sediment...
CCGATTGTGGGGCGCTACGGCGACTTGGCGGTCATCCGCTTCGAGGCGCGCGGCGTCGGCGTGGAGACGCGCCTGCCCATCGAGCGCGTGCTGGATGTGGATCAGCTGGCGGTGGTGGTCGGCGACGCGATTGGCGGGCTGCAGGTGCTCAAACAGGTGCGCGGCGTCAGGAACCCGTTCATGCTCGATTTTCGCACGAACCGCCCGATGCAGGGCGTGTACGAGGTCGCCTACTGCGCGCCTGAGCTGTTCCCCGAGCAGGCAATTGCGCTCAGCGGGGCGCAGCTGATTGTGCTGACTTCGGGGGCGGAGCGGCTGCGGGCGGAGCAATGGGCGGCGTTGCGCCAGTGGGTGCTGATGGGTGGGACGCTGGTCGCGTCGGGCGGCGCGGGCGCGGTCTACCTACAGTCGCCTGCACTGCGCGATTTGTTGCCCATCCAGCCGCAGGGCACGCGCGATGTGGCGCAGCTTACTGCGCTGGGCAACTGGCTGGGCGTGCGCCCTCCCGCAGGTCGCGCGACCCTTACGCAGGCGCGCCTAACCGCAGGCGTCGCCCTACTCCAGCAAGACGGGCAGCCACTGATTGCTGTGCGCCCCTACGGACTGGGCGCAGTGGTCTTTCTGGGGTTCAACCCGCTGGAGCGACCGATGAACGCCTACGACGCCCGCGTGCGATTCTGGCAGCAACTGGTGAACGCTACGGCGGGCTACCCGCCCAGTTTCAACATCGCCGCCCTGCACGCGAATCAGTCGGGCTACTCCGTAGACCGCTGGTCGGGTCAGGCAACGGTAGACATCGACGCCGACATCGACCCGCCCAGCGTGCTGATAATCGTCGTGCTGCTCAGCGCGTACTTTATGCTGGTCGTGCCGATTAACTACTGGACGCTGAAGCGGCTGCGGGCGCTGGACTGGGCGTGGCTGACCACACCGCTGATTGCGCTCATCTTCGTGGGCGTGCTGTGGCAGTTGGCGGGCGGGCTGTACCGCAAGTCGCTCTCCAGCAAGGTGCAGACTGTGCTGATTGCCCAAGCAGGCAGCCCCAACGCCTACACCGTCAATAGCGCGCTCTTCTTCTTCCCCCGTGCAGGCGTGTTCGACCTGCAGTTCGACCAGAGCGACATGGTCGAGGCGGGCGTCGGCGATGAGCGCGGCGCAGGTTTTGGACAAACGACCGTCGTGCGCACGATTGAGGGCGACCCGAAGCGCGTGGACGGCTACCGCGTGTCGAACCTGAGCTTCCAGTGGTTCCGCTATACGCGCACGGTGCAGCTGCAGGGGCAGATTGAGGGCAGCCTGCGCCTGACGCGGCGCAACGGGGGGTGGCGACTGTCGGGCGCAGTGCGCAACCGCCTGCCCTACGAGTTGCGCGAGGCGTGGGTGCTGACCCCGTATGGCTCCGTGAGCATCGGTTCGCTGGGGGCGCGCGGCACGCAAACGCTGCGCAACGAGCCGCTGATTCCTGCTCCGCCGTCCAGCGCGTATGGGCGAAGCGGCTGGGAGCCTATCGTTGCGCTGTCGCCTGACCAGTTGGCGCAACTCATGCTACATGAGCGCAAGGACGCGCCCTGCGCGCTGCTGATTGCCCGCGCGTCGGAGCCCGTGCTGCCACCTGAACTCAGCGAGGCGACCGAACGCGCGGCGGAGGTGGTCTACATCGTGAACCTACCGTTGGAGGGCGACGCACCATGAGAGCGCTCCGTGAGAACCCGCTGCTGCGCTATCACCTGCTGGGCGCGACACGCCACCGCTGGCGACGCCAGCCATGGCTGTACGGCGCGGCGGTACTGGGAATCGGGCTGGTGTACCTGCTTGTGCTGCAGCTGACGGTTTTCAGCGAGGCAAGCATCTACGCCACGCTGTGGCTGACGCTGTTTGTGATGTGCATCGCTGCGCCGCTCATGGCGTACAACCTGTTCTCGCTAGAGTACGAGAAGCAGACTTGGGAGTCGCTTGCGCTCACGCGGCTGACGGCACGCGAGATTTTCTGGGGCAAGTACGGCGCGGCACTAACACGAGTTGCGCTGACCACGCTGTTGTTCGCGCCGTTTATTCTGACCACTCACCACACCAACGGCTATGTAATTGCAGCATCGTTTGCAACGCTATTCGGATGGGGGACGCTGCTGATATCGGTGAGCTTATGGCTCTCATTCAAACTTAAGCGCACGCTGAACACTGCTGCCACGCTCTACGCGGGGCAAGTGATTGTGCTATGGCTGTTGCCGATGCTCTATACTATGGTGATAAGTTTGAATTATGTCTCGAGCTATGTCCTACGCGACCTCATCTCATCGGTTCAGAGCTATACAGAAGCGTTCGGCACATGGCTTTTCGCGCTGTTCAATGGCGCTTTTATCGTCTATGCAAACCCCTTCACCGTCGCTACCGAATTAGAGCACATGGGAGAACCAATCACCTACTGGCGGGACACCCCGCATACTCTCTACCGAGAGGGATTATACTTCATGCTCTGGGGCTTCGTACAGAGCATATTCTATCTGGGATTGGCAGCGCTGTTTGCAGGACTCACCTATCGGGGTATAAAAATCTCTTGGCGAAAATAGGGGGAGCTGCCTATGTTGGATGTGCAAGGGCTACGCAAGGAGTATGGGGAGCTGGTTGCCGTGCGCGATATTCGGTTCCAGCTGTATCCTGGCGATGTGTTCGGCTTCATCGGACCGAACGGTGCGGGCAAGACGACGACCATCAAGATGCTCGCGACGCTGCTGGAGCCGACCGCAGGCACGGCGACGCTGAATGGCATTGACATCGTGCGCCACCCCGAAGAAGTGCGTCCCCTGCTGGGCTACATGCCCGACTTCTTCGGCTTGTACGAGGGCATCACCGTGACCGAGTATCTGGAGTTCTTCGCGGCAGCGTACCGAATCCCCAAGTCGCAACGCGCAACGATTATCGAGAATGTGCTGGAGCTGACCGACCTCACGGTCAAAAAGGATGCCTATGTGGAGACGCTCTCGCGCGGGATGCAGCAGCGGCTGTGCCTGGCGAAGAGCCTTGTGCACGACCCGATCCTGCTGCTGCTGGACGAGCCTGCATCGGGGTTAGACCCGCGCGCTCGCATCGAAATCAAGGAACTCATCCGCGAGCTGGGCGCGATGGGCAAAATCGTGCTGGTCTCCTCACACATCCTGCCCGAGCTGGCGGACTTCTGCAACAAAATCGGCATCATCGAGAAGGGCGAGCTGCTCGTATGGGGCGTAGTGGACGAGATTATCGAACAGTTGCAAGCAAACCGCGTGCTGGAGATTAAGCCGCTGGGCGATCCAGAGCCGCTGATTCAGCGACTGGAGCGCGAATCGCATGTGCACGGCGTGGAAACGCGCAACGGCAGCCTCTATGTGCATTTTGCGGGTGGGCTAGAAGAGCAGGCGGACCTGCTCGCTGCGCTTATTCGCGACGGGTTTCGCATCGCCGCCTTTCGCGAGGAGTCGCTGGACCTCGAGGATGTGTTCATGCGGATCACGAAGGGTGAGGTGAGCTAGGATATACTGGCTATGCAGAGGCGGGTATCCTCCTGTTATGCTGCGGACAGCGTTGCTGATCGGTCTGGGCGGCTTTCTGGGCGCGAATCTGCGCTACTGGCTTGGCGGCTGGATTGCACAGAAAATTGGGGTGCTGTTCCCTATCGAGACGATGCTGATTAACATCTCTGGCTCGTTTCTGTTGGGGCTGTTTATGACGCTTGCATTGCACTACACTTGGTCGACTGAGTGGCGTCAGGCAATTGCGATTGGCTTTCTCGGCTCGTTCACGACCTATTCCACCTACGAGTACGAGAGTATGCGCCTGTTGCAGGAGGGTGCGTGGCTCAAGGCGGGGCTGAACCTGCTCGGCAGCCTTGTGTTGGGGCTAATCGCTGTGATTCTGGGCGTCGCGCTCGGACGCCTGCTGACTGGAGGGACAGAGCCGTGAGAATCGAGGGGCAAGCGAAGTTGCTGCGCATCTACATCGGCGAGACCGACCGCTGGCATGGGCAGCCGCTGTATATGGCGATACTGCTCAGGGCGCGTGAAACGGGGCTGGCAGGCGGCACGGTGTTTCGCGGTATCGCAGGCTACGGCGCGAACAGCGTCATCCACACCACCAACATCCTGCGCCTGTCCGAGGACCTGCCTATCGTCATCGAAATCGTGGACGCCGACGAGAAGATCCAGGCGTTCCTGCCCGTGCTGGACGAGATGGTCAAAGAGGGGCTAATCCTGCTGCGCGAGGTAGAGGTCATTAAGTACGCGGGGAACAGTAGGTAGGCGGCACAGGCACACGCGCCAGCATAGCCCGTGTGAGATGGGGCACGAAATCACGGTAAAGCGACTGCACATACCACTGCACAGGCGCGCTATTCAGCCATTCCATCACTCCAAGTAGGTCTGTCCAGGAGAGTTTTGAGATTGCCCTGACTGCGCCGCAGCCATTCGCAATCACAGCCTGCATAGCTGAGGCGGTGTTGAATTCCCCCTCGCCCTTGCCCTCTCCCCTCTTATACCAGTCGCGCGGGCAAAGTTCGGAAGTTGCTGCGCGTGCAGAATCCCCCCACTCCCTGCCCTCTCCCCCCTTGATAAGGGGGGAGAGGGTCGGGGTGAGGGGGGATTCGAAGCCGACGCATTCACAAACTTTGGCTCGGCGATTGGTATTAGTAAGGGGGGAGCGGGTGCAGAGAATAGGGGGACTCGCCTTGTTCGCCGTTTTTACAAAATCGTATTCTACGATTGGTATTAGATGAAATTCTTCCCGCCACGGATAGCATCGCTCATCGAGAGCACATACCACGCGCGTGCCCTTCGTGTGGGCAACCACCAAGTGGGGAAAGGCGTAAAATGCCCGCAGTTCCGCAGCGCGGGCGTGCGCCATCCAGTACCCAGAGTAGCAGGTCTCGTAGTCAATCCGTCCTGCGTGGAGGTTCCTGCCTGTCAGCACAGGCACATAGCCAGGCGCAGGTTCTGTGCGCACGGCAGGATGGCGATGCACTTCAGGGCTCCGCGCCGCAAAGCAGATGGTGAATAGCTCCCCAACAGCGACGCCTTCCCGCTCCATCTGAAGCAGTTCGGCTGTCTCGAAGCGTATCATCTCACCGTTGTAGGTGAGTTTCTCCACTGCCAAGCGCTCCCCGTCGTAGAGCGCAAGACCGCGCCCCCCCTTCTCAAGTACCAGCACAACGACACTCACATTCCGCTTCGGAAACACCTTTCCCAAGTAGTAGACCGACAGCCGCCCCTGAGTGGCAAGGTGCTCTCGCAGTCGCACAAAGTCGTCCAGCACGAGCCAACTGGCGGGTACGACGAAGACCAGTTTCCCCTCAGGGGCGAGCAGGCGTGTCGCTTGCTCGATGAATGCACCGTAAATATTGTATTTCCCACGCCAAGTAAGGCTCCGCTGCCGATAGAGTGCCTTGCGCTCGCGTAGCGCATGAAGGGGGTAGTGGCTCGCGTCGCCGATGATGCCGTAGGGCGGATTGCCAATGACCACATCGAAGGTCTCTTTAGGCTCCCACAGCAGGAAATCTGCCTCGACGAAGGTCATCGTGGGCAGGCGTTCCCGTGCTCTTGCAAGCCGTTTTGGTTCAATTTCCACGCCGACGAACTCGTGATGCGTTCCGTAGCGATTGGCAAACGCTTCGAGGAAAGGAGCGTTCGCGCAGGCAGGCTCTAACACACGGCAGCGTGCCTTTATAGGACGCGCCAGGTGAACCATAAACGCCACAAGTTCAGGCGGAGTGTAGACAACACCGAGCGACTCTTCCGAAGCGTTATGAAGTTCCGTGAGATGGAGACACGGCTGGCTCGGACTCTTCTGCATGGCATGAGTGTACTCTGTGCGCGTCTCCGTGGGGATCTGCAGGGACGCATACCTTCTGCGTGGCTTCTCAGCTGATGCGCTTAGCCCTTTGAGGAAGGTTGGGAGAAGGGCAACATTTGCATAGGCACCTAAGGCGTGGCGAACATACTACCCAGATTTTACCACATTTGCCCCGTGTATTGCAGGAGGATGGGGGTCAACGCGCCGAAAATTGAGGGACATGTCAACGCTCCAGGTGGTGTTTCAGGTTCTTCCCTCGCTGGCAGTGGGGGGAGCGGAGCGGTTAGTAGTGCATCTGATAGAGCATCTCTGTCGCGAACGGTTTAGCCCCGTATGTATCTGTCTCGAGTCGCCGCAGGGCACGCATTACGAGGCGCGGGTGCAGGCGTCGGGCGCACCACTTCATTTTTTAGGCAAGGGTGCGGGAGCGAGTGGGGGTGCGCTGCGCCAGCTGAGCGCGCTATTTCGGCAGTATCGCCCTGCAGTCGTGCATACGCACATCATCGGGCTGAACTATGCCTATCCATTAATGCTGTGGTACCGCACGCCTGCGCGCGTGCACACAGTGCACAGCATCGCGCTCCGCGAGCGTGGGGTGCGGGTGGGTGCATGGGTGCGCACGCTGGCGTTTCGATATCGCCTCGGTGGGGTGGTTCCTGTGGCGGTCGCGGCGGAGGTGCGGGCAAGCATCCAGCAGCTGTATGGATACGCCGACCCGCCCCTGATCCCCAACGGCGTTCCAACCGACGAGTATGCGCCCAACCCCGACAGGCGCATGCGGTGGCGTCAAACGCACGGGATAGAGCTGCACGCGACGGTACTCGCGCATGTTGGGCGGTTCGCACCGCCGAAAAACCACCCCCTGCTAATAGAGGCGTTCGCGCGGGTGCGCGCCGACACTCCGCTCTACCTGCTCCTGGTAGGTGGAGGCGAACTGGAGAACGCCGTGCGCGCGCAAGTTGCACGACTGGGCTTGGAGACGCGCGTGCGCTTTCTGGGCATACGAGCGGATGTGGCGGACATCTTGAACGCTTCGGATGTGTTCGTGCTGTCGTCGGAGGTAGAGGGCAACCCGCTGTCGGTAATGGAGGCGATGGCGGCGGGGCTGCCTGTAGTGAGCACAGCGGTCGGCGGCGTGCCTGAACTGGTGCGGGATGGCGTGACAGGGCGGTTGGTTCCCTCGAGGGACGCGGAAGCGTTGGCGCAGGCAATTCAGGCACTTGTAAGCGACCCTACACGACGGCAGGCGATGGGCACGGCGGCGCGTCAGCACGCCATCGCCCACTTCGACATTCGCCATACCGTGCGCCAGTATGAAAACCTCTACGAGAGTCTCCTACGCAGGATGGTATAATCCCGTAGAGCACTTAGGAGGCTTTTCGCTCATGCCACGGGCTGTCGTGACAGGAGGTGCAGGGTTTATTGGATCGCATCTGGTCGATCGCCTGATTGCCGAAGGGTGGCAAGTGGTGGTCGTCGACAACCTTATCACGGGACGCATGGAGAACCTACAACATTTGATAGGAAACCCTAACTTCGAGTTCATCCAGCACGATGTATGCGAACCGTTCGAGGTAGAAGGTGCAGTGGACTATGTGTTCCACTTGGCGTCGACAGCAAGCCCTGTGGACTTTGTGCGCCACCCGCTGGAGACGCTGCGGGTCGGCTCATACGGGACGGAGAACGCGCTGGAGTTAGCCGTGCGCAAGGGCGCGAAGTTCCTGTTCAGTTCCACTTCGGAGGTCTACGGTGACCCGCTGGTGCATCCCCAATCCGAGGATTACTGGGGGAATGTGAATCCGATTGGCGTGCGCGGGGTCTACGATGAGGCGAAGCGTTACGCCGAGTCGCTGGTAATGGCGTATTATCGATACAAGGGAGTAGACACCCGCATCGCGCGGATTTTCAACACCTATGGTGAGCGCATGCGCTTGGACGACGGGCGCGTGGTGCCAAACTTCATCTGTCAGGCGTTGCGCGGCGAGCCAATCACCGTCTATGGTGATGGCAGTCAGACGCGCAGCTTCGGATATGTGTCTGACCTCATCGAGGGCATCTGGCGGCTGGCACACGCCGACTACCACCTGCCTGTAAACATCGGCAACCCCGACGAGCGCACCATTTTGGAATTTGCGCAAATCATCAAACGGCTGACGGGTAGCGACAGCCCTATCGTATTTCAGGAGTTCCTCACGCCTGACGACCCCAAACAGCGTTGCCCCGACATCACACGGGCGCGGGAGATTCTGGGCTGGATGCCGCGTGTGTCGTTAGAGGAGGGGCTGCGACGCACGATTGACTACTTCAACGCTCGGCTTTAGCCGCTTGCGCGAGAGCCTGCGGCACGCTTGATACCGAGCCAGACTCCCCCTCTAACGCTCTCAAATCTTGAGGGGTCAACCCGCTACTTGCCTCAAATTCGAGGTATAATAGAGGAACCGAGAGGAGAGTACCATGCGAAGCTGGAGACTGTGGATAGGGATTTTGTCAATTGGGGTACTGCTCAATGCAGGGTTGCCTCAAGAGGAGACACCTCTAATCAACTACGCAACCCTACACGGGGAATTCGACTACGATTACTTCTTTGGTAACCCCAGCGTCGGGCTGGTTCGTGATGGCGTTGCGGAAGGGTTCCGAGTGACCATTCCAGAAGGCTTCACCTTCGAGTTGGATGAGATTGACAAAGTAAGCGGATTAGCGTCTCAAAAAATTAGCTTTAACCGAAACAGTGCGCAATCTGCAGAAGCTGTGATGACGATGGAGATGTATTTCCCATCCGAGGATTATCCGCAGCCGGGCGAGACCGTACTCATCACCCTCTGGTTGAAAACGGAAGGCTGGGACAACGCTTCTATTCGTATCCGTGCCAGAGGCTTAGACGGTTCGGGAGCGGCTGACCTTTACAGCTCTACGAGCGACTTCCCAGAGTGGACGCAACTAAGTTTAAACTACACGGTTCCCGCCTCCAATCCGCGCGGAATCGCCTTGGAGCTGCGTGTACAGGCGAATGAGGGAGTCGCCTCTGGTACTGTGCGCTTCGACAAGCTGGAAGTCACGGGCAATAAGCGTTGGCGAAATCATCGCCCGCGGTCGCTCAAAATTATCGCGCCCTACTACCCGTGGGCAGAAGAAAACCAACGGGATTGGGTCTACTACTCGCGTGAGTTCGATGCGATTATCGCTGACTGGCCGTACATAAAAATGTTGCGCACTCACCGCCCCGACCTATTGAATGTGCTTTACTACAATCTCGTCTACAGTATCCGCACTTCCAGTAATACTGGATGGGGCGAGCGCGATATTTTCGGGTACTGGTATGCCGATCAGTATCACCCAGACTGGTTCCTTCTTAACATCTTCGGCAATCGCCAGCAGTTTGGCACATCGCTGTATCTAATGGATTTCGGGAATCCCGTGACTTCTAACTGGGCTGCCCAAAACTTAGATCTGTATATGCGATATTCTGACTCTGGTCGGGATATTGTTCACTTCGACAGTTTTATTGATGTATTCTCTTTAGGTTTTCTCTTGCAAAAGTATCCTACTCCTGCAAGTCGCATGGCAGCGATGCACAAGCATCTGCGGAACATGCGTAGGGTTCTCGCAGACAGGAATGTCTCATTCATCGTTAACGCAGCGGAGGCTCCCTACACGCGTGACCAGCCTCACACCTACTTTATGCGTCAAGGGCTGCTGGACGGGATGCTCGTTGAGCAAGCCTTCACGCGCATCTATTCATCGCCACCTGGGTTCGTTCCCTTCTACTTATGGGAGCGACAGCTGAACACGCTCATTGAGAATCGCCCGCGTCCGCGTGTGGTCTACTCCGGCTACACTGTCAGGGATCCTGTCGAGGGACGACGGCAGAAAATTTATGCCCTGGCGAGTTTCTTCTTGTGCGTGGACGACAACATCTACCTATACCTGGACAAACACTATTACGATGCTCCACCCTATGGACAGCGCAGTTGGCGCCCTGACGCTGACTTCGATGTACCGCTGGGGCGACCCACAGGTGATGTTCAAGTCTTCTTCCGCTCGTCTGACTACAGTGGGGGATTGTATTATCGTCCCTTCCAAAACGGCTTCGTGTTGGTGAATCCGACGGGGAATGTTGCCCCTCGATTCAAGGACGGCGCAGTGTTCACCTACATTCTGGACGCTGACTATCGTGAGCTCTGGTCGGGGCAGCTATTCCCCGCAGGCTCGCGGATTAAGCTCTATCCGAAGCAGGCGCGCATCTTCTACCGCGAGAGTGGCGGGCTGCGGACGCCCCTTGGTGGGGGACGCACGCCTGAACTCTCAGGTAGCGGCAGAATCCTGCCAGGCGGCGACCCGATTCGGAAGCGATAACATCTTTTTCACACAGCCGACCACCACAGCACGGGGCGAGTGAGTATACTCTCCCCGTGCGCACTATTTTGGGAATTGAGACCAGTTGCGATGAGACCTCCACTGCGGTGCTGGAAGGGCGCGTGGTACGCTCCAGCGTTGTTGCATCGCAGGTAGACCTACACGCGCAGTGGGGCGGCGTCGTGCCCGAGGCGGCCGCGCGCCAGCATGTGGAACGGCTGAACCCCATCCTACAGCAGGCACTCGAGGCGGCGGGTGTCGGCTGGACGGATATCGACGGGATTGCCGTTACCAACCGCCCTGGCTTGGTCGGCGCGCTGGTGGTCGGGCTGGCAGCCGCCAAGGCGATTGCCTTCGCGTTGAACCGCCCGTTCGTGGGCGTGCATCACTTGGAGGGGCACCTCTACTCGGCGTTTCTGGAGACGCCCGACGCGCCCATCCCTTTCCCGCACCTTGCGCTGATTGTGTCGGGTGGGCACACCGAACTTGTGCTGGCGCGCGGGCACGGCGATTACCTCTTGTTGGGGCAGACGCTGGACGATGCGGTCGGCGAGGCGTTTGATAAAACCGCACGCTTACTGGGGCTGGGCTACCCCGGCGGACCGCCGATTGACCAGCGGGCGCAGCAAGGTGACTCGACAGCGTTCCGCTTCCCCCGCGCGAAGGTAGAAGGCTGGAACTTTAGCTACAGCGGGCTGAAAACCGCCGTGCGCCGCGAGGTGGAACGCCTACAGGTAGACGGCGCACTGGACGAGATCACCATCAACCATCTCTGTGCCTCGTTCCAGCAGGCTGCGCTCGAGCCGCTAATCCACCACACGCTGGAGGCGGCGCGCGCGCTTGGCGTTGGCGTCGTCACGGTGGTGGGGGGCGTGGCGGCGAACTCTGCGCTGCAGCAGCAGATGCGCGAGGCGTGCCAAGAGGCGGGGCTGACACTGTTTATCCCGCCGCCGCGCTACTGCACGGACAACGCCGCAATGATTGCGCTCGCGGGCTACTTCCGCCTGACCGCTGGACGGCGCGACGACTACGACTTGGACGCCTACGCCAACGCGCCGCTTGCCGACAGTGCGAATCCCCCTCACCCCGACCCGCTCCCCCTTCGGTAAGGAGGAGAGGGCGGATGGGATAACCGTCACGCCGACAGCGACGACGCACACGCCCCCTTCGGTAAGGAGAAGAGGACGAATGCCGTGTTCCTACCTTCTCCACGCCGACAGTTCTACCCCATCGAACGCCTGATCGCGCACGCGGCTCTCCTCATAGACCTGTAGCATCGCGGGGTCAGGCGACTTGCCGTCCAGCAGTTGACGCACGAGGCAAGCAATGTTGTCGAATCGGCGGGTGTGGTCGCGCAAGCGCACTTCCGCATAGTCGCGCGCGGAACCCGTCGTAATCAGGAAAGTCCAGTCGGAAGCTTCGAGCAGTAGCAACTCGCGCGCTGCCTGCTGCAGGTAGGGCGTCAGGTCGGCGCGGTCGCGTGCGCATGCCAGCAGGCGCAGAAACTCCACCTCCGCACGGTAGATGACCTCCCATGCCCACACCGTCTGCTCGTTCAGCCAAATGTAGTGCGACCCGCCCTCGCCCCACGAGCCTTCGGGCAGAAACACCACCTCGTCGGGCGGGCAACGCTCCAGATACTCCGACGCGGTCAGCATCTGCACATCGGGGTCTGCCGCCACGCGACGGATAACTGCGTACAGCCATTCGGGTCCCTCGTGCCACCAGTGTCCGAGCAGTTCTGTGTCGTACATCGAGACCATCACGCCAGGCTGTCCGTGCGCTTGGTAGTGCGCCCACAGGGTTTGCTTTAGTAAGCCCACGAAGTGGTCGGCGTGTGCTTGCACGGCTTCGAAAGCGTCGTAGGGTGCGTAGGATTGCTTTGCGCCGAGATCTGCCTTGTTCTCGCTCACGCGCCAGTAGCGCAGGCGGCTGGGGTGGTGCATCTTGTGGAACTCTAAGTAGCGGGCGTCGCCAGGGTATCCGTGTTCGCCGCTCCAGACTTGCAGCGTGGTGGCAGGGTCGCGGGCGAAGACCGCCAGCGGCTCTGGTGCGGGCACGCGATAGGCGCGGTACGGCGTGCGCTCGGTCTGCATCGGTTGGTAGTGCGCCGCGAACTGCTCGTAGAGGCGCCGTAGCGCAGGAAACCGCTCCCAGTAGGTCCCCAGCGGAATACCTCCACGCAGCATGTGCGTATCTACGAAGAAGTAGCGGATGCCCATCTCGGCGAGGAACTGCTCGATGCCCGCGCGCTCAGTGGCGGGCAGCAGGTCCTGTGCCACAGGCGGCAGCCAGCGGTAGGCGGGTCGGTAAGCGCATTCGGGCAGCCAGAACCCGCGCGGGTCGCAACCGAAATGCTTGCGGTAGGTCTGCACACCGAGCTGCACCTGCGCGCGCACGCACTCGTCGCGCCCCAGTAGGGGTAGGTAGCCATGCGTCGCCGCGCTGGTTGCTATCTCAATTGTGCCCGCCTGCTGCAGGCGTCCGAACGCACTGAGCAAATCGCCCCCCAGCGACTGGTACTGCTCCAGTTGTACTTCGTAGGCGCGCTCCCACAGGTACGCCAGTCCAGCCTTCCAGCGGTCGCCCTGCGCCAGAAAGTACTTTTGATCGTCGCGGGCGCGCGCCACGAAATCTAGCATATATCCTATCGCTTCCGCGCGGAAGTCGGGATGCGCCAACTGCTCCTGCAGGATCGGCGTGAAACTTATCGTGTAGCGAGCGGGGATGCCCTGCTTTGCCAAGCGCACGGTGAGCGCATGCAGCGGCAGGTAGCACTCCGCGAGGCTCTCGCATAGCCAGTCGGTGCCGTGCGGCGACTTGCCATGCGTTAGCACATACGGGATATGCGTGTGCAACACCAGCACCCAGTAGCCAAAGGGGCGGGTCATAGGCGTCTCACCTTTAGCAGTACGGGCGCGGTTGCCCACGCCCGCACCGAGTTCAGCACCCCGCGCCGAAGGCGAACAGCACCTGCAGCAGGTCGGCGTCGTCGACGATAGCGTCGCCGTTGAGGTCGGCAACGAGGTCGGCGCCCTGCTGCCCGAAGGCGAACAGCACCTGCAGCAGGTCGGCGTCGTCGACGCAGCCGTTGCCGTCAAGGTCGCCATTAGGTGCGTACCTGACCGCGACGACACGGCGGTAGCGGTCGTAGTAGCCCTGCTCGAGGATTGCTGACCCTGCCGCCAGCAGGCTGCCATCAGGCTCCGCGAACAGCGCGTCGTACTCGATGTCGCTCGGCAGCCGCCATAGGAACCGCCCGCTCGCGTCTACGCGTGCCAGCAGCGAGATAGAGGGCGGCGCATCGGGGATGAATGCATCCACGATGGCGACAAACCGCTGCCCCGCGTCGTTGATGCGCACCAAGCCCGACAGGTACGGACGCCCAAACTCCACCAACTCCGTATCGGACAGTAGCCTGCCGTTCTCGGAAAAGCGCACCAGACGCATGGTGCGCCGCTCATACGGCTCGCCTTGCCACAGGATGGACTTCACCAGCAGGTAGGCGTTGCCCTGCGCGTCTACCGCGAGGTCTTCAGCGTAGTCGTCGTGCCACTGGTTCGAGTAGCGGTAGCCCCATCTGATACTCCCCCACCAGGATTGGTGACGGAACAGCACGACATCTTCGCCTGTGCGGCTGTCCTCTGCCTGAACCCCCGCATAGTGGTCAGACGCGAGTAAACACCACTCCGCGCCCACAGCAGGAATATCCACTCCACGCGAGGGGTATCGGACAAGCGGCGAGTCGAACATACAGAACACGGTGTCCAGTGCTGTGCTAACCGTAGCGACTGTTCCGTAGACGAATCCAGCACGAGAGAGGTCACCATCGCCTGGCAAAACGCCCCACGGACGCATGTCGTAGCAGCACACCCATGTGTACGGAGAAGAGTGATACGATGGTTCGTAAAACCCCAGTTGGCTCACCCCGTTGGCGATCGCCTCAGCAGCAATCAGCGGCAGCACTTCGTAGTAAAGGAACCGCAGCGGTCGGATGTGGATGTTCGGCGCACGGCTTAGCGGGAACACCCCGATTTGCCGCCCTGCGGGGGTGAGTCGGTGCACCTGCGCGGACAGGTAGCCGTCGGCGTCGGTGAACTGCCCCAGCAGGCGCAACTCGTTTGCAACTTCCACTGCGTCGACGAAGGCGTCGTCGAAACCCGCGCCGTCCACTTGGTAGACCCACGCCTCCGTGCCGTTGGGCAGCAGGCGGATGGCAAGCGCGTCATGCCCGTTCAGCGGCGTCTCCACCCAGCCCAGCAGCATCAGCCCGCCGTCCGACAGGCGCACGGCGCGCTCCAGTTGCACGGCGAGGTCATTCTGCGGCGGGGTGTAGACATAGCGCCATACCTCGCGCACTTGTGCTGACGCCAGCATCAGCAGACCTGCGATAAGACCTAATACAAGCGTCGCTCGCATGGCAATCCCTCCCTATCGCGGGGCGAACAGCGGCAGGATTCCGCAGGCGTCGGTGCGGGCGACGCTCGGAATGCCCTGCGCGTTGTAGCCATCAAACGGGTCAATAGCAGGGTTCGTGCTGTTCGGGGCGATTCGCGCGCCCAGCCGTCGGGTCTGCAGCGACAAATCCAGCGTGATGAAGTGAACGCCGCTCTTGTGGATCCACACGGACTGCTGGGGCAGGCGCACCTCGCCCAGCGGGTAGGTCGTGTTCGGGTCTTGGCACGGGGTGAATTGGCACGGTCTGTCGGCACGGTCGCAGCGCAAAATCGGGTTCACAGGCGCGAAGCCTACCCAGTGCTCGCGTCCCAGCCCTTCCCAGAAGGTCGGCAGGGTGGCGGGGTCATCTACAAGCGCACGGCGGTAAGCGTGCAGGTAGCCGTTGTAGGTGTAGCTCACGGGCACAGGCGACTCCACGCGCTGGCTGTAGTCTACATTCGGTAGTTTGCGGGGCAAGGTCGCAGGGCAACTGAGGAACGCGCGCGACTGCCTGTTGCCCCATAGGTACGGTAAGAGTGCGTTCGCCCAAGTCCAGCCGCCGTGTGGGCTGCCCGTTTGCCAGTTGCGTGGCACAGCAACAGGCTGGTCCCAGCCCCACGGCTGCGTCTCCGAAAATCGCTCGTATGCCATCGGGAACTGCTCGTCGTAGTCGTTGAGGTACATCACCAGCGCTAGCCCCAGTCGGTACATATTCTGGGCGCAGCGCTTCTCGGCAGGGTCGAAGTTGTCGGCAATCGCGCGCATCAGGGAGGCGCCCCCCAGCGCGCTCAGCACAACTAATCCCAAAGAGAGGAGTCTCCTTTGCATGGCGTGCCTCCAAGAAGATTATACCAACCGCACGGCAGAGTTCGCAACTACAGCAGGGGCATTTTGTTTCCAAGGGGGCAAAGGGGTGTGGGGCTTCGGCAGGAAGCAGGCTTTAGGGTTCCCCCACACAAACGGGGAACCAAACCCTGCATGCTTTCCCTCGCGAAGCTGGGCAAGCCTCATGGAGAGGGGAATGTTGGTATCACACCCGCCCCAGCACTAGACGCTGTTGTGCCCGCCAAATCCGAAGGAGTTGGTCATCACATAGCGCAGGGTTGCAGGGCGCGCTCGGTTGGGCACATAGTCCAAGTCGCATTCGGGGTCAGGGTACTCGTAGTTGATGGTGGGCGGGACGGTTTGGTGCTGCAGAGCAAGCACGCAGATGGCGGCTTCCACCGCGCCTGCCGCGCCCAACAAGTGTCCCGTCACCGACTTGGTGGAACTCACGGGCACGCGATAGGCATGCTCGCCAAATAGTCGTTTAATGGCGAGCGTCTCTTTAGCGTCGTTGTAGCGGGTGGAGGTGCCATGCGCGTTGATGTAGTCGATGTCGGTCGGTTGCAGTCCTGCGTCGTCGAGGGCTTTGCGCATGGCGCGCATGGCGCCGTCGCCGTCGGGGTCAGGTTGTGTGATGTGATAGGCATCGGCGGTCATCCCGTAGCCCAGCACTTCGGCGTAGATGCGGGCGCCGCGTGCCTGCGCATGCTCCAGCGATTCCAGCACCAGCACACCCGCGCCCTCGCCCATTACGAAGCCGTCGCGTTCCGCGTCGAACGGGCGACTGGCGTGTTCGGGGTCATCGTTGCGAGTGGACATCGCGCGCGCGGCGCAGAAGCCCGCCAACCCAATCGGCTCGATCGCCGCCTCCGTGCCGCCCGCTACCATCACTTCCGCGTCGCCGTACTGAATCAGGCGCGTCGCCAGCCCGATTGCGTCCGCGCCCGTCGAACACGCCGTTACCGCGCACAGGTTCGGTCCCTTGATGCCGAAGTGGATGGAGACCATGCCCGACGCCATATCGGCAATCATCATCGCGGGCAGAAAGGGGCTGATGCGGTCGGGTCCGTAGCGATCCAGTAGGCGCACTTGGCTGTCCATATAGTCGATGCCGCCAATACCTGACCCAATTAGCACGCCCACCTGCTCGCGGTTGTCATCGGTGAGTTGCAGTTGGGCGTCCTCCAGCGCGAGTTGGGTCGCGGCGATGGCGAACTGAATAAAGCGCGCGGCGCGGCGGGCGTCCTTGCGATCCATAAACTGCGTCGGGTCGAAGTCTTTCAC
>Ga0197142_1002330_pt1 | contig 16708 bp, 15 predicted proteins | sample GBS60_MetaG_FD_148614 | JGI IMG/M metagenome (GOLD analysis project Ga0197142, IMG submission 148614) | Sediment microbial communities from Great Boiling Springs, Gerlach, Nevada, United States - GBS 60_MetaG | ecosystem: Environmental > Aquatic > Thermal springs > Hot (42-90C) > Sediment...
TCGTTCCGCGCGCAGCAGCACCCGCGCCTGATTGAGGTGCTGCAGGATTGCTTGGTAATCGGGCCGATCTGTGCGCAGCGCTACGCCACAACCGGCAACTGCGCCTGCGCGCGCTCGATCTCGCTCTGCGGAAGCTCGTAATCCTCGAGCTGACCGGCCAGGTAGCGCTCATAGGCCGAGAGGTCAAAGTGGCCATGCCCGCACAGGTTAAAGACGATCGTGCGGCTCACGCCTTCCTCACGGCAACGGATCGCCTCTTCGATCGCGCCGCGGATCGCGTGCGCGGCCTCAGGCGCTGGCAAGATGCCCTCGGTGCGGGCGAAGAGCACGCCAGCCTCGAAGGTGACGCGCTGCTGCACGGCGCGCGCTTCGATGATGCCATGGCGATATAGCTCGCAAACCGACGAGGCCATGCCGTGGTAGCGCAACCCGCCGGCGTGGATCGGCGCAGGAATAAAGTTGTGGCCGAGCGTATACATCTTCAGCAGCGGCGTCATCTGGCTGGTGTCGCCGTAGTCGTAGGCATACACGCCGCGCGTGAGTGACGGCGCCGCCGCCGGCTCGATGGCCACCACGCGCAGGTCAGGCGCTTTGCCGCTGAGCTTGTCGGCAATGAACGGATAGGTGAAGCCGGCGAAGTTGCTGCCCCCGCCGATCGCGCCCACCAACACGTCCGGATAGACGCCGGCCAACTCAAGCTGCCGCTTGGCCTCCAGGCCGATCACGCTCTGGTGCATCAGCACGTGGTTGAGCACCGATCCCAACGCATACTTCGTCGGCGTTGGGTTGGTGATGGCGTCCTCGACCGCTTCGCTGATGGCGATGCCCAGCGAGCCGGTGTTGTGCGGGTCTTTGGCGAGGATGGCGCGCCCGGCGTTGGTGTCGTTGCTGGGGGACGGCACGACCTGCGCACCCCAAGTCTCCATGAGCACCCGGCGATATGGCTTCTGCTCGTAGCTCACCTTGACCATGTACACCTTCAGCTCGATCTCGAACAGCCGGCAGGCCAGCGCCAGCGCGCTGCCCCACTGGCCGGCGCCGGTCTCGGTGGTGATGCGCTTGGTGCCCTCGGCCTTGTTGTAATATGCCTGCGCGACGGCGGTGTTTGGCTTATGGCTGCCGGCAGGGCTTACCCCTTCATACTTGTAGAAGATCTTGGCCGGCGTCTGTAGCGCCTTCTCCAAGCGGTGAGCGCGATAGAGCGGCGTCGGTCGCCATAGCTTATATACGTCGCGCACCGGCTTGGGAATCTCGATCCAGCGCTCGCGCGAGACCTCTTGCATGATCAACGCCATCGGAAAGAGCGGCGCCAAGTCATCCGGCCCGACGGGTTGTTTGGTCTGCGGATGGAGCACCGGTGGCAGCTCAAACGGCAGGTCGGCCTGGATGTTGTACCAAGCCTGTGGAATGTCTTCCTCGGTAAGCAGGAACTTAGTGTGCTCGGTCATAAGTTGAGTTTTAACAGCAATCGCGCTATACGCAAGCCAAAATAAAAAGAGCTGCATGCGCAGCCCTTTCACTGACCATCTAGGGGGATCAATCCTGGCTTGCTTTCTCAGCGGACTTGCTGGCTGTCTCGCCCGCGGTTGCCTCTGCCTTCGTTGACGCTTTAGCCTCGCCGTTGGCCTTTTCAGCTTGCTTGGTGCGATCTGCTCTGCTGTCGGTGATGTACCAGCCGCTGCCCTTGAAGGTGACTGCCACCTGATTGATCAACCGATACACACGTCGCTTGCCACACTTTGGACAGCGCTTCGCCGGAGGATCGGTGAACTTTTGCTGCTTCTCGAACGTGTAGCCACAGTCAGGACAAGCATATTGGTATACCGGCATAGCGACCTAAATTATACGCTTATGTAAGTCAGCTTCTCAGGTGCGCTTAAGCGAGACGATGGCCGGCACTGCGTCGAACATCAAGAAGCCCAAGGGAAGCCCAATGATGGTCGCGCATAAGGCATAGGCCACCACCATCCACAGCGCGCTCAGCCAGATCCCTATCAGGAGAAAGTAAATGACGCGGATGATCGGGTTTATCTGCGGCACATCTCGTATCCCGACGCCGGGGATCACTTGAACCAGCCGCCGGCCGCGCAGTGCGATGATCTGCGGCACGCGGTTGAGCATGGCGATACCAAACGGCAGCCCGATGATGCTGACGCACATCAGCCAAGCGAGGGCGACCCATAACAACCCCAACCACCAGCCGACAAAGACAAACCAGAGCACCTGCAACAGGCAACCGGGACGGCTGGATTGTTCGTAAACGAGTGGTTGGTAATTCATCACCGCTATGATGCCCTAGGCTATTTACTGCTTACTACTTGAACGCAGGGGTGCCGGCTAGGTGATCAACTTGTAGATGCTGTGTCGGCGAGCGCCTTCTTCCTCTTGCGCCCTTTGGGCGAAGATGGCTTAGCCACTGGCTGTGGCATCGTCACTAGCGCGGCCTGGAGCACCTCTTCCATAGTCGTTACTTGGATGATGGTCAGGTCGCGCAGGACTTTCTTCGGCACTTCCTCAAGGTTCTTGGCATTCTTCTTGGGCATGATAAAGGTGCGGATGCCGGCCCGATGCGCAGCCAGCAGCTTCTCTTTCAAGCTGCCAATGGGCAACACGCGACCGCGCAAGGTGATCTCACCCGTCATCGCCACATCGCGCCGGACGGGGATTTTGGTCAGCGCAGAGATGATTGCAGTTGCCATGGCGATGCCGGCGCTTGGCCCATCTTTGGCCACTGCCCCTTCGGGCACATGGATGTGAATGTCGCTTTTCTCCAGGGTGCGTCGGCTGATTCCTAACTCGGCAGCCCGTGCGCGCGCGTAGCTCACCGCTGCCTTGGCGCTCTCCTGCATCACCTCGCCAAGCTGTCCGGTGAGGGTTAGTTCTCCTTTGCCCTCCACCAAGATGACCTCAATCGGCATGAGGTCGCCGCCGGCCTCATCCCAGGCCACACCGTTCGCCACGCCCACCTGATCTTGCTTATCCACCTGACCATAATCGAACTGCGGCGGGCCGAGCAAGCGCGGCAACATCGCCGGGGTGACGCGGTGAATGGGCGGCTTGCCCTCGGCCACGCGTCGTGCGATCTTGCGGCAGATGTTGGCGATTGCGCGGTCGAGGTTGCGCACGCCCGCCTCGTAGGTGTATTCGCGGATGATCCGGCGCAGCGCTTCTTGGCTGAAGTGCACGCTGATCGGCGAGGGATGCTGGCCGTTTGCGAGCGTTGTGCTCAAGCCGTTCTCAGCAAGCTGCCTGGGGATCAGGAAGTGGCGCGCAATGTGAAGCTTCTCTTCTTCTACGTAGCCGGAGAACTCAACCACCTCCAACCGATCGCGCAGCGCCGGCGGGATGTCGTAAAGATAGTTCGCCGTCGTTATCCACATGACCCTGCTCAGGTCGTAGGGCAAGTCCAAATAGTGATCCTCGAACTCGGCATTCTGCTCCGGATCGAGCACCTCTAGGAGGGCTGCGCTGGGGTCGCCACGAAAGTCGCTGCCGATCTTGTCCAGCTCGTCAATGACAAACAGTGGGTTAACCGTGCCGGCCCGCCGCATGGTCTGGAGGATGCGCCCAGGCAGCGCGCCGATATAAGTCCTGCGGTGGCCGCGAATCTCCGCCTCGTCGTGCACGCCGCCGACGGACATGCGCACGAAGCGCCGGCCCAGCGAATCGGCGATGCTGCGCGCCAGCGAGGTCTTGCCGGTGCCGGGCGGCCCGACAAAGCACAAAATCGGGCTGCGCGAAAGGCTGCCTTTAAGCTTGCAGACTGCGATGTGCTCCAGGATGCGCTCTTTGGCCTTCTTCAGGCCGTAGTGACGCTCGTCGAGGATGCGCGCTGCGTGCTGCACATCCAGGTTATCCGGCGTGCTCTCCGTCCAGGGCAGGTCCAGCAGCCACTCGATGTAATCACGCACCATCCCCACTTCGGGCGAGGCGCTATGGAGCTGTTCGAGCTTGGCGATCTCGCGCTCAGCGCGCTCACGCACTGCCGGCGGCATGCTCTTCTTGCTCAATCGCTCGCGCAGCAGCCTGACGTCGTTCATGCTGCTGTCGAGCTCGCCCAGCTCGGCTTGTATCGAACGCAACTGCTCGCGCAGGTAATACTCGCGTTGGCTTTTGTCCACCTGGCTTTGTGCGCGCTCGTGAATGCGATCCTCTAACTCCAGCATGTCTAGCTCGCGGGCTAGCCAGATGCTGGTCTTCTGTAATCGGGCAAATGGGTCAATCAACTCCAGGATCTCTTGACGAGCGGTCAGGCTAAACGGCACGCTTTGCGCGATGAAGTCGGCTAACCACCCCGCCTCTTGAATGTTCATCGCGTAGACCAGTGCCTCTTCGGGGATGCGTTCGTTGCGTTCGACGACCTGCTCAAACAGCGAGATCACGGCGCGCATCATGGCCTCGACCTGCGGAGACTGGACGACGGGTTCACGGATGGTCATAAAGCGCGCCACCATGAAGGGAGTGGCCTGCAGCCACTCCAGCACCTTCACCCTGGCCCGGCCCTGAACGATCAGGCTGGCGGATTCATCCGGCATGTGCAACACTCGGCCAAGGGCTACGGCTGTGCCGATGTTGTAGAGATCCGAAGGTCGCACATTCTCGGCTGCGGGGAGCTTCTGAGTCAGCGTCACTGCCAGCCCCGACGGCCGGGCAGCCTCCAGCGCGCGCAATGCGCGCTCGCGCGTGATTGTCAAGGGCAGCACCGAGCGCGGATAGACCACTACATCCTGTAGCGGTATCACCGGCGACTCAAATGTCTCGGGGAGAGAGGCATCAGCCTGGTTCTCTGGTTGGAGGCCAAATCCTGCCCCAAGCAACCAGTTTTGCATCCGTGAGCTTAAGGCAGCGTCCATCATGGCTCATCAAGCATCGAGCACTGCGAGCGTCTCGGTGGGCGCAAGGCGCGCCCAGTGTGCAAGGGCTTCGCCGACGAAAGCGATGCTGCCCAGGATACACACCGGTTCTTCAACGTCGTTAAAAACGGACTCCAGCGTCTGTCCCAAGTCTGCTGCGCAGGTTGCGCGGGAGATGTTCAATTGAGCAGCGATGTCGAGCAACTGCGCGGCGGGCAAGGCGCGCGGCGTATCAGATGGCTGCGAGAATATCCAGCGCCTGGCGCGCGGATTGAGCGCCTTGATCATGCCGGCAGCGTCCTTGTCCTTCAACGTGCCAAACACGAAGGTCCAGCGCCGGCCAGGGAACACCTCCGCCAACGTAAAAGCCAGCTTATTTGCGCTGTCCACGTTGTGTGCTCCGTCTGCTACGACGGGCGGATCAGCGCGCAGGATCTGAAAGCGCCCTGGCCATCTGGTCTGGCGCAGACCATCGCGGATCGCGCGCGCGCCAAATTCGTGCGCGCCGGTAGCAATGAGTTCGTTGCGGATAACGTCTATCGCCGCTACCGCAGTCACCGCGTTCTCGATCTGATGCTTGCCAAGCAGGGTGATCTCATACCACCCCTCCAAATCATTCACAAAGGGGCGCGCTTTGCTCCGAATGAGTGAGACCTGCTTGATCTCAAACGATTGTTTAATGAGCGAGGGTGGACTGGCCACCCAGCGCCAGTCGCGTCCGATCACGGTGAGCGGCGCGCTGCGCTCGCGGGCGGCGCGCTCAATGACGGCCATCGCCTCGGCCACCTGGGATTGGGTAACGACCGGCACACCAGGCTTGATAATGCCGGCTTTCTCGGTAGCAATAGACGTAAGCGTGTCGCCCAACAGATGCTGGTGGTCATAGCTGATTGACGTGATCACGCTCACCTGCGGCGTGATGACGTTTGTGGCGTCCAGCCGTCCGCCCAGTCCCACCTCGATCACCGCCCAGTCCACATTTTGATTCGAAAAGTGTAGAAAGCCCATCGCAGTAGTGGCCTCGAACGTGGTGATGTCGGGCAAGTCCCTGGCAGCCTCTTTGATCTGCTGAGCGAGCGCGGCCACCGTCTCAGGATCGATCAACTGGTCGTTCACGCGGATGCGCTCTCGAAAGCTATTCAGGTGAGGCGAAGTGTAAAGCCCTACTCGAAGGCCCAATTGGCACAAACATGAAGCGATGAAAGCGCAGGTTGACCCCTTGCCCTTGGTGCCGGCGACGTGGATGGTGCGGTAACGCTCATGCGGGTTGCCCAAGCGGGCCAACAATTCGCGAACCCGATCGAGCTTCAGCGTGGCAACGTAGTTGTCGGTCGGCGTGCGCTCATAGTTCGTGAGCGAATACAGATACGCTAGGGCTTCGGTATAAAGCATTGGCGAGACAAGCAGCCGTCCAGCGCGCGGGGCAAACTTGGCCGGCTGTTTAGCTAATGATCATACTTGAATTCACAGTGCATTCCCACATACCCGAAGGTGCGCAGGGCTGATCAGCGCTCAAACTCCGCGGCATTCGTAGGGGTGCAAGAGGCAGTCATCAGCAAAAGGCGCTGAGCGTGTATCCGGGAGACGTATGCGACTCTCGTCGTCGGCAAGGACGGATGGATCCGCTCACTCACGATGCTCATCCTGGCTGCCGTGAACGGCGAGAGCTCACTCCGAGGGAACCGCTGAACAACACCGGGAACACATCCGCGATGGAATCAGCGGGCAGAGAAGCCACCGCAGCATGGGACGCCGATGGCTCGTCCCGACAGGTGGGAGAAGTGGCCAAGCAGTGGTCAAAAGATAGTCCAGAGAGGCTATAAGCGCCGCGGGAGTCACCGAGCGCTGCTTGCGCTGAGCATCGTTCGGTGCTGCTCGCGCTCGCCCAAGCAGAGGTCAACACAATTCCCGAGGCTCATTCAAGGCGAAGGGCAGCTTGTCACGCCAGACGCAGGATTGAATCAGCCCGAGGTCGCACGAGCGATTGTAGAAAAGCAGTTAGGAGTTGTGAAAGAGGATCACGCTCGCTTACAAGAGATCTGGTTGCAAGATGGCCTCGCCGGGAGCGGTGCATCGCCGCCACAGATCATGCAGAGGAATCGGCGAGTCGGTCGGGTTGAGACAGTGGGCGGAAGCTGACGGGGAGACGAGCGAGCGGGAGCTGGGCTGGCCACAGGTGTGTGAGCGACGATGGGGTCAGTTGTTTTCAAGGCAGTGGAGTGAGGAGGAAGTCGCGCGGATTTAGGGAGCAAGTGCGTATTGGAGGATTGATTAGCCCTAGATGCGGTAGGATTGGCTGCGGCTGTGAGTGACGCCGGCGAACGATTGTCTCCATCAACAACAACCACTACGCAACCCACAGAGCCGCTGGCCTACCGCGCCGTGCGCGGCGGGTTTTGGAGCGTTGTCGGTTCGTACTTCACAATAGGCTTCGGCTTCATCGCCAACATCGCCCTGATCCGCCTGCTGACGCCGGCGATCTACGGCGAGTTCGCGCTGGCGATGTTCTTCGTCACCCTGTTCGATCTGGTCAGCAAGTCCGGGCTGAACTACGCCTTCGCTCATCATCGCACGGTCAACGGTGAAAGCCTGGGCACGCTGCTCGTGCTCAGCCTACTTATGGCGGGTGGCAGCTTGGCACTGGCTATTCTGTCCGCGCCGATCCTGCTGGCGGCCGGATACGCGCCCATGGTTCCTGTGATCATCGCAGCGGCCATCGCCGTTCAGTTCGTTGGGATTTGGCTGTGGCCGTTTGCCGTGGTGTTGGAGAGCGAGCTGCGCTTCAAGCCACTCGCAATTGCCACCAGCATCGCTACAGTGCTCTCATACATACCGGCATTTGGGCTGGCCCTAAATGGCCAGGGGCACTACAGCCTGCTCGCGCAGTATCTGACGAGCAGCCTGCTGGCGATGGCTGCGATGTGCGTTTACCTGTTTCGCGCACAGCGCTATCTATTGCAGATGCGCTGGCGATATAGCCCAACGCTTGCGCGCCGGTTCCTACGCTTTGGCCTGACCACTGGCTTGGGGAATTTCATCTCTACACTGCTGGTGCACGTGGATAACTTCATCTTGGGTACCCTGGCCGGCACAACCGTCCTCGGCTATTACGACCGCGCTTATCGCGTGGCGCAGTGGCCTTCCCAGCTGCTCCTTCCACTTGTTGGACGCGCAGCGGTATTCACCTACAATCAGCTCCGCGATGATCAGGCCCGGTTACAACGCTCGGTGACGATGGTCATGTGGACGTCGGCCAACCTGGCCATCTCGATTGCGCTGGCGCTGTTCTTCAGCGCGCCGGAGCTGGTACCGCTGCTCTTCGGCGCGCAGTGGGCGCCGGCTGTCCCGCTGCTGCGCATTCTGTTGGTCGTCTCGGTGCTGCGCCCGATCTGGGAGAACGTCTGGGCTATCCTGGTCGGGCTGGGCTTGCCGCGCCGTGTAGTTGAGCTGTCGCTGTTTCAGCTCGCTGTGCTGGTCATTGCCGGGTTGTTGCTCACGTGGCTGTTCTCGGCAGCCGGCACAGCGACCGCCGTGATCCTGATGCTGCTAGGTGGGCTGGCGCTGGCCTACCTGCGCATCAAGCCAAAGCTGGCCATTGACCTGCGCAGCGCGTTCAGCGGCCCGCTGGCCGCGCTCGTCCTAACGGTGGCGGGCTATCTGATCCTGGTGCGCGTGATTGGCAACGATCTGCCGGCCTGGGCCGCCACGGCTTGGAAGATCGGCTGGGGATTGGCAGGGTTTGGCCTGTCAGCCCTATTAGTGCAACCAAAACAGTTCATAGAACGATTGGCGTATATTTGGGCACTGTGGCGGCGGTCGCCTGCTCACGTAAGCGCGATGGTGTAACTATGACCACGCATCCGAAGATTGTTCATCTCTTCGGTGATAAGTTCGCCGGCACAGGTATGCGCATAGTCAAAGTTACACATAGAAGCTTTTAGACCGAAGAAGGTGGCTTGATTGATGAAAGTAGTCATCCTTGCCGGTGGCATGGGCACCCGCCTGGCCGAAGAAACGACCGTGCGCCCTAAGCCTATGGTCGAGATAGGCGGTAAACCCATCCTCGTGCATATCATGAGCTGGTATGCCGCTCACGGCTTTAAAGAGTTCATCATCGCCCTCGGCTACAAAGGCGAGGTGATCAAACAGTACTTCCTAAACTATTACGCGCTCAATAGCAGCATCACCGTCCAGCTCGATACCGGCCAGGTCACCGTGCACGACGGCCTGCGCCATGATTGGACGGTGCATTTGGTGGACACCGGCCTGGCCACGATGACCGGTGGCCGGCTGCTGCGGCTCAAGCCCTGGCTCGGCGACGATTGCTTTATGATGACCTATGGCGATGGCCTCGCCGACGTGGACATTCGCGCGCTGGTCGCCTTTCACCACAGCCATGGCCGGCTGGCGACGGTCACAGCCGCCCACCCGCCGGCGCGCTTCGGGGATATCCAGCTCGAAGGCAACCAGGTCATTCGCTTTGCCGAGAAGCCACAGGCCGCCGCCGGCTGGATCAACGCCGGCTTCTTCGTCTTGCACCCCAAGGTGCTGGACTACATCAAAGGTGACGACACGATCTGGGAGCGCGACCCGCTCGAACAGCTTGCCCGCGACGGCCAACTGATGGCGTACTGCCACGAGGGATTCTGGCAACCAATGGACACGCTGCGCGAGAAGCAAATCCTAGAGGAAATCTGGCAGAGCGGCCGCGCGCCGTGGAAGACCCTATGACCGACGCATTCTGGTCTGACCGCCCCGTCTTCGTCACCGGCGCGACCGGCCTGGTCGGCGGCTGGCTGGTCAAGCGCCTGCTGGCGGCCGGCGCTGACGTCGTTTGCCTGGTGCGCGACTGGGTGCCGCAGTGCGAACTTGTGCGAAGCAGCCTGATCGAGCGCGTGAAGGTCGTGCGCGGCGACGTGCGCGACCAGGAACTGCTTGAGCGCGCCCTCGGCGAATATGAGATTGACACGGTGATCCACCTGGCCGCCCAAACCATCGTCGGCGTCGCCAACCGCAATCCGGTTTCCACCTTTGACACCAATATCAGGGGCACCTGGGCTTTGTTGGAAGCCTGCCGGCGTAGCCCCTCCGTAAAGCAAATCGTCATCGCCTCTTCAGACAAGGCCTATGGTGATCAAGAGCAACTGCCCTATGCCGAAGACGCGCCCCTGAAGGGGCGTCATCCCTACGACGTCAGCAAGTCATGCGCCGACCTGATCGCCCACGCCTACGCCCATAGCTATCAGCTCCCCGTCGCCATTACGCGCTGCGGCAACTTCTACGGCGGCGGCGACTTGAACTGGAACCGTATCGTGCCGGGCACGATCCGCGCCGTGCTGCGCGGCCAGCGCCCGATCATCCGCTCGGACGGGAGTTATGTCCGGGATTACTTCTACGTCGAGGACGGCGCAGCAGCCTATATGTTGCTTGCCGAGCGGCTGGCCGAAGACCGCTCGCTGCGCGGCGAGGCCTTTAACTTCTCCAACGAGCTTCAGATTACCGCGCTGGAGCTGGTCAACGAGATCCTCAAACGCATGGGCTCCTCGTTGACGCCGGACATCCGCAACGAGGCCAGCAATGAGATTCGCCATCAATACCTCAGCGCGGAGAAGGCACGCCGTGTGCTGGGCTGGCGACCGCTGTTTAGCCTGGACGAAGGGTTGAACCGGACGATCCGGTGGTATAGAGAGTTCTTCGCCCATGAACCAGAGAGCAATACAGTTGCGGGCTGAGATCCTGCAGCTCGTGGCTGAATACTATAAGGAGGCGTTTGCGCCTGTGTCCTTCCAGCCGGGCGTGACGCCTGTGCCGGTATCCGGTCGGGTGTTCGACGATGCGGAGATCAAACACCTGGTCGAAGCGGCGCTGGACTTCTGGCTGACCACAGGGCGCTTCGCCGCGCAGTTTGAGCGCGAGTTCGCGCGCTTCTTCGGCCTGCGGCACGCCATGCTGGTGAACTCCGGCTCGTCGGCCAATCTGCTGGCTTTGAGCTGCCTGACCTCGCCCAAGCTGGGCGACCGCGCGCTGCGCCCAGGGGACGAGGTGATCACGGTCGCCGCCGGCTTCCCCACCACGGTCAACCCCATCTTCCAAAACCAGCTCGTGCCCGTCTTCGTGGATGTCCACATCCCAACCTACAACATAGATGCTGATCAACTCGAGGCTGCGCTCTCAGATCGCACGCGCGCCATCGTGCTTGCCCACACCTTGGGCAACCCGTTCGATGTCCAGCGCGTGGTTGACTTTGCGCGGCGTCACCAGCTCTGGCTGATCGAGGACTGTTGCGACGCGGTGGGCGCGACCTACCAGGGCAAGAAGGTAGGCACATTCGGCGATTTGGCCACCGTCAGCTTCTACCCCGCGCATCACATCACGATGGGCGAGGGCGGATGCGTGCTGACGGACAACAGCAAGCTGAAGACGCTGGTCGAGTCCTTCCGCGATTGGGGGCGCGACTGTTGGTGTGAGCCGGGCAAGGACAACACCTGCGGCAAGCGCTTCGGCTGGCAGCTCGGCGAGCTGCCAGAAGGCTACGACCACAAATACACCTACTCCCACATCGGCTACAACCTAAAAGCCACCGACATGCAGGCCGCGGTGGGCGTCGCCCAGCTCGCCAAGCTGCCGGCGTTCATCGAGGCACGGCGGCGGAACTTTCAGGTCCTGTGGCAAGGGCTGAGTGACCTCGCGGAATTCTTCATCCTGCCGCAGGCTACGCCTGGCTCGGAACCAAGTTGGTTCGGGTTTCCGATCACGGTTGCCGACGATGCGCCGTTCACGCGCAACCAACTTGTGCAATTCCTAGAAGCCCGCAAGATCGGCACGCGCCTGCTCTTTGGCGGCAACCTTACCCGCCAGCCGGCATACCAAGGCCTACGCTATCGCGTCGTCGAGTCGCTTGAGAACACCGATCGGGTAATGCACAACACGTTCTGGTTAGGCATTTATCCTGGCGTGAGCACAGCCATGCTCGACTTTGTCATTGAGTCTATTCACGAATTCGTCCACTCGCATCGTAGCAACCTATGAACGTCGTAATCAGCGGAGCAAGCGGCTTCTTAGGTAGCTACCTGGTGCGGCGGCTGGCTACTGAGGGCTGGAAGGTCATTGCGCTCGTGCGTCCACAGAGTGATCGCCGCCGGCTATCCAACATTCCTGACTCAATTCAAGTTGTTCCTGTGAGTCTGGATTCGATGAGCGAGCTGGTCACTTCCTGGCAGCCTATCCACGCTGTCATTCACGCAGCAACAGACTATGGCCGTGCTCATCAGCCATGGAGTGAGCTTTTGAAGACAAACCTTGTCTTTAGCTTGCAAGTTGCCGAAGCAGCGATCCAAGCTGGAAGCAACTGTTTCATCAACGTTGGCACTGCCTTACCGCCAGACGTCAGCCCCTATGCACTAAGCAAGCACCAGTTTTCGGAATGGTTACAGGCGCTCGCTGGCCAAGGTCAAATGCGCTTCGCAGACGTCGCTTTGGAGAGCATATACGGTGAGGATGACGACCCTGATAAGTTCATCACGCGCGCCATCATAGCTTGTCTCAACAACGCAGAAAGTCTGCCCCTGACTCCAGGCGAACAAAAACGAGACTTCATTTACGTCGAAGACGCGGTAGAAGCCATAGTCACTTTGGTCAAGCACTACACCAGTTTGCACTCAGACACAACGGTTCCCTACCAACGCTACTCAGTGGGCAGCGGAATGGCCATCACGATTCGGGAGGTCATGCAGTTGATTCGCCGGTTGAGTGGTTCGCACACTCAGCTTGCTTTCGGCGCTGTGACCTATCGGCCACATGAGGTCATGTTCTCGCAGGCCGATTTAACAAAAATGCGTGCGCTAGGGTGGTCTCCGCGCTTTTCGCTCGAAGATGGGCTGAAGCGCACAGTTGAGTGGTGGCGGATACGCTTGGCGGGGGCGTAGCTCAATGCGTTGGTTAATTACAGGAGGATGCGGCTTCCTTGGTTGCAACATTGCAGATGCCTGTTTGAGGCGCGGCGATGATGTTTGTGTCTTAGACAATCTCAGCCGCGTAGGTAGCGAGCAAAATCTGGAGTGGTTGTGTGCACGACATGGTCGTGAATGGCGGATGGTAAAGGGTGACGTTCGGGATGCCAGCCTTGTTGCTGAGGTTGTGAAAACACACCGTCCAGACATTATTGCGCATCTGGCCGGCCAAGTAGCCATGACAACCAGCCTGGCCAATCCGCGTTTGGACTTCGAGATCAACGCTCTCGGTTCTTTCAACGTTCTAGAAGCTGCCCGCATCCACTGGCCAGAGGCGATCATCATCTATTCTTCTACGAACAAGGTCTACGGCAACTTGGAATGGGTTCGATATGAGGAACATGCAACCCGCTATGTAGCCCCCGACTTCCCGGACGGATTCGATGAGAGCCTGCCTTTATGCTTCGAGTCACCCTATGGCTGCTCCAAAGGATGCGCCGATCAGTATATGCTCGATTATGCACGCATGTTCGGCTTGCGCACAGTAGTATTCCGTCACTCGTCCATGTATGGCGGGCGGCAATATGCCACATTTGACCAGGGATGGATTGGCTGGTTTTGCATGCAAGCGCTACAAGCAGCTACAAAGGGCGGCAAGCATGACTTCACAGTTGCCGGTAACGGCAAGCAGGTGCGCGATGTATTGCACGTAGATGATCTTGTAAGACTATATACAGAACACACACCAGCGCACATTGCAGTCGCCGCTGGGCAGGTGTTTAACATCGGCGGGGGCATGGCGCACAGCCTGTCTATCTTAGAACTCTTAGCGTATCTGGAGCAGCTATTGGATGTTCAGCTTAAGCCGCGCCATTTGCCTCCACGCGCCAGCGATCAAAAGGTATTCGTCGCCAACAACGCCAAGGCCAATGACCTTCTTGAATGGATGCCACAGATAAGTGCCAGTAGAGGTATTAAGCAGATGGTAGCATGGCTGCGCGAGGAACAGATCGCATGACACAGCCAAGGTTAACGATCGCAATCCCAACCTACAACCGAGCAAAACAGTTGGACAGGCAGCTCAACTGGGCGGTGAATGCCATCGCCGGCCGTTGGGACGAGATAGAACTGCTGGTCTCGGACAACGCTTCTCCCGATGAGACGCCACAGGTATGCCAGAAGTGGCAGGCCCAGACCAACGGGCGCATCCGCATCTTCAGACAGACCGAGAACATCGGGTTGATCAGAAACTGTTTGTTTTGCATACAAGAGGCGCAGGGAGATTTTGTTTGGACGGTGTCGGATGATGATGTCGTGCTAGAAGGGACGCTGGATTGGGTGCTGAGCAAAATATCCGGTGATGCCGATGGCCAACTGGCCTTCATTCACCTTAACGGCTCGCAGTCCACTCCGGACGGGATTATCTTTAGGCAGTATGCTTATCCCTTTCAGGGCGACCCGGAGAGCAGGCCAGGTTCAGATTTGCTTGAGAAGTGCCTGGATATCTACGAGGATTGGCTGTTTCTTATTACGGCTAATATATACAAGACGAAGATCGTGCAGCAAGCTATCAAGAGCTGGCCAGATGTTAGAAAAAACCTAGCGTTTCCGCTCTTCCTGGCCGGCTATGCTGCTGCCCACGGCGCAATGACCCTGCGCAGCGAACCGTCGCTGCTATACATGGCCTATTACGCCAGGCCAAACTGGCTGACTATTGTGAATCGTGACCTCCCCGAAATCTACAGAAAGCTGGCTGAATATGGCTACACCACCAGCCTCATCAGAAGACAAATCCTAAAGCGCATATCTTTTATTTCATTTGTCCTCAGATTCCCGACCGATTTTCTGAGCGCACTGCCAACCTACTGGTTTGCATTCCGTCTGCCCAAGCATTAGCATCATCCAGGATGACTAGGCCCAGACTCATCTTCACCGCACCCAAAATCAACCCTGGCTTCATGACCCAAGATATTCAGCTACTAAGCGAGTGGGTAGAGGTGATCCCCTTAGACCTCTCCACCTGCCCCGGGGTTCAGCGCTACACGTACTACACACGCCTGCTCGAGGGTCTGATTAAGCAAGGCGCCGAGGCCGTCTTCGTTTACTTTGTGTTTGCCAAATACGTTCCCCTGCTTGCGCTGATCACCAAAGCACTTCGCCGCAAGCTGATCGTCGTCACCGGCGGGATTGATGCAACCTGGGTGCCGGATATTCGATGGGGTGATATGGGTAACCCGCTCAAGCGCCGGCTCTTCGCGCTGGTTATGCGATTGGCTGATTCGGTGTTGCCCTTCTCCGAAACCTCCGCCAGAGAGGTTCTGTTATACGGCAAACCACGGCGCATTAGAACGGCCTACTTGTGCGTGGACACAGACTTGTTCAAGCCCGATTCCTCACAAAGACAGAACCGTGTCGTTACCGCTTGCCACACCATCTCCCACGCAGCGCGGCTGCAAAAGGGCATTGAGCCATTTGTGCGCGCTGCCCAGTTTGTGCCCGAAGTAGAGTTCATCGTTCATGGCACTTTCGTTGACGATTCGATAGATTACCTCAGGTCCATTGCTACGCCTAACGTATACTTTACGCTAAAGCAATTCTCAGCAGAAGAGTATGCTGCGCTTCTTCGCACAGCCAGGGTGTATGTGCAAGCCTCTGCACATGAAGGCTTCGGCGTCTCGCTGGCCGAGGCAATGGCCAGCGGCTGCGTGCCCGTGGTCGCCAATCGCTACGCCATGCCCGAGACGGTTGGCGACACCGGCTATCTGGTGCCGTTCAACGACCCACCGGCGCTCGCCCAGGCTATCCGCGAGGCACTTGCCCATCCTGAGAAGGGCTTGGCAGCCAGGCAGCGCGTGCTCGACCACTTTACCGTAGAGCATCGTCGCCGGCTGCTGAAAGAAGAGCTGGCATTCGTCCTCGGTCGCAAACTGGAGTAGCCTCATGTGCGGCATCGCCGGCATCTTCAACCTCGACGGGCAGCCGATAAGCGTTCATCAGCTCCGCTGCATGGCGGATCTGCTCCGCCATCGCGGGCCGGACGACGAAGGCTACGCCCTGTTCAACACGCGCAGCGGCCGGGCAGCCCACTATAAAGGCCCGGATAGCCCCCAAGCGCTGGATCTGCCGGACATCCGCGCCGTCGAGACGAGCGACGCGGACCTTGGCCTGGCCGAGCGCCGGCTGGCCATCCTCGACCTCTCGCCGAGCGGCCACACCCCCATGCGCAGCGCCGACGGCCAACTCACCATCTGTTTCAACGGCGAGATCTACAACTACATCGAATTGCGCGCCGAACTGGCCGCGCTCGGCCACGCCTTTCGCAGCACCGGCGACACCGAGGTGTTGCTGGCTGCCTATCAAGAGTGGGGCGAGCGTTGTGTCGAGCGCTTCAACGGCATGTGGGCCTTTGCGATCTGGGACGTCCGGCGCGGACAACTCTTCTGTAGCCGCGACCGCTTCGGCGTCAAACCGTTCTATTACGTCAAGACCAAAACGCAGTTTGCCTTCGCTTCCGAGCCAAAGGCGCTCTGGGCCAGCGGGCTGATCGCCCCGAAGCCTAACGAGATCATCCTGCAAGACTTCCTGGCCGGCTATGAAGCCAGCGAGTTGAACGCCACAATGTTCGCGGGCATCACGCAACTGCCAGCCGGCCATTGCCTCTCCGTAACGCCGGACAAGTTCCACGTCTGGCGCTACTGGTCGTTGCCCGTCAACCCGGAGTTTGGCCCTGGGACGTTTGACGCGACCCAGGCCGCCACCGTGCGCGAGAAGCTGACCGATGCCGTCCGGCTGCGTTTGCGCGCCGATGTCCCGATCGGCACGTGCTTATCAGGCGGGTTGGATTCGTCGGCGATCGTCGTCCTGACCAGCCAGTTGCTCCAGCATGACCACGGCATTCCCGCCCAC
>Ga0197142_1002331_pt1 | contig 16707 bp, 11 predicted proteins | sample GBS60_MetaG_FD_148614 | JGI IMG/M metagenome (GOLD analysis project Ga0197142, IMG submission 148614) | Sediment microbial communities from Great Boiling Springs, Gerlach, Nevada, United States - GBS 60_MetaG | ecosystem: Environmental > Aquatic > Thermal springs > Hot (42-90C) > Sediment...
TCCATAGATTCACCGGGAGCAGATTTCGTTCTTGTCCAACCGACCAAGTAGACAATCCTCAAACTCGTATACAAGAGTTATTCAATCAGGTAGCTAACGATACAAAAAGCAGACCAAAGACATATCAAAAATCGCAGCAAAGGGAAATTGCTCAGCACATTGACCCGGACAGAATCTGCAACGAAAGCTTCCACTATTTCCGTGACTTCCTTCTCGGAAAAGTGGATGGATGCGACAATCCGTGCCAGCAGCTCCGAAGTAAGGAGTAATGAGCCCACCGCAAAGACGAATCACAGAGAAAAACCAGATAGAGCATAAGGCGCAACGGTCTTCTTGAGCATAGTTCCGCGTACTCTGCGGTCTCTGCGATACAGAACCCCGAGGAAACCATGCGAACCCAAGACTACATCCGCTTAGAAGAAACCTACGGAGCCCATAACTACAAGCCACTGGATGTCGTCATCACCCGCGCGGAGGGCGTGTGGGTGTGGGACGTGGAGGGAAACCGGTATCTGGATTGCCTCAGCGCCTACTCCGCCGTCAACCAGGGCCACTGCCACCCCCGCATCCTGCGGGCACTGGTGGAACAGGCCGGACGGGTCACCCTCACTTCCCGCGCCTTCCGCAACGACCAGTTGCCCTTTCTGGAAAAAGAACTCTGCGAACTGACCGGCTACGAGATGGTCCTGCCGATGAACTCCGGCGCCGAGGCCGTGGAGACGGCCCTGAAGGCAGCCCGCAAGTGGGGCTACACGGTCAAAGGCGTCCCCGCCGACCAGGCCGAAATCATCGTCTGCGCGGGGAATTTCCACGGGCGGACCATCACCATTGTCGGATTCTCCACTGAGCCCCAGTACCGGAAGGGGTTCGGCCCCTTCACCCCGGGCTTTGTCGTCATCCCCTACGGGGACGCACGGGCGCTGGAGGCCGCCATCACGCCCAACACCGTCGCCTTTCTGGTGGAGCCCATTCAGGGCGAGGGCGGCGTCATCGTCCCGCCGGAGGGGTACTTGCGGGCCGTGCGGGACATCTGCACCCGCCACAACGTCCTCTTCATCGCCGACGAAATCCAGACCGGCCTGGGCCGCACGGGCCGCCTCTTCGCCTGCGACTGGGAGGAGGTCCGGCCGGACATGCTGGTCATCGGCAAGGCCCTCTCCGGTGGCTTCTACCCGGTCTCGGCGGTCCTCTCCTCCCGGGAGGTGCTGGGGGTCTTCCGCCCCGGCGACCACGGCTCCACCTTCGGCGGGAACCCGCTGGCCTGCGCCGTCGCCCGGGAGGCGCTGCGGGTGATTGTGGAGGAACGGTTGCCGGAGCGGGCGGACGAACTGGGTCGCTACTTCCTGGGACGTCTGGCCCGCATAGAGAGCCCGCTGGTCCGGGAAGTGCGGGGGAAGGGACTCCTGATCGGTGTGGAACTGGTCCCCGAGGCGGGCGGCGCCCGCCGCTACTGCGAGGCGCTGAAGGACCGGGGGATTCTGTGCAAGGAAACCCACGAGCACACCATCCGCCTCGCCCCCCCCCTGATCATCACCCGCGAAGAGATAGACTGGGCCTTAGAACGGATAGAAGCGGTGCTGGTGTAGGGGCAGGGCTTGCCCCTGCCCTGGGCTTGCCCCTGCCCCGCGTTGGGCAACCGCATCTGGGGCAACCGCAAGGGTTGCCCCTACACCAACACGTAGGGGCAGGGCTTGCCCCTGCCCTGGGCTTGCCCCTGCCCCGGGCTTGCCCCTGCCCTGGGCCTGCCCCTGCCCCGCGTTGGGCAACCGCATCTGGGGCAACCGCAAGGGTTGCCCCTACACCAACACGTAGGGGCAGGGCTTGCCCCTGCCCTGGGCCTGCCCCTGCCCCATGGTGGGCAACCGCATCTGGGGCAACCGCAAGGGTTGCCCCTATCTCCTGTCCCCTACATCCGGGCTGAATCTATTCCTTCCCTTCGGCCACTGGACAGAGAAGCTGCCGCAGCGCCTCCACCAGCAGGACATGCTCGGTCGCGTGGATGCGTGCCTCCAGTTCCTCCAGCGTGTCCTGCGGGTAGATGGGAACGACTTGTTGCAGTACCACGGGACCGGTATCCACCCCTTCGTCTACCAGGTGAACCATCACTCCGGTGTACTCAATCTCCCCCCGTTGATATGCCTCGTACGCGCGCGCGATGGCGTGGGTTCCGGGGAACATGCCGGGAAGAGCCGGGTGAAGGTTGACGACCCGGCCCGGGAATTGCCGGAGGAAAGCACCGCTCAACACGTGCATCCAGCCAGCCAGAACCACCCACTCCACCCGAAACGCGTGGAGAATGGCCGCCAGATCCGCATCGTAGTCGCTGCGCGGTCGGCCAGCGCGCGTATAGGGAGCCAGAGGGAAGTAGATAACCGGCGTCCCTTTCTGAATGGCCCGTTGAATGCCCAATGCATCGCGGCGATTGGAAACCACCACGGCCGGATACACGCCGGGCAATCGCCCCTCCTCAACGGCATCCAGAATCGCCTGGAGGTTAGACCCGAAGCCGGAGATCAGAATCGCGATCCGGGGCATCTCTCTCCCTTCACTCAATCCGCACCCGGGGCCCGTGACCGTTATAGGGAACGACCCGACCAATCGGAAGTGCCTCCGGGAGCAGGTACAGGGCACGCTGGGCCTCTTCCGGACTGAGAATCATGACCATGCCGATCCCCATATTAAACACCTGGTACATTTCCTCATCACTGACCTTGCCCCGCTGCTGAATGAGACGAAAGATCGGAGGAACATTCCAGGCCGTTCGGCGAATCTCCACCGCTGTTCCCGGAGGGAGAACGCGGGGGATGTTCTCGTAGAAGCCTCCCCCGGTGATATGTGCCATTCCCTTAATGGTCACCCCGGCGCTCCAGAGGGTTTCCACCTCCCTCAGATAGGCCCGGTGGGGAGTCAGCAACACCTCTCCCAGGGGCTGGCCCAGTTCGGGGAGGACAGTTTCCCAGGGGAGATCCGCGAATACCCGCCGCGCCAGGGAGTACCCGTTGGTATGAAGACCGGAGGAAGGCAACCCCACACAGATGTCTCCAGGCTGTACATCCCGACCGTTGATGATCGCGCTTTTCTCCACCCAGCCCACCATGGTACCGACCAGGTCAAACGCCCCCTCCTGGTACACCTGGGGCATCTCGGCCGTTTCTCCGCCAATCAGCACACATCCGATGGCGCGGCAGGCCTCGGCACACCCCCGGACCACCGCGGCCACTCGTTCCGGATCCAGGTGAGCAGAGGCGATGTAGTCCAGGAAGAAAAGGGGCCGGGCCCCCTGCACCAGAATATCATTCAGGCAATGGTTCACAATATCGTGCCCCACGCTCTCGTAGCGCCCCATCGCCGCGGCGATCAACGTCTTGGTCCCGACGCCGTCGGTGGAGGCGACCAGAACGGGCTCCCGGGCCCCGGCGAGCGCGGCCAGGTCAAAGATTCCCCCGAAGGCCCCGATTCCGGCCAGAACGGCCGGGGTATAGGTGCTCCGTACAGATTCCCGCATCAGTTCCACCGCCCGCTGGCCAGCGGCAATATCCACCCCCGCGGCCCGGTAGGCGCTGGGTGTCCGGTTGAGTGCTTCTGCTCCGATGTCCCTGCGGTAGTGCATGCCCGCGAAGCGAATCCGGCCCGCGGCCTGATACGCGCGCTCTAAGGCGACGGGGAGATCGGGCCCGACCGCGCTCACAGCCAGCACCCGTCCACCGGAGGTCACCACCTGCTCTCCCCGCCGCTGGGTCCCGGCATGAAAGATGATGCACTCCGGCACCGTCGCCGCCTCTTCCAGCCCGAAGATGGGGTCCCCCTGACGGACAGGCCCGGGGTAGCCTTCCGCGGCCAGTACCACCGTGGCGGCCGCTCCTTGCCGCCAGCGGACCCGGTCAGGAGAAAGTCGCCCATCCAGACAGGCCAGCAGGATGTCCACCAGGTCGCTTTCCAGCAGGGGAAGGATCACCTGGGTTTCGGGGTCGCCAAAACGGCAATTGAATTCCAGGACTTTCGGCCCTTCCGGGGTGAGCATCAGGCCGGCATAGAGGACGCCCACATAGGGGGTTCCGCGGTCCCGCAGACCTGCAATGGCTGGACGAAGAATGCGCGCTATGGCCTGGTCTATACGATCAGGGGTCAGGTGGATGGACGGCGCGTATCCCCCCATCCCGCCGGTATTGGGTCCCCGGTCGCCGTCGCCCACCCGTTTGTAGTCGCGGGCGGGGATCATGGGGACCACCGTGTTGCCGTCGGAGAAGGCGAGCAGGGATGCTTCCTGTCCCTCCAGGTACTCCTCTATCAGGACTTCATCGCCCGCTGCACCGAACGCGCGCTTCCGCATGATCAGGTCCAGAGCATTCTCCGCCTCCTCCAGAGTCTGGCAGACGATGACCCCCTTCCCGGCCGCCAGACCGCTGGCCTTGACCACGATGGGCGCCTGCTGGCGGCGCAGGTAGGCCAGGGCATCCTCGTAGCGGGAGAAAATTTCCGCCGGAGCCGTCGGGATGCCCTCCTCCAGCATGAAACGTTTGGCGAAGGCCTTGGAGCCCTCTATGCGGGCGGCAGCGGCAGAGGGGCCGAACGCGCGCAGGCCCGCGTCCGCGAAGGCGTCCACCAGCCCGGCCACCAGTGGGGCCTCCGGACCGACCACGGTCAGGTCTATGCGGTGCTCGCGCGCAAACGCCACCAGCGCCGGGATGTCGGTGGCCGCGATGGGGACATTTTCGGCCAGCAAGGCCGTGCCCGCGTTGCCCGGGGCCGTGTAGATATGCTCTACCTGAGGGGACTGAGCCAGTTTCCAGACCAGCGCATGTTCGCGTCCGCCAGACCCGATGACCAGGATGCGCATACGATCCTCCTACAAATAGATTTCAAAGGCTGTTTTTTCCGTCTCCGCATCCACCGGCACGGGATAATCACCACAGAAACAGGCCAGACAGTAATTCCGCCGGCCCTCCCCCACTGTTTCCAGCAGTCCTTCCAGGGAAAGATATCCGAGGCTGTCCACTCCCAGATGTCGGGCAATGGCCGGGATGTCCATCCGGGCGGCGATCAGTTCGTCCCGGCTGGCCATATCCACGCCCATGAAGCAGGGGTGGCAAATGGGGGGAGATGCGATCCGCATATGCACCTCCCGGGCGCCAGCCTGTCGCAGAAGGGAAACCAGCGGGCCGCTCGTGTTGCCGCGCACGATGGAATCGTCCACCAGCACGACCCTCTTGCCGCGCAGCGAGTCCGGCAGGGGATTAAACTTCAGGGCCACCCCCATCCGTCTCAGCCGGTCGTCCGGCTGGATGAAGGTTCGGCCAATGTAGCGGTTCTTGATCAATCCTTCGTCAAACGGAATCCCACTGGCCTGCGCATAGCCGATCGCGTGGGAAGTGGCAGAATCGGGCACGCCGATCACCAGGTCCGCCTCTACCGGGTGTTCCTGGGCCAGCCGTTCCCCCAGGCGCCGCCGGACAAGGTGGATGGATCGGCCTTCCAGCAGAGAATCGGGACGGGCAAAGTAGATGTACTCAAAAATGCACAGGGCGCGTGGCCGGGCTTCCACACCCCGAAGGGAGTGCAGCCCTTCGGCATCCAGGCGCACGATTTCCCCCGGTTCCACCTCTCGCAAGTAGGTGGCCCCGATGGTCGCCAGGGCGCATGATTCGGATGCGACCACCCACCCCGTGTTGTTCAACCGCCCCAGGCAGAGGGGACGGAACCCCCACGGGTCCCGGACGGCGTAGATCGCTTCCCGGGTCAGAAGGACCAGGGAGTACGCTCCCATGGCCCCCTGCATCATGGAGACAATCCGTTCTTCCCAGGTGTCCCCACGGGCTCCCGCAATCATCAGGGTAATCACTTCCGTATCTGAGGAAGAAGTCAGGACGAAGCCCCGCTGGAGCAACTGGCGTCGCAAGGCAGAGACATTGGTCAGATTGCCATTGTGGGCCACACCCAGGGGGCCCAGAGCCGTCTCCACCAGATAGGGCTGGGCATTCTGCAGCAGCGAACTTCCGGTGGTGGAATAGCGGGTATGGCCAATGGCCAGATGTCCTTTCAGGGGAGAGAGGTTCTCCTCGTTGAAGACCTGAGCGACCAGCCCTAACCCTTTATGAATATGGACGGTCTTGCCGTCGCTGCTGGCAATTCCGGCGCTCTCCTGTCCCCGATGTTGAAGCGCGTACAGGCCAAAGAAAGTCAGACGGGCAGCCTGCAATCCTGGAGCGCAGATGCCAAAAACCCCACATGCTTCGCGAATGCGTCCCACCATATCCCTTATCATTTCGTTACTTTCCATCCGGTTTATGCCGATTGTGTTTGTTTCGGCCAGCGCCCATCGCCTGGACGTGAACGTCCGGGCTTATGATGCCAAACCCTTCGGTCTGTTTTTAGCCCCCGCAAGGGGCTTTGCTAATTGAGCTCGACGGTTTACCGTCGGGCAAAGTGGCCGTAACCAACACAGTTGGTATTAGCCCCCGAAGAGGGCTTCCCTGATTGAGCCCGACGGCCACGCCGCGAGCGGCTCGCCGCGTGGCGGTTTACCGTCGGGCAAAATGGCCGTAACAAACACAACTGGTATTACTGACTTCCCCCGAAGGCCATCCTGTCCGCTTCTATCAGGCGGGTTCGCTGTTCTCCCTGGGCCTGGACAACTCGTTGACGAATGGCCGGGTCCACCAGGCCGAGCATCTTGGCGGCCAGGAGCGCGGCGTTCTCCGGTTCCAGCACCACCGCCGGAGCGACCCCGGAGGGTGTGCGCAGTGAGGAGAGGAGATCGGCCCCGGCATAGCGGTCCGAGTACGGCGGGCAGGCGATGACCGGGGCGCTGACCTGCGCGTCCACCATCCCGCTCAGCGCATTGGAGCGGCCCGCAACCGTGATATAGACCTTGGGGGCAGGATCGCTCTCATAAGCAGCCAGCATCTGGAGAAGTTCCGCGGGCGTTTTGTGGGCCGACGCGATCCGTACCTCCACAGAGAGATTGTAGCCGCGCAGAGCCTCCAGAATTTTCTCGCCATGAGGCTGGTCGGCGGGGGAAGCCATGATCAGAATCACTTTCATGTTACACCCCTGTAACCATTGTTATGGTAACTTCCTGCTGTGGCGCAGGCCGCCAGGCCTGTATGCTCACAACTTGCGCGTCACGATTCAGCGCTGACTGAAGTCACCCTTCCCTGGGCCTGCGGCCAATGGTCGGCCTTCGCCGACCAGGTCTCTCAGACGCGCCTATGAGGGTTGTCGGCAAACGCCGAAAACTGGCACAAAGTGCCCCGGCGGGACAATTTCAATCGGCGCGAATCGTGAGGCCGGCGCCATGTTGCCTGCAAACCGTCAGGATGGGTGGTTACGTTTTATACCCGATTCTTTGCCTCAAACCGGTCCTGGGAATCCAGCAACTCCTGAAGGGCCCGAACAATGCGCGGCACGGCGGGCAGGGGGGCCGGGCGGAACGGCTGGCCCGTCAACCCCTCCTGAAGAGCGATGTACCGCCGGGCGGTCTCGCAGATGATTTCTTCGGGAAGCGGCGGAGGCGGGCCATCGCCCCGGTACCCCTGCCGGACGTACCACAGGCGCACAAATTCCTTATCATACGGTTGAGGCTCATCCCCCGTGCGCTGGGCCCTTTCCCAATCGTCCACCTGCCAGAAGCGGCTGGAGTCGGGCGTGTGCACCTCGTCGATCAGCAATACGGTGCCGTCGGGGGCACGGCCAAATTCGTACTTGGTGTCTACCAGGAGAAAGCCGGCCCGGGATGCCCGTTCCTGGCCGTAGCGAAAGAGCGCCAGCGCCCCCTCGGTGACCAGGTCCCAGGTCTGGCGGTCTACCAGGCCTTCTTTGACCACTTCCGCTGAACTTAACGGTCTATCATGCTCACCGGGGCCTGCTTTCGTGGTCGGAGTGATCAGCGGCTCGGGCAACGGGTCGTTCTTGCGCAATCCCTCCGGCAGATGGTAGCCGTAGAGATACCGCTCGCCTGCCGCGTAGAGCGTCCACAACGAGGTGCGGGTGACACCGGTAATGAATCCCCGAACAATGACCTCCACAGGCAGCGGCCGACACTCCCGCACCAGGCTGATATTCGGATCGGGCACAGCCAGCAGATGGTTGGGGAAGAGGGACCGCGTCTCCTGGAACCAGAATGCGCTCACTTCGTTCAGGACCTGCCCTTTGAAGGGAATGGCTGCCAGCACCCGGTCAAACGCGGAAAGGCGGTCGGTGGCAACCAAGACACGTTGGCCTCCGGGAAGAGAGAAGGATTCCCTCACTTTCCCGCGACTGCAGGGATAGGGCCAGTCCAGGTCAATCTCGGTAATGGTATGAGGAAGAGCATCGTAAATAAAGTCTTTTTCCCGCTCCCGGCTGGTAGGCACTGGACCACCTCCTGAAAGATTTATGAGTTCACTGCAAAAAGGTCTCTTTACCGCAGAGACCGCAGAGTAGACAGAGCAATACTGGTGAAGGCCTTTGCGTCCTTTGCGTTCTTTGCGGTGAGTTTTTGCAGTGAACTCATTTATGAAACCCTCTGCGCTATTTGCATCCTTTGCGGTTCGTTTTAGTAGGGGACTCCGAGTGTGCCTAAACATTCGTTGTAGTCAGGCACGGAGCGGAGCAGAGGGCCGTTTGGAGCGATTCAAACGCCACACCGCTTCGCTTCGTGGCTCACTACAAGCCTTCGTGAAACTCGTGGCTCATTCCGACGTTCAGCCAGCCACATACCGGATGCCCTGGGCAAACAGTGCCAGGCCCGAATGACCCCCTTCGCCCCGGGTCCAGCGGGGATGCTGCCAGGGGAGGATATGGTCCTCGGGGTGGGGCATCAGGCCCAGGATGTTCCCCTGCTCGTTGCAGATGCCCGCGATGTCGGCAACCGAACCGTTGGGGTTGTACGGATAGGTGGCCGGCCCGCCGGATGGCGAGACGTAGGTCAGCGCAATCATGTGCCTGGACTGCAGATGGGCCAGCACGTCCGCATCGCGGGGGATGAAGCGCCCTTCCCCATGGGCGACCGGGCAGTAGATGCGCTCCGTCAGCCCCCGGGTGAAAATGCAGGGGCTGGCCGGGTCGGGTTCCAGCCAGACCCAGCGGCACTCAAAGCGGTTGGAGGCATTGCGCGTCAGGGTGGCCTGAATTCCATTCTCTGGCGGGCCGGGAAGCCAGCCGCTTTTCACCAGGGCCTGGAAACCGTTGCAGATGCCCAGCACCGGTTTGCCCTCCTCCACGAAGCGCGCCAGGGGGTCCTGGAAGAGCCAGCGCAGATCGCAGGCCAGGAGACGACCGGCCCCCAGGGCATCTCCGTAGGAGAAACCGCCGGGCAGAATCAGCATCGCGAAATCGTGCAGACGGGCGGGCCGGGCGCGCAATTCATTGACGTGGAGGATGGTGGGCTCTCCGCCTGCCTGCTGAACTGCCCACGCCGTCTCCCGATCGCGGTTGGTGCCGGACGCATGAAGGATGAGCACGGGTGGCTTCATGCCGGGCCTCCCTGCCAGGCGCGGAGCAGACGCTCCAGTGGGCAATGGATCACCACCTGACCGGTGCTCCCCCGGACCCGCAGCCAGCGTTCCGGAATCACGGCGCCAATCCGGTAGACCGGGTAGCCAGACATCATGTTCTCAAAGAGTGGGGCATGCTCAGGGGAGACTTCCACCAGGAAGCGCCCACTGCTTTCGGAGAAGAGCACCAGGTCATCCCGATCCAGGCCGTTGGCCCGCACGACCGAGATGTCCAGTTCCAGGCCCAGACGCCCGGCCATTGCCATCTCCGCCGCCGCGACGGCCAGCCCCCCCTCTGAGAGATCGTGACATGCGCGCACCCACCCCTGACCCATTGCCCGGTGCAGCGCGCGCATCACGTCAATCGCCCGGGGCTGGGGGAGAGGCACCGAGTTGCCCAGGGCTCCGTAGAGGCGATAATACAGAGAGCCGCCCAGTTCGGGCCGGGTTTCGCCCACCAGGTAGATCAGGTCTCCCGGTGCTTTGAGGTCCATCGTCACTGCCTGGCAAACGTCCGGGACAACGCCTAAAGAGGAAATCAGCAGCGTGGGGGGGATGGAGCGTTTCTGGCCGGCGGGGTCCACATACTCGTTGTTCAAACTGTCTTTGCCGGAAATAAAGGGAGCCCCATAAGCCAGCGCCGCGTCGTGGCATCCCTGCACGGCCCGCACCAGTGCTCCCAGCCGGTCGGGAAGGTGCGGGTTCCCCCAGCAGAAGTTATCCAGCAGCGCCACCCGGTCGGGATCGGCGCCGACCGCAACCACATTGCGCATCGCTTCGTCCACCGCGGCCCAGGCCATCGCGTAGGGGTCAATTTTCCCGTAGTGGGGGCAAATCCCGACCCCCAGCGCCAGCCCCTGCCATCCCGGAAGTTCCAGGGGCCGCAGCACCACCCCATCCGATGGGCCGTCGTTCTCCGCCCCCACCAGGGGTTTGACCACCGTCGCTCCCTGGACCTCGTGGTCGTAGCGGCGAATGACGGACTCCTTGCTGGCCACATCCGGATGGCTCAGCATCGCCAGGAGAATGGGGGTGAGTTCGGCGGTCTCGGGAAGTGTCGGTTCGGGGAAGGTGGGAGGTGTCCACTCGGCGGCAAGGGGAATGCGCGGCCAGCCGTTGTGGAGGAAGGCCATGTCCAGATCCGCCACCTGTTGGCCCTGATAGTAAACCCGCAGCCGCCCGCTGTCGGTGAAGCGGCCGAGAACCGTCCATTCCACATCCAGACCTTCGCAGATTTCGGCCAGGCGGGGAAGGTTCTCCGGTGGCACTGCCAGCACCATGCGCTCCTGCGCTTCGGAAAGCCAGATTTCCCAGGGGCGCAGGCCAGGATATTTGAGTGGTACGTTGGAGAGTTCCACCTCCACACCGGTCTCCCGTCCCATCTCTCCAGCGGCGGAGGCAAATCCGCCCGCTCCGCAGTCCGTAATCGCCGTATAGAGTCCTTCGTCCCGGGCCCGCAGAACCGCTTCCAGCAGGATTTTTTCGGTGATGGGGTCGCCGATCTGAACCACACTGCCCACTGTCTGGCCGGTCTGGTGGGTCAATTCGGCGGAGGAGAAGGTGGCCCCGTGCAGGCCATCGCGGCCCGTGCGGCCGCCCAGGGCCACACACAGGTCACCGGGCCGGGGATCCCGCCGATGCCGGCCCTGGGGGGCCAGCCCCACGCAACCGCAATAGACGAGGGGGTTGGATGTGTAGCCAGGATCGTAGAGGATGGCTCCGGAGACCGTGGGAATGCCCATCTTGTTGCCGTAGTCCTCAATCCCGGCAATCACCCCACGGGCGACCCGCGCGGGGTGAAGGGTGCCAGGAGGCACTTCCGCGGCGGGGAGATCCGGGGGGCCGAAACAGAGAATGTCGGTGACCGCAATCGGGCGGGCGGAAACGCCGATGATGTCGCGGATGACGCCGCCGACCCCCGTGTTCGCCCCGCCGAAGGGTTCCAGAGCAGACGGGTGGTTATGGGTCTCCACTTTGAAAGAGACCTCCCAGCCCCCATCCAGAGCGATGACGCCTGCATTATCCACAAAGGCCGAACGCACCCAGGGCCGGGCCAGTTGCTCGGTGGCGGCCTGAATGTAAGTGCGCAGCAACCCGGTGATGAGTTCCTCGCCTTCCGAAGGACGCATCCCCGATGGCAGGTAACGGGGAATCCCCCCACGGGCCACATAGCGAATGGTCGTTTTGAAGGTCTTGTGCTGGCAGTGCTCTGACCAGGTCTGGGCCAGGGTTTCCAGTTCTACGTCGGTGGGATCCCGCCCCAGGCGGCGAAACTCTTCGCGGATCACCTGCATCTCTGCCAAAGACAGGGAAAGCACCCGTTCACGGCTGATCTTCTGTAACTGCCGATCATCCGCGTCCCGGATGGGGATGACATCCACCTCGGCAGAAGGCTGGGCAGTGGGAACAAAGGTCGGCTCTAACGGCCCCAAGGTGAAATGCTGGATCACTTCGTTGGCCAGCAACTGGCAGGCAATCTGACGAAGGTCCTCCGGGGTGATGTTCCCCTCAAACCGGTAACGGGTGCCTGTGGCCGCGGCTTCCAGGGAATGAATCCCCATCTGATGGGCCCGTCGCAACAGGTTTTCCGCCACGGAGTCGGTCACTCCAGGGTGGAACCCCACCTCTACGACCTGTTCGTGGGATTCGCTCGCCCGGTGCTCTACCAGTCCGTAGCGAAAATCCTCTACAATGGGGTCCACCAGGAGGGATTCAGCCAACTGCCGGACCTGCGGGAGGGAGAGTTCTCCCTTCAAAAAATAGAGAGTGCTCACCCACACCCGGGATATTCCGGCCAGGCCCAGTTGCCGGACCTGATCCAGCAACTCTATCGCTCGGCCGTCGGGAAGGTCGGATTTCCAGTATACCTCAATATAATAATGCTTCATCCTTCTCATGGCTGGCATGGGCCTGCTTGGCCGACTTTGACCCTGGTCGATCACACTGAGAGTTTATCATAGCCCGAATCCCCAATTTGTCAAGTAGCATCCCAAGATTGACTTCTGACAGGAGGTGTGATAAAATGAGCACAGGGAAAGAAAAATATATTTCCTTTATCACTGCAGGGAAAAGCCTGCCGTTGTCTATATACCGACTCCGAGCGATGGCCCACAGGCCAACTCCTGCGCAGGCGGGATGAGATGAGCAAAACACGTGTCCAGTGGGTCTGTCAGGTCTGCGGGCGAACCAGCCCCCGCCCGATGGGACGCTGCCCCGGCTGCGGCGAGTGGAACACCATGGTGGAAGTGGCCGAGGAGCGGGTCACCGCCGCCGCGCCCCCCATCATCCGCAGCGAGCCCCAGTTGCTGGGAGAGGTCCAGGCCGAGGGACTGGAGCGATTCTCCCTGCCGCTGGCGGAGTTCTCCCGCGTCCTGGGCGGCGGACTGGTCCCCGGCTCCCTCGTCCTGATCGGCGGCGAGCCAGGCATCGGCAAATCCACCCTTCTCCTGCAGGTCTCCTCCATTGTCGCCACGACGCTGAAGCGCCCGGTGCTCTACGTCTCCGGCGAGGAGTCCGCGCGGCAGATTAAGATGCGCGCCGACCGATTGGGTATCCCCACCGACGGCCTCTACGTTCTCTCCGAGACCGTCCTGGAGGCCATCCTCCACCACGCCGAGCGCCTCTCTCCGGTGATGATGGTGGTGGACTCCATCCAGACGGTCACTTCCGGGGACCTGCCCTCAGCCGCCGGTTCGGTCACCCAGGTCCGGGAGGCCGCCGCCCGCCTGCAGTGGTGGGCCAAATCCAGCGGCGTCGTCGTCTTTCTGGTGGGCCACGTCACCAAAGAGGGCGCCATCGCCGGTCCCAAAGTCCTGGAGCACATCGTGGATACCGTCCTCTATCTGGAGGGCGACCCGTTCCACACCTACCGCCTCCTGCGGACGACGAAGAACCGCTTCGGGGCCACCTCGGAGGTGGGTGTCTTTGAGATGCGGGAGGAGGGACTGGTGGAAGTGGAGAACCCCTCGGAGGCGTTCCTGGCGGAGCGGATGGTCCAGGCGCCCGGCTCCGCCATCGCCGTCACGATGGAAGGGACGCGGCCGCTGCTGGTGGAGGTTCAGGCCCTCACCAGCCACACCAGTTTCGGCCATCCTCGCCGGACCGCCAACGGGGTGGACATGTACCGGCTGCTCCTCATCGTCGCCGTCCTGACCCGGCGGGTGGGGTTGCGGCTCTTTGACCAGGACGTCTTCGTCAACGTGGTGGGCGGCCTGCAGATAGAGGAGCCGGCTGCCGACCTGGCGGTGGCGGTGGCCATCGGCTCCAGTTTGCGGGAGCGGCCCGTGGCGGCGGACCTGGCGGTCATCGGCGAAGTGGGCCTCTCCGGAGAGGTGCGGGCGGTGGGGCAGATGGCCACGCGGCTGAAGGAGGCGGCCCGCCTGGGCTTCAAGCGCTGTCTGGTCCCCCGCACCGTCCGCCGGGCAACCTTCTCCGCCCCGGAGGGCCTGGAACTGGTCCCGGTCCGGTCCGTCGCCGAGGCGCTGGAGCGCGCGCTGGTTTGAAAACAGGGTAACTACCTGTGCCGACGAAAGTCGCCCGCCATAGGCCTTTGGCCTGCGGTCGGCCTTCGCCGACCGGGGGCGTCGGCGCAGGCCGACGCTCGGCACAGCGTGCCCAGGAAGGCTGATTTCCAATCAGCGCATAGCGGCAGGCCAATCGGGTAGGTGTCACAAAACAGGCGATTTGCGGCCGCTTTGCACCGCAAATCACCCTCCATTACCGGGAGGGCATAACCACAGAGTTCATCGGAAATTAGAGCGCGGCGTCAGGATTGTGCCAGCAAAAGGAAACGTCCGTACTCATCCGCGTTCATCTGCGTTCATCTGCGTCCTATTTCCGATGAAGTCTCATGTACGGTCTGCCCTCCCAGAGGAGGTCCTATGACCCGGACCATCTCCGATAACTGCCCCCAATGCGGGGCGCCGCTGCCGCCTGGCGGCCCCCGCCTGACCTGCGCCTACTGCGGCGCATCGCTGGTACGACAGGAAGCGTCCCCAGAGGGTGAAGCCACTGGCACCTCCTGGGGCGTGCGGCTCAAGACCGTCGTCTGCATAGACCGGCAGGGAATCGGCATAGAGGCCTTCCGTTTCCTCATCCCCGCCGAATGGGAGTTTGAGGGCGGCGTCCACTGGCTGCTGAATAACCCCGGAATGCCCGCCGTGATCGCCTTCCGCGCGTATAACCCTCAGGGTCTGGAAGCCCTGGAGGTCTTCCCCAACATCTCCTGCACCTGGACCAACAACCCGATGGTCCAGATGATGTTCCCTATCGGCAGCCTCTACTTTGGGAGCGAGGTCCGGCCCCCGATGCCCGCCCTGCAGGCACTGAGGGAACTGGTCATCCCCCGCTATCGGGGCGGAGCCCCAGGCCTGCAAATCGTCGCCCAGGAGCACCTGCCCGACCTCCCCCGGGCCCTCCAGGCCGGGAGTCCTGCTGCCCCCTCCGCCCCTGTCCAGACTGACGGGGCCCGGGTACGCATCCGCTACCGCATGAGCGGGCAGGAAGTGGAAGAAGACATCTTCGGCGTTGTGGAGGTCACGGGATTCAGCATGCCCACCATGATGGGCATGGTGCAGACCCTCTTCTGGATGGCGGAGTACCTCTTCTCCTTCCGCGCCCCCGCCGGTCATCTGGACCGCCTGGGAGACCTGTTTAACGGCATCGTGCGCTCCTTCCGCCTCAATCCGGAGTGGTTCGGACGATACCTCCAGGTCAGCCAGTTCCTCATCCAGAACCAGATTCAGCAGATTCGCCACGTCGGGGAGATCAGCCGCATCGTCAGCCAGACCAGCGGTCAGATCAGCGATATGATGATGGATACATACTACCGGCGGCAGGAGACGATGGACCGGCTGGCGGAGCAGTTCAGCCAGACCATTCGCGGGGTGGATGAATACTATGACCCCTTTGCCGGACAGGGAATAGAGTTGCCGGGCGGCTATCGCTACGCCTGGGCCACTCCCCTGGGCGAGTACATCCTGACCGACGACCCCAACTTCAACCCGAACATCGGCTCCACCCAGACGTGGGAGCGGATGGAGCGGAAGACGTAATACGTGATACGTGATACGTGATACGTGATTCGTGATTCGTGATTCGTGATTCGTGATTCGTGCATTCGTGTATTCGTGCCCATTCGTGTATGGCCCTCCGCGACGTCGCGATGGAACTGATCTGGGCCGCGCTGGGGGCGGTGAACCCGGCGCGGGCCGTCGCCCGCCACCTCCGCCGGGAGGGCCCCACCCTCTTCATCGGCGATTGTCCCTACGACCTGAGCCAGATAGACCGGGTGGTCGTCATCGGGGCCGGGAAGGCCGGGGCCGGGATGGCGGCAGCGGTGGAAGCGTTTCTGAGCGAGCAGGTCGCCACCGGATGGGTCAATGTCCGCTACGGTTATGAGCCCGCGCAGCCGCTGGCCCGTATCCACATCCACCCCGCCGGACATCCCATCCCCGATGAGGCCGGGCTGGAGGGGACGCGCCGGATGCTGGCGCTGGTGGACTCCCTGACCCCGCGCGACCTTGCCCTGGTCCTGGTCTCCGGCGGCGCGTCGGCGCTGATGGAGGCCCCCGTCCCCGGCGTCTCTCTGGCCGACCTCCAGGCCCTCACCGACAGCCTCCTGCGCAGCGGCGCGACGATTGGGGAAATCAACACCGTCCGCAAGCACCTCTCCCAGGTCAAGGGTGGACGGCTGGCGGAGCGCATCACCCGACGGGGCGCGCGGGCCGCCGTCCTGGTCCTCTCCGACGTGGTCGGCAGCCCCCTGGACGCCATCGGCTCCGGCCCCTGCGCGCCTGACCCCACCACCTTCGCCGACGCCTGGGCGGTCCTGGAACGGTACAACCTGCTGGACCAGGTCCCCCCGAGTGTGCTCCGCCATCTGGACCGGGGACGGAAAGGCCAGGAAACGGAGACCCCCAAGCCTGGGGACCCGGTCTTCGCCCAGGTCCATACCGTTATCGTTGCCGAGAACCGCACTGCGGCGGAGGCGGCGGTGGAGCGGGCACGCGCGCTGGGATTCCACGCCGCCATCCTGACCACGTACATGGAGGGGGAAGCGCGGGAGGTGGGCCGGATGCTGGCCGCGCTGGCGAAGGAGGAGGCCTCTGCCGGACGGCCCCTGCCCCTCCCGGCCTGCCTGGTCCTGGGCGGTGAGACGACGGTGACGGTGCGCGGTTCGGGCCAGGGTGGCCGCAACCAGGAGGTGGCGCTGGGGGCGGCGCTGGCGCTGGAA
>Ga0197142_1002332_pt1 | contig 16705 bp, 17 predicted proteins | sample GBS60_MetaG_FD_148614 | JGI IMG/M metagenome (GOLD analysis project Ga0197142, IMG submission 148614) | Sediment microbial communities from Great Boiling Springs, Gerlach, Nevada, United States - GBS 60_MetaG | ecosystem: Environmental > Aquatic > Thermal springs > Hot (42-90C) > Sediment...
GTATGCAAAACAACAAGATGTCTTCCTTAGAAAAGGCTCTCCTTATCCTTCAGGCTTTTTCTCTAGAAAAGCCCGAATGGGGTATTCGTGACCTTGCCGCTTACCTTTCTTTTAGCCCTGCAACGGTGCAGCGGCTGGTCAATACCTTGAAAATCCACGGTTTCCTCGATCAGGACGATTCAACCAAAAGATACCGCCTGGGATCGATTTATTTCCGTTTTGTGGAAATTCTTCAGAGTCAGTATCCAATCCTTAAAGAAGCCCTTCCGCTTATGAGAATCCTTTGTTCTCAGGTGGGGGAAACCACTCATTTGAATGTAATTGATGGGCAAGAAAGGTTATGCATTCACAGCGTAGAGTCGCCGCAATATCTAAAAGCCAGTATGCCCGTTGGTAATAGGTCGCCTCTATACGCCGGAGCGTCTTCTAAGTGTTTGTTGGCATTTTCACCTAAAGAATTCATAGAAAACTATCTCAGTTCCATTACTCTTACACCTATAACTTCCGCCACAATTACCGACGTTGATGCTTTGCGGAAAGAGTTGACTCTCATACGTTCTCGAGGTTTTGCCACAAGCACGGGAGAACGAACTCCAGGACTTTGTTCGATAAGTGTTCCAATCCTAGGCTATGGTGGAAGTTTTATAGCGGCTTTGAGTCTCGCCATCCCTTCAGTGCGCTTCAATGACGATCAACACAGGGCAATGTGCCTTGAAAAACTTCTAAACGCTGGTGAGAAGCTTTCTCGCAAAATGGGTTATGGTGGGGACTATCCACCAAAGCTGGAGGCATTATGATAGTCCCAATGGTTATTAACATTGCAAAAAGCGAGGAGGTAATTTGAATGGAGAGCAGAAAGAAGCCACTGGAGGGAATCAAAGTTCTCGATCTAAGTAGGGTGCTCGCTGGTCCCTACTGCACAATGATGCTTGGAGATTTAGGAGCCGATGTTATTAAGGTCGAGCGTCCTGGAGAAGGCGATGAGACTCGTGAGTGGGGACCACCGGATGCCGCTGGAGAATCGGCTTACTACCTCTGCGTGAATCGCAACAAACGAGGAATCACTGTTGATCTAAAGACTCCTGAAGGGCGGGAGATTATCAAAAAACTTGCCGCCCGTTCTGATATTCTTATCGAAAATTACAAAGTCGGCACTCTGGCTCGACTTGGGCTTGGTTACGAGGACATAAAAAAGATCAATCCTGGCATAATTTATTGTTCTATTACCGGCTTTGGTCAGTATGGTCCCTATAAGGACAGGCCCGGTTATGATTTCATAATCCAGGGTATGGGAGGCATTATGAGCATTACAGGTGATCCTGATGGACCTCCCATGAAAGTCGGTGTGGCAATAGTGGATATTACTGCCGGACTTTTTGCCTGCTCATCAATCCTGGCGGCGCTATACTACAGGGAAAAAACTGGCCTGGGTCAATATATCGATATCTCCCTTTTAGATTCCGTGGTCGCATGGCTTGCCAATGTGGGTAGCAACTATCTTATATCCGGTGAATTGCCGAAGAGATACGGTAACGCTCATCCAAACATTGTTCCCTATGAGCCCTTTCAGGCTAAGGACGGTGTGTGGATTGCTTTGGGAGTTGGAAACGATCGTCAATGGCGAGACTTTTGCCGTCTTGCAGGGCTTGAACATTTAGCCGACGATCCTCGTTTCGCCACGAATCCACAGCGAGTTATTCACAGGAAAGAGCTTATCCCTATTATTGCAGAGAAAATGAAAGAACGAACATCCGAAGAATGGCTTGAGGAACTGGACAAACTGAAAATACCCTGCGGCCCCATTAACACCCTGGATCGAGTCTTCTCCGATCCTCAGGTGCAGGCTCGAGGAATGGTGGTGGAAGTGCCTCATCCTAAAGCCGGTAAAATAAAACTCGTGGCAAGCCCGATGAAGTTTTCTCTTACTCCGTGCACCGTCGAGAAACATCCTCCTCTTCTGGGAGAACACACTGAAGAAGTTTTAAAAGAACTGGGATATTCTGACGATGAAATAAGATCTCTCAGAGAAAAGGGGGTTATATGATCGAAGCCTTTTGGATTTTCGTTGCGGGATCTATTGGGGTTTTCATAGGTATGGCCGCTCTGTATCTGGCTGTGAAAACTTTGGTGCTGGTTCTTAGCCGTTTTGGTGGGGAGGAAAACAGTAATGGATCATAACATCATTTCGGAAATGATTTACTCCTGCGGAATTTTCAACCTATCTTTTGGCAATGTAGTCATGTGGATTATTGGTATGATTCTCATATACCTTGCTATTGCCAAGAAGTTTGAACCTCTTCTTCTTCTCCCTATCGGTTTTGGTATTCTTATTGCCAACCTTCCTCTTACCGACCTTATGAAACCAGGGGAAGGGCTTATATGGAGATTCTACCACTATGGCCTCCAGTGGGAAGTAATACCGCCCTTGATTTTTCTCGGACTGGGAGCTCTCACAGATTTCGGTCCGCTTCTTTCAAGACCTTCCCTTATCTTTCTCGGTGCCGGGGCTCAGGTTGGAGTCTATATAACATTCTTTTGCGCTAAGCTCATGGGGTTTAGCCTTGATGAAGCGGCTGCTATTGGAATTATCGGCGGGGCTGACGGCCCCACGACAATCTACGTAACCAGCAAGCTGGCTCCTCATCTCCTTGGAAGCTGTGCCGTGGCGGCTTATTCCTATATGGCTCTCGTGCCCATTATTCAGCCTCCTGTGATAAAGCTTTTAACGACGAAGGAAGAACGCCAGATAGTAATGAAAAAATCCCGGCAGGTGTCCACTCGGGAACGTATCATGTTTCCTATTCTGGCGGCTCTTATTGTGATTCTCTTGTTTCCTCCTTCGGCTCCTCTGATGACTATGTTCATGCTGGGGAATCTTTTCAGAGAGTCCGGTGTTGTAGAACGCCTTTCGGGAGCAGCTCAGAACGAGCTTATGAATATTGTAACCATATTTCTCGGTATTTCAGTTGGAGCCACAATGGATGCGGCGACATTCCTTAGACCTCAGTCACTTATGATATTCTTCCTTGGAGCCTTTGCTTTCGCTTCCAGTACTGCAACAGGTGTTATTGTGGCAAAGATTATGAACCTATTCCTGAAAGACAAGATCAATCCCATGATTGGAGCTGCAGGAGTATCTGCAGTTCCTATGGCGGCTAGAGTTGTCCACCTGATGGGACAGGAAGAAAACAAAAAGAATTATCTTCTGATGCACGCAATGGGACCAAATATTGCAGGAGTTATCGGGACTATCATTGCTGCATCTATTTTTATCGGGGTTCTTAAATAAATTAAGAGGAGGTTTGAAAATGGGTTGTAAAGTGCTTGCCCCAATGGTTGGGAAGATTGTTAAGATTAAAGTCAAAGTGGGAGATAAAGTCGAAGAGGATCAGGAAATTATCGTTATGGAATCAATGAAACTGGAAACAAGTATTTTCGCACCATGTAGCGGTGTGGTTAAGGAAATTAAAGTGTCTGAAGGAGACAGGATAGAAGAAGATGACGTTCTTGCTATTATTGAATAGAACTCAAAGGGGGTGAAGATATGAATTTTGAATTAACAGAAGAACAGAGAATGGTTCAGGAACAAGCCAAGAGATTTGCTGAAACCGAAATTCTGCCTACACTCGAAGAAGAAGAAAAAAATCATGTGTTTGTCAGAGAACGGGTGCGAAAGATGGGAGAGCTTGGCTTTTTCGGCTGTTGTATACCTGAAGAATACGGGGGCAATGGGATGGGCTTTCTTGAATCTGTGCTCATGACCGAACAGATTGCCAAGGTATCTCCCTCATGGCGGCTTCCCTTTAATATGCAGAATATAGGGCCTGCCCTTACTGTTGCAGAATTCGGGACGGAGGAGCAAAAAAGAGAATACATTCCCAAGTGGGTATCAGGAGAATGGCTGGGCTTTTTTGCAATTACCGAACCTAATGCCGGTTCTGATGTGGCAAGTATGCGGACTACTGCAAAAGATGGCGGTGATTGCTGGATTCTTAACGGACAAAAGATGTGGATTACCAACGCTCCTGTGGGAGATGTGGGACTTGTCTATGCCTACACCGATCGGGAGAAGAAATACCAGGGTATGACTTGTTTCATCGTGGATATTCGTAATACACCGGGGATTGAAACAAGAGCTATTGAAACAAAACTAGGGCTTCCTTGTTCTCCTACGGGAGAGATCGTCTTCGACGAAGCTCGAATTCCAAAGGATGCAGTGCTCGGCAAAGTAGGAGATGGTTTTAAGATTTGCATGTGGATGCTTAACAACACCCGTCTTAGCTGTGCTGCCGGAGCACTGGGAGTGGCAGGAGCCTGTCTGGAGGCAACACTTAAATACTGTAATGAACGCACCCAGTTTGGTCAGCCTATTGGAAAATTTCAGATGATTCAGGCTCAGATTGCCGAAATGGTTGCAGAACATGAAGCGGCAAAACTTTTAGTCTATCAAGCGGCTTTCTTGAAGGATGCGAAGAAGCCAAACCAGCTTCAAACATCCATTGCCAAGTATTACGCCTCAGAAATCGCAGTGAAGGCGGCTAACGAAGCTATGAAGATATTCGGCTCCTATGGATTCTCCACCGAATATCCGATAGCCAGATTCTACCGTGATGTTAAGTCCTATCAGATCGTCGAAGGTACATCCAATATCCAGAAGCTTATTATTTCAAACATCGCTCTTGGTTATCAGCCCAACCGATAAATCCGGCAATTTGGGAACTGGGAAGGAGAGGGGAGAATATGGTTAAGAGTTGGAGTGAGCTTATTGAAGAACTGGAGGCCAGGAAAGCCCATCTCAGAGAGGGCGGGGGGAAAGAACTTCAGGAGAAGGAACACGCCAAAGGAAAGCTTACGGCTCGGGAACGTATAGATCTTTTGTGCGATCCTGGCAGTTTTGAAGAATACGACCTTTTCGCTACTCACATCGGGCGGGATTACGGTCTGGACAAAAAGGAACTTCCAGCTGATGGTGTCATTATCGGCTTTGGGAAAGTTAATGGAAGAGGATGCATGATTTACGCCGAAGACTTCACCGTTGTAGCCGGCACTTTTGGTGAGCGACATGGAAAGAAGATATGCAAAATCATTGATATGGCGAGGACCTATGGTTATCCTGTCGTTGGTATAAACGATTCCGGTGGAGCTCGAGTGACTGAACAGATGGGCGCTCTTTCTCAGTATGGACAGCTTTTCTACCGACATGTTCAAGCATCTGGTGTTGTTCCTCAGATAGCTCTTATCATGGGACCTGTTGCCGGTGGACAGGCATATTCTCCAGCCCTTATGGATTTTATCTTTATGGTGGACAAAACAAGCTCCATGTTCATAGCTGGTCCTCCTCTGGTAGAGGCTGTGGTTTATGAGAAAACCGATGAACAATCCCTTGGCGGTCCAGATGTTCATGCAAGGATAACCGGGGTTTCAGACGGCACATGGGCAGATGACAGAGAATGTCTTGCTAAAACTCGAGAACTTCTGTCCTACCTTCCGCTTAATAATAAAGAAAAACCCCCTTACCGTAACTCAGAGGATTCACCCGATAGACGCACGCCAGAACTTGAGGAAATTATTCCGACGGATCAGAAAAAGCTTTACAACATGAGAAAAGTGATTGAAGCCATTGTTGATAAAGGCTCTTTCTTCGAACTGAAAAAGGAATTTGCCACTAATCTAATCATAGGCTTTGCCCGTCTAAATGGTCATGTTGTCGGAATTGTGGCAAATAATCCTGTGAAATATAACGGTGCTCTAGATTACAATGCCTCCGACAAGGGATCTCGTTTCATTAGATTCTGCGATGCTTTCAACATTCCTCTTATTAACCTTCAGGATGTGCCCGGTTTTCTGATTGGTACAAGATCGGAACATAACGCCATAATACGCCATGGTGCAAAGATGCTGTATGCTTATGCAGAAGCGACTGTTCCCAAAATTACCTGTGTGGTCAGAAAAGCATACGCGGGCGGCTACCTAGCTATGTGTAGTAAGGATCTGGGAGCTGATATTGTTTACGCGCTTCCTACTGCGGAAATCTGTTTGATGGGGCCTCAGGGAGCAGTGAACATTCTTTTCAGAAAAGAAATTGCCACATCGCCTAATCCAGAAGAAACTCGAGCCGCTAGAGAAGCCGAATTCATGGCAAAGTATGTAAATCCGACCTATGCAGCCAGCCTTCAGCATGTGGATGATATAATCCAGCCTGCAGAACTTAGAATAAAACTCATCAAAGCTCTGGAGATGACTCTCAACAAGGTCGAGAAATCTCCCGATAGGAAGCATGGAATCACACCTGTGTAAGTAAATTTGGACCGTGAGGGCGTCCCATTATCTTGAGAAATGGGACGTCCCTGCAACTCTTTAATTCTCTACCTTTCTAGGGGTTGAAAAAAGGAACAACCACTCGAGGTGGCTTTATCTCAAAAGCCCTAGGCGGCAGACTAAGGAAATTCCAAAGAGCGATCGAAAGATTTTTTGATGCCTTTAGGGAAATTCGCCAGAAGTGTAAAAAGTGAAAAAGTAAAGCTGGATTCCGCACTAGCAAGGAAATGACCTTTTTGGGGGATACAAATCCCTGTTCGTTGAGAAGTCTTTCTACATCAAAAGGTACTTCCTTATCATGGGCATCTGTGGTTGCTCTTAGAGACAGAAATGGTATTGAGGCCTGGTGAGCAAGGTTTGCAATAATAGCGCTTTCCATATCGATAATGATGTTGGATGCTTTGAGTTGTTCCGTGTCAAAAAGTGGAAGACTGTTCTGAGTAAGATTGAAAGTATCTTTTTTTGAAAGGAAAACAGGGGTTGTAATTACTTTTGCCAGAGTAATACCACTTCCGATGCAGAATTCGATTATTTCCACAGACAATGTTTGTTCCAGGGGTTTGAAATAAGAACTTTGCGGGAAAGGATAATAGTGCGTTCCGAGAAACAACCCACTGCTTTTTGAAGAAAAAAGTTCCCCACAAAATCCGAAAGAAATGATTACATCAGGCTTAATCAGGTCAATTATTGCCTTCCAGTGTGATATAATGTGGCGGACACCCATGCCTGTAGGGTAGAAGAAAAATGCTTTACTAGGCTGCATAGATGCAAGTATGTGGAAATGCTTGCCTGACAATTTTCTCCATGGCTTGGTCAGCGATAGAAAGTGAGAGTACTCTTCAGGAATGGCGGCAAGTAATAGATAACGTTTTGCTGGTGACAAAAGATGGTAACTATGAGACAAAAATTGACCATTTTCCATGTCTTTACCCATAGTTCTGTTTCTCGGGGAGGAGCCATACAAGGGCTTTCTCTTGCAAAAAAGCAGTCTGAAAAAGGGCATTCGGTTATGTGCTTGTTCCATAAACCCTATGGATCTCTTCTCGATGAAACGCTGGACAAAGATTTTCCCTTTCCCGTAATGCATATGGATATGAAAAATCCATTCTTTTATCTTCGTTTTTCTAAATTGTTGCAAGATTTTTCACCAGATGTAGTCCATTGTCACAGAAATCTCGCCCTACTTTTTGCATTTTTTAGCCTTAGATGGCTTGCACGGGATAAAAGGCCTGTTCTGATTATTAACCGTGGCACAACTTTTGATTTACCAAATCCGATTGTAAAGCATGTTTTTCGATCAGATGGACTGGACCATGTGATAGCTGTGGCTGAAGCAGTTAAGAGGCATCTTGTGGAATGTGAGGGTATTCCGTCTGATAAGATAACAGTGATTTACGGTAGCTATGATGAAAGTCGTTTTCATGATGGGGTGGATGGTAGCCGTATAAGAAAAGAGCTTGGGGTGGCTGACGACGAACGGCTTGTGGTATGCATCGCAGCCGTGGACAGAAGAAAGGGTTTGGAATATCTGGCAAGAGCCGTCTGGATGGTAAAGCATTTTGGTATATCGTTAAAATGTGTAGTGGCGGGAAAGTTGGATGATAAGTCTTACTACCAGGTGGTTTTGGAAGAGGTGAATCGACTGGGGCTTGAAGATGATTTCATCTTCTTAGGGCATAGAGATGATATTCCAGAAATTATCGCCGCTTCGGATGTTTCCATTTCAGCTTCTGTGGAAGGGGAGGGGCTTACTGGTGCTCTTCGAGAGTCTCTCGCAATGAAAAAACCCGTAATAGCTACTGCTGTATCGGGCAACCCGGAGCTTATTATTGATGGAGAAACGGGATGGCTTGTTAGACCTGGGGATCCGAAAGATTTAGCTAGAGCTTTGATTGAGGCTCTGAATGATCAAGGGGAAGCCACAAGGCGGGCACTTCGAGGATATGAAATTGTCCGGGAAATGTGCTCTCTGGAAAAACGATATGAAAAGGTGACAGCACTTTACATGGAGTTGATCTTGAAGAGAAGAAATGCCTATGAGCAGACAGGATATTGAAAAAGCTTTGGGAAAACTGGGGACAGTCAATCCCAGGTTTGTTATCTACAATTCGGTAAAGGAGATTAATCCTATTGATTGGAACATGCTGGCTCAGAATGCGGCTCCCATGATGGAGTGGGAGTATTTTTACGTGCTTGAGGAGTCGAAAACGGTTAGTGAGGATAGAGGTTTTTTCCCTCATTATATTGCTCTTTATAACCACAAAAACCAGCTTATTGGACTTGCTCCGATGTTTGAGCGATCCCATGGAGCTTATGAGTTTGGAATAACAGGTCTTATGAACGACATAGCCATTATGACAGGAGTGCCGGTGGGACGGGGCATGGTTGGCACGGTGCCCTTTACTCCGGTCCCTGTCTATAAGTTTTTGGTGAAGGATAAAGAAAAAGAAGGGATTGTGTGGGAGCTTTTTCTTAGATACCTTGACTTCATCTGTGAAACAAAGGAGTTATATTCTGTGAGACTGTATTTTCTCGCCGATTCCAATCCGCCTTTTCACGACCTTCTAGATCGTTTCGGTTACATGGGACTGGTGACCAATCATTATTTATGGGCAAACATATACCAGAACTACGATGAGTTCCTTAACACTCTGGGAGCTCATAAACGAAGAAATATTCTGAGGGAAATCAGAAGGTTAAAGGAAGCCGGCGTTGAGATTAATTTGATTCCAGGATCAGATGTGAAACCCGAGCTGTACTCTCTAGCTTATACATGTCATGAGTCCACATGGAGTAAGCACATGCCACCTGAAACCCATCCTTACCTTACTCCTACCTTCTTTTCACTCCTTAAACCCTTTTTCCAGCATCGAGTTCTGTTCTCCGTGGCGAAACAATCTGGGAACATAGTTGGTCTTGCTTTATTCTATCATAAGGATGACTTCATGTTTGGTCGCTACTGGGGATGCTTTAAAGAAATTCCTTTCCTTCACTTCGGCACTTGTTATTACTGGCCTATGATGTATGCCATAGAACGCGGAATAAAATACATAGATCCAGGTTTTGGAGGAGAGCATAAAGCTCTTAGAGGCTTCAAGGATATTCCTGTTTACCATTATGTGAAATTTTACGGTCCTCAGAAAAACAAATGTTATCGAGCTCTAGAACACCTCGTTGAATACGGTGTTCTTTTATAACTCTTTCTGTCTATCCCGTCTTTTCGGCTAGATCGGCAATCAGATGTCTTACCATTGTTGTAATCTCCCAGGGATCATAAGGTTCCACTATCGAGCCGTAACCACCCTTTTCTATCATGTCTTTTATAAGCAGTCGATGGGACTGCTTGCAAACAAGAATGATCTTTGCTTCAGGACACCTTTCAAGGATTTCCTCATATAGATGAACCCCTTCTCTCTGCGATATGACATCTTCTACAAATATGATGGCTCTTCTTATGTCCTTGATGCGATCAAACAACATTGATGGATTTTTACAAAGAGTTGCATTCCAGCTTACTTTGTGAAACAAGGTGTTGAAATGATTTATAACGTCCGGAGTTTTCATGAGAAGAAATATAGGGATGTCGTGTGGCAATTTTGTCATGTTAGAGGTAAACTCCCCTGGGGTTATGATTAATCAGACGATTTTTGATATTGCTTAAGAAGTTCTTCCTTAATTTGTCCGACGAAAGCATTTTTGAACGGTTCTATGTCCATAGCTTCATCGACCTGTCCATTTAAGTAAAGTGCAAGCCCTTTATAGATAAGAGCGTTTTCAAGAGATGGAGCAACACGATGTGCTTGATCAAACCTGGCAACCGCTTCGTGATATTGTCCCATTCCCATGAGAGCACAACCGTAGGCTATTAGATAAAGGGGGTTATTGTTCATTTGACTGTTTGTAGTTTTTAGATGTTCAAGGGTCTCGAGAGCTTCCTGGAAGCGAGATGTGTCGTTTAGGCAACAGGCTTTAAAGTATAGAGCTGTAGGATGGTTTGGATCATCATGTAGAACTCTGTCACAGCAAAATATAGCTTCTTCCATATAACCTTTTTGCATAAGATTTTGTGCTGCTTCTAGCCATGGGCACTGAAGCCCTACTATTTTTTTAATCAAACCAGCATAGTTGCCATCCAGCACTGCTCCCGCCTGTCCAACTATTATATCTCCGTGCCCGGGTAAAAGGTTTTGAATTCCCAGTCTTCTGAGAATTCTCATGGAAAATAGATGATAATCTATACGTCCTCCTGCAACAGGATCTGGTGATGCAACAGCAAAGGGTAACACTGTATCTCCTGAGAAGAGACTGCCAGTTTCTCTGTGAAGAAAACAGAGGCTATCCATTGTGTGGCCTGGCGTATGAATAACAGAAAGTGAAAACTCTCCCACAGAAATAACATCCCCATTTTGTACGAAATTAAGCTTACATCCTAACTGAGTTGCTAGATCTTTTAATGTTTCTGGAGCGCTTTCGTGCAAATATACTTCGATTCCTTCTCTTGAGAGTCTTAGAGAAGGATAACTTCTTAAAATTTCAAACAGCCCCAGGGCATGTTCACTGTGCCCATGGGTAAGTAGAACTTTTCTTATCCTTTTAGGAGTAATTCCTGATTGATTGGAAAACAGGTCGTAGAAAGCCGTGTAATCATTTCCAGGGTCTATAATAAGGCTTTCCTCGGGGGTGACAAGGAGATAGATGTTGCAGGAAATATCAAAGCCTTCCCAAAAAAAAAGATTTTCGAAGAAGGGATGATTATTCGATAGTTTTTCCGAAAGACGTATCCATCCTGTTGATACTTGAAAGTTTTCAGCTTCCATTAGCTCTTCCCTTTCTAAATGCGGATTTTTAATATAGGAAAAAACCAGGAAATTCTGATGATCTAACATCATGCCTAATGAGGATTATTATCCCCATTAGGCACTGACTGATAAATTCTTATGGCGCAACAAAGTCTATGTAGTAGCTCAATTTCATTCTGTTTTCAGGCCACCATTTGGAACTCATACGCTCTTCACCAGGATATACTTCTACTACATCACCATTTGTTTTAACAATCGCTTCAATTACTAGTTCCAGGAAATGGAAAGCTGTAAGTCCGTATCTAACTATTGTTTGTGGTGGGAGTAACACGGCGAGACCTGTTTCTTTTGCGGTATCCCAGGTAAAGGGATCACCAGCAACTTCTGGAGGTCCAGCTGTTCCTGGAGCTCCTTCAAGAACTTCAGTAGGCGTGGCAACCTTCATTTCGCCTTTGGGATTGTAAACAGCCAAGAGCTTACCTTTGATCTTATATCCCGATTTTACTTTAAATTCCTCATAGATTTCATCCGGAAGATACCACCAGAGAGCTCGCTCTCCGGTCTTCACGTATCCCCTAACTAGCATGGGATCAAATCCACAAACTATTACTCTACACTTTGCCGGCATAGCATCTCTCCTCTATCATTCTTCGGAGTTCCTCCACCGTCTCGTCGCAAAACTGGAGGAACTCCCTGAATTCTTCCTCTGGTATTACCTGCAATAGATAAAGTTTTCTAACATAGGGGTAGATGAAGAGCTGGATTTCTTCTCTAAGTTCATCGCACAGAACTTCCCAGCCTTCACCTGGCCCGACCTGGGAGAAGTAAGCCTCCTTCCAGGTCGTGACCATCTTCGCTACTTGCCCTAGTTCTGGATTACTCCAGTTTCTCATAAGCATAGCAGCTCTTTACTATATCATACTCGGATACGCACCAGTAAAAGGGCCAGTGAATCTTTTTGCACCAGCCTATCAAATCGGCTGGTGGGAACTTTGAGCCCTTTAAGACCGGCTTGAAGTATTTACAGCTCCAGCATATATGATTGGTTTGTTTTTCCGGCACGAGTATCGTTGCAAGAAACTCATGCGGCTTTAAATCCTTTGCATGTTCCATAAGAGCACCCCCTTTTTACCAATCTCTTACTTCGCCTCGTTTAATTTTTTCCTGATACTCTTCCCATACTTCCGGAGTGAGTTTCTTAATATCCCAGTAGAATCCCGCAGATCCAGCAATACCAGTGGATGGTGGCTGTGGCCATGCTCTCATGGGTCTATTGCGTATACTGAATTTTCTCCAGTCAGCTTTTCCGAGGTAGATATGTCTCGGAGTGCAGTTGTAGGGGCGCGTTTTTCCTTCCACTCCAGGTGGATAATTGGTGTACCCGTCGTAAGGTTTGTCAGCATAAAGTGGCAAAATATCTGGTTTTTCACCTGGACGAGGTTCAGGACCCTTGTACATATGGCCCTGAATCATGTGAATGTAATACACCTCGTCACATTCGGCACATTTAACCTTTCCTTCCCAATTCCAGAAGCAATACGGGTCGAGATAATTAACCGTATTGCATTTTTTGCACCAAATAATATCACACACGGCACACCTCCTTAGGGTTAAATGATACCCTTCTCATACCATTCCTGGATAGTGCTGATTGGGTAGCCAAGAAGTTCGTGATAAATCTTCATATTGTCAGCACCCACAGGCCTGAAGTCCCAGAATTTACGCCTTGGAGTTTCAGAAAATAGCCCAGTACTGTATGTGCTCTGAACGACCACATCACCAAGCATCGGGTCGTCCATCCACCTGACGGTGCCTCTCTGTCTGAAGTGTTCAGATTCATACACTTCTTTGTCGTTCTTTACAGGCATAGCAAGAATTCCGGCTTCGGTAAGGATTCGCACAACTTCAGAACGTGATTTATCGGCTGCCCACTTTTCGATTTCACGGTAGATTTCTACCTGGGCTTCGGCTCTAACTCTTTCTTTGTGCGTTTTGTATTTTTCGTAGAGATCCATTCTCTTGATTACAGTGCAGAGTTCCTTAAAATCTGGATCGTTGAAGGCGCTTACCATTACATAGCGAGCTTCGTTTCTGAGTTGTGGATTCTTTTCATCTGGGTAGTCTGATTTACCACAGATGATGATTCCATGGACACAGAGCTGGGTATCCCAGTTACCCCAACGCTGACGGACGACTCCAAATCGACCATAAAGCGGTACGCCGTAACCAAGACATCTGGTTGCTGCCTGAACCTGGGAAAACTCTATCATGGTCCCAAGCCCTGTTTTTCTTCTCCAGTAGAGAGCCGCAAGGACGGCAACAGTGATTTGGGTTCCTGAATACCAGTCTATACACCAGTTAGAATGTTTTACAGGGTGGCCTCCAAAATCTTCGTGGAATCCTGTGATACTTGCAAGTCCCGCATGAGCCTGACCGAGAATGTCGTAAGAACCTCCGAAGGCTTTGGGACCATAACCAAATCCACCACCCCACACATATATGAACCTTGGATTTATCTCCTGGAGATAGCGATAGCTCTGTTTCCATCTGTCAAAGGTTCCGGGACGATAACATTCTGTAAGTCCGTCGCTCATTTTCACTAATTTATATAAGACTTCCTGAGCTTCCTTGCGGTGGTAATCGAGAGAAATGTAATATTCATTGACGTTTGCATTGAGCACTCCAATACCCGTTCCGGACCTAGGACGGGTGTCATGTAGAGGATAGAAATAACATTCATTGAAAGGAGATGTGTGCCTCATGGGATCGGCAACTCGTGGGAACTCAATCTTGATAATTTCCGCACCTAATTCCCCGAGGTTTGCCACCGAATGAGGTGTAAATATATACATTGTACAGCTTAGCCATCTGATGCCTTCAAGAGCACCGGGCTTTATGAATTCATTCCCTACGTCAAATATCTTTCTGCAATATTCTTCGTAGGGAACCTTCATATCCTCAAGTTCTTCACGGCTTTTGGGACCAGGAAGGTCCTCCAGTCTGACTTCTCTTGGATCAGCCATTATAACACCCCCTTTTCTTTCAAGACTTCTTGCATACGAGGACCAATGCCCAAGTATTTCTGGTAGATTTCACCGTTGTCATATCCCAGTGGTCTACCAAGCCACTTTACCCTGCCAGGCGTTCTCATTTGAAACGCCGTGGTAGAGGTGGAATATAAGATTGTTCCATAATGTTCGTCTTCAATTGTATAGACCCATGGGCGATACTTGAAATGCGGAAATTCGCAAACTTCGTCTATGTAGAGAAGCGGTCCGGCGGCAATTTCATACTCAAGGAGCTTTTCTTCTGCTTCTACTCGGTTGATATCCCTTAACCACATAGCTGTTAGAGTGTAAGTTTTTACTAGAGCCTGTAGAGCATTGCGGGCAGCCACTTCTTTAAGGAATGGATCTTCGTGGATTAGACGACCAAACTGGGGTAGGTCTCTTTCTATACACATTCCGATACGATACCACAATCGGTCTGTCTGACCACCTATCATCATGTAACCGTCTTTGCATGGGTTCCAGGCGTACTGGTTGAGATTGGGGTCCCAGGAACCTGTTCGGGCTTTAATACTTTCGTTGAAACCATACCAGGAAATGTCAAAATCGAGTATGTCCATTAAGGCTTCTGCAGCAGTTACCTCGATGAACTGTCCCTTGCCGCTTTTTTCCTCTCGATAATACAGAGCCGCGAGAATGTTTACAGCAGCCTGCTCACCTGCTACATAGTCGGCAAGCCATACTCCAGAACGGGTTGGGTCACCACCAGAACCTCTGGGCATGAAATCATCGGGATAACCTGTATTGTGGATAAAAGAGCATGCTGCCTGACCAAAAGGATCAAGCATCCACTGACCATGCTTGGAGACTCTGTCTTTTTCTGGTCCCCACTGTCCAAGTTCGCCTATCCAACAATAGATAAGACGTGGATTGATTTTGCTTAACTGTCGATAACCAATACCGCGCTCATCCATGTAGCCAGGTGGATACTCTTCCACAATGATATCTGCTCTGTTTGCCAACCCTTTATAAAGCTTTTGTCCCTCCGGCGTGTCGAGATTTAGAGTAATGGAGTATTTGTTTCTCATTTCATGAATAAATTCAAGTCCACAGGGTTCGCCGCTCTTCTGGTCCTTTAACATGTACTCTTCACGTCCAAAGGGAGTGAGCTTTCTCATTGGATCTCCCTCTGGCGGCTCCACTACAATGACTTCCGCACCCAATTCTGCGAGGAGCGATGTGCAGAATTTATGGCCAATACGCCATAATCCAACGTCTAGCACCCTCACGCCCTGTAGCGCTTCAGGTTTTTCGAAAGCCTTTTGGAACCAAAGATTTTCCTCACACCATGCACCGAAATCTTCCGCCTTACGCTTTGCGTAAACCTTGGCAACCTCTTCTCTTGATGGAGGAGGCGTTACTGGCCAAGGCCTCGGCTTGAGCGTGTCGGCTCTGCTTTTGATTTCAATCTCTTGTGGTTCTCTCGCCATCCTTTGACCTCCCTTTAACGTTCTAAAACCATTCACACCTCTCTTCTTTCATTCCCGAAGTTGCTATAGGCTTCTCGGGAACACCTCGCTTGATTATCTACGGCAATTTTCTTGCCAATTTAGACACTGAAATAAATCTAGTTTTTCCAATATGTTACAGATTGGAGGTGAAAAGCGGAAAATGTTATGTTGTTCAATATTCGACCCTAATGATAGAAACTTCAAAGTATAAGGTGCCGAAAAAACAAAGTATTTTACGTATGTACAAAATACGACCCTAATTCTGAGAATTGGACACTCGAGTTGCTGCCTATAAGCGTTCGATTATTTCGCTAGAAACGGAATTATCAAGCCGCAAAAAAGAAACTCGACCTAAAACAACAGGTCGCAAATAGGATCAACTGGAGCCGGCGACCGGATTCGAACCGGTGGCCTGCTGATTACGAATCAGCTGCTCTACCGCTGAGCTACGCCGGCATGCCAACCTTGAGCGGATTCCTTACCATATAACCATAAAGTGCGTCAAGTTAAGACAAGAGGCTGTTCCAAAATCAACATGTTACTTTTTTACCCTTGTAAATGATTTTTCTCTTTTATACATTGCGATTGGGCTTTAAGTAAAACCAACAGGTATCACTGAAGTTATCAGCCAATGAGTGGTTCTAAGGATACGTAAGACGTAAGACGTAAAACGTGATACGTAAGACGTAAAACGTGATACGTAAGACGTAAGACGTGATACGTAAGACGTGAGATGTGAAATGTAATACGTAATACGTGAGATGTAATACGTAAGACGTGAGATGTGAGATGTAATAGGAAGAAGAGCGCTAGGTTTTAAGGAAAATATTTCCAAAAATTATCTAAAACTTCTCCCAGACAAAGAGTACTTAGAGTATGCTGTTTGTGCTTATGAAGAAAGGGAAAAAGAATTAAAGGAGCTAATTGAGAAAGAAACGAATCAGTATAAGAAGAATGCTATAGACTCTGAATTAAAAATACTTTCAGCAAGATTTCAACTTCTTCAAAGTCTTCAGAGCGAGCTAAGCCTGGGGAAGGAAGCCAACGGAAGGAATTCCAACCTCTACTC
>Ga0197142_1002333_pt1 | contig 16695 bp, 16 predicted proteins | sample GBS60_MetaG_FD_148614 | JGI IMG/M metagenome (GOLD analysis project Ga0197142, IMG submission 148614) | Sediment microbial communities from Great Boiling Springs, Gerlach, Nevada, United States - GBS 60_MetaG | ecosystem: Environmental > Aquatic > Thermal springs > Hot (42-90C) > Sediment...
CAAGCGGTGCGTCCTGCTCGAAGTCGGGGATGAGGTCGATGAGGCCGAGACCTTTCTGGAAAGAGCCGAAGAGAACCCCTCCTGAAACGTTTCTCTGACCAGGTATCTGTGCTTTCTCCAGCACTAGAACGTCGCACCCATCCCTGGCCAGCGTTATCGCGGCCGCCGAACCCGCAGGCCCCGCTCCCACAACTATGACGTCAAACTTCTCCACACACTTCACCGTTTCTCCAAATACTCAATCATCTTGGGAAGGACCTCGTATAGGTCTGCTCTAACCCCGTAGTGGGCTAGCTGGAAGATTGGGGCTTGGGGGTCCGTGTTTATTGCGACGATTTTCTTCGACCTTATCATACCTACCCTGTGTTGAACCGAGCCGCTTATCCCGACAGCGATGTATACGTCGGGGGCCACGGTTTTTCCTGTCTGGCCAACCTGTCTCTCGGAGGTGACCAGCCCCTCAAGCTCCTTCAGCTCTGCGTATATCAGGGCCCTTGTCGCACCCAACTCTGCCTTAACCCCCAGCTTTTCTCTTATCAGCTCCACAAGCCTAGCTCCAAGCTCGTATCCCTCCCTAGGGCTGCGCGCATTACCGCGACCGTCCCTGAGAATGCCCAAACCAAGGCTCACAACGACTTGGGCACCCTCCAAGTCCACCGAACTTTTGGGGACAGGTGTCTCCTCTAATACCTGTACGACAAAGTCTTCCTCGCGGGGCTGAGGCGTGAACCTTATTTTCTCCCCTCTGCGGCGTGGGTCTGCTGGTAGTGGGTCAAAGTTTCCAGGCCTAATGCTCGCTATCTGCGGTCTGTGGCGGGGGGTGTAAATCTTTGCGACACGTGTTGCGAAGTCGGGTCTTATCTGGGCTATTATTTTCTTGTAGGTTGTGTTCGTGGGACCGTAGTAGTAATCTTCTACAGCTAGGTTTATGTTATCTGTCGCGAGGCCTGTGTTCAGGCGGTATGCCACGCGTGGTGAAAGATCTCTTCCCAGTTCGTCGGCCACGAAGAGGAATGCGTAGGGTTTGAGCTTCTCAGCCATCTCACATATTACACGGGTGTATGGGAGGCATTGGTAGCTCTTGAGCCATGGCTCATCGGCGTAAACCACCTTGTCGGCGCCATGTGCTATGGCGTCGTTTACGGCCTCATCAAGCCCGTACCCGACGAGGACAGCCACAACCTCGTGCTCAAGCTGGTCAGCAACCTTCCTTGCCGCAGCCAAAATCTCTAGACTGGGACGTGTGAGGCGGCCGTCTTCCTTCACACAGTAGGCCCAGACACCCTTATACTGCTCGAGCGACAACCTTCAATCCCCCAAAAACTTCCTCAAACAAGTCTTCTAGTGTAAAGACACCTATGGCCCGCTCCTCCTTTAGCCTTTTGATGATCTCATCAGGCAGGTTGTTGACTGTGTCGCCTTTATTGAATGGGCCGTAACTTTTTCCATTCCACTCAAACTTCTCAACGTTTCTCTTAAACACCAAGCTCTCCCCGACAAACTTCTGCACAGGCGGCTTACCAATCTCATAACCGGGCCCCACGATGGTTGGGGAGCCTGCGAAGCCAATCATTTTAGGGTCGGCCCCTATGTAGTCCGCGTCCCAAACAAGTATTTTCTTCAGTTTCCCAAAGTACCTGTTCGCTCTGACTGTTTTCTGGTGGGAGGCGTTGGGCACCCTTGGTTCGTAGTGTGCGTCTATGGTGAGCAGGCATGGCAGGGTTGTGCGAAGCTTCTGGATTACGTTCCCTACTTTTCTAACAGCTATAACGTGTCCTGTTTCGGGTGATATTTCGAAATCTTTGACAAATGCTATGCTGGGTATGAGTTTTCCAAGCATCTGGCTGAGTGCCTCAGCAGTCTGTGGGCCGGTGTTGCCTGTCTCCCCATCACTTGTCTTCATCCCAGCTAATATGATAAATCTGTCCAACATCTGCTTGTGTCTCTCAAGCTCCGCGACCACAGCCTCCCTGCTTACTTCACCAGCGACGTACCTAGCCATCAGGTTGTCTCTAACAGTCGGTAACCTAGAAAATATGTAGTTGGGGAGTAGGTTCTCGTTGTACAGCTTCTCAGCATCCGCGTAAACTTCCTGCGCCGGCTTGGTTTTGACAGATTCTATTAATTGGTCCACTGCTGTATGGTGGTTTTGTATGTAACGTTTTATCCCGCAAGCCAGTGTATATGAAGTCGCCCATGTGTCCGCGCCAGCCATTCTTCTGTCGCTGAGAATTATCCTTTCATCCAGTCCCTCATAGGATACCGGGGGTACAAAGCGGCTTTCTTCGACGGGTTGGTAGAGGTCGTTCATGATAGGGGCTATTTTCGGCTCCGGGCCCATGCTGATGCCGACGGTTTTACCGCCCATAGTCCTTTTAACATAATAGGCTGCTTCAAGGACCTTTACATCATGCGGGTTAAGAACAAGCTCCATCTCCTCCCTTTTCAGGACACCCGAAACTGTGACAACCTGCGTGGTTTTCGCTGGAACACCCTTCAGAAGGCATATGATAAGCATTGCACCGTACCTCCTTGGTGAATTTATCTTTTCGCTATTTAACTTATGATTGCGGACCAATCATCAATGTTAATTACAACATCGCCCTGCATGTTTTTCCTAACAGCTGGAAAGGCAAGCTTCAACCGAGTTGACTCATCTATTTTCTCAAAGGCGTCAGCCGCCTTACCCCATGCTGTTGCGTTGTAGATTTTACCGCCAACCCTCAACCATAGGTTCACAGCCCTTCTCAAACCATACCTGGTGTTTATGGAGCCTGTTTCACTCTTCCTCACAACAACGCAATCTACAAAACCTTTCACCACCCTGCCCTCGACATCCTCAAGGCCTTCTTTGAAAACAGGTTCAAAGTCACAAAACTCCTCAACACCTAACGCCTCCACCAAATACATGAATGGGACGCCACGGCGGTTTACGCTAAATCCTGACAAAACCTTTACGCAGCCGAAGCTATCGTGGTGCCCGACCAGTTTAACCAAACTCACCCTATCACCGGCTACGGCGTAGCCGTCAAACCCTTCTCCGAAGACTTTAAACACAGTATCTCTGACACTACGCCGCCATGCAAGCTCAACTGTTTCAGGGTCCATTTCGGTTTTCATAACCGAGGTGTAGGGCTGGGTTGTTAGCTCACCCTCCCTCACTGTTACGGGGGCTGTTATGACTCTCTGACCACGGGGTAAATCTTTGAATACATCAGCCAGTTCGTTCCACGCCGTGAGGATAGCCTCTGCCTCACCGTCTGTGACCAAGACTTCGCATATCTTGAGTCCATCGCCAACTATTCGCGGCCCGAAGACAGCAAGCACGACAAACGATACGTCAACAGATCTGCCGTTCTCAGACAAGACCTGTGAAATAGGCTTGACCAGCTCCTCTAGTGAAACCACGTTAACACTTGAGGTCTTCGCTATTGTTGTTCTGGCGCCTGTGTAGATAACTAATTCGTCCGCATGTCTGCCTGTCTTTACGTAGGCGTTTCTAACCTCTAAAACGTCTCCCGGATTTATGTCGTAGGCTGGAGCGTTTTCATCCCAAATGACGAGGTCCACTGAGGCGGTGCCGTCTGATAAACGCAAACGGATGTGCTTCCGCCTCTTGCTAATTCCCAAAACCCTTCCAACCACGCTTACGTTCTGAAGACCCTTTGTAAGCCTCATGAGAGGAGTGTAGTCGTATCTCTCAGCCTTGCCCGCCATAAACTCCTCTGAAAGACGCTGCTCCTCCAAAATTATCAAAAGAGCACCAAGGCGAGAGAGGAAGGGCGACTCCTTTATTTTCGCCTCTACCATCTTTTCCAAATCTTCCCTACCGATATCGCTCCGCCTGGACAAAATGGCGCGCTCAAGGTCCTCCTCCCTCACCGCATGCTCACCTTACACTGGTAAAGACGGAGCTAAGACATATATACATGTAACCCGTGTAGTTTACGAGGTGCAATGGACGGAGGTGGACGTCTTCCAGAAAGGTGTTCGCCTTCCAGCTCGGCGCAGCTGTTAAGCCGTCTACGCTAGGGTCGGACAAGGCGGAAGCGCTTGTAAAGCTTGCAAAAACACTCACAAAACAGGGATACATGTATCTTCTGGTCGACTCGGAGAGGGAGGGTAACGACCCTTCCTGTGAAGATATTTCAGCGGTTGTTCAGTTATGTAAGGCGGAGGGGCTTTGCACTCCGGTTTTCACGCTGCCTGTCAGGAGGAGGGATTTTAGGAATAGGTTTCAAGCCGTTCTGAAATCTCTTGCCGACGAGGACTTTGGCGGCCTTTGCCTAGTGGCTGGAAACCCAGCTTATCTCTCTGGGGAGGAGTTGAAGGTTAGGGCGGGGCCTCTGATTTTGGAGGCGGCGTCGCGTTTCAGGGAAAAAGCCAAAGACCTAACACTCTTTGTCGGAAGTGAGAACATGTTGAAGATATCACGTGTTGCTGCACTGCTTTACAAGGCCATACCTCTGGCGCTTTTGGGGCCAAAACTCGAGGAGGAGAGAGAGATACTTTCAGCCAGTAATGGGAACTTTGGGGTTTATGTGCCCTACTACGTTGGGGAGGGGTGTCGGGATGCATGGGAAAGGCTTTCCGCCTATGTTAAGCGACGAAACACTAACCTAAGACTTGAGGAGGCCGTCCACGCATACGGGCTGTACGGAGATTTAAAATACATAACTGGACGTATAAAGTATCTCGAGAAAATTTCGGTGGGCCAGGTGTTCGGATATCCGCTAGTTCCATCGGAGCAGCAGCTGGCTCTTTTCGCTAGCGTTTTTGAACACTTACCAAGGGCTCCGCCCTAACGACTGACCTCCTCATAGTGCCGCGTATGTCTACAAACAGCTCGGTTCCTGCTCCTGCATAATCTGTCTCAACATAGGCAATGGCGAGTCCCCTGTTATTCAACGGTGAGAGCACTCCGCTTGTTACGTAGCCGACTTCTTCTCCACTCTGGTTATGCACCCTGTATCCATGTCTCGGAACTCCCTGCTCAGCCATCTCGAGCAAAACAGCCACCTGGTCTGGCTTTCTACCGGTTAGTTCGACCAAAGCCTCCTTGCCGACGAAGCCTTCCTTCTCCATCTTGACAGCCCACATCAACCCCGCCTCGACCGGTGATTTTGATTCGTCAAAGTCTACTCCTGAGAGCAGGTAGCCTGCCTCCACTCTACACGTGTCCCTACATGCCAAGCCACATGGCTTGACACCGAAGGATACGAAGGCGTCCCAGAGCTTTTCGTAGAGTTCGACACCGCCGCACGGAACCATTATCTCGTAACCGTCCTCCCCCGTGTAGCCGCTCCGTGTGACCAGCACGTCGCAGCCGCCCCACCTAACGAAAACCCCGCCAAACCACTTTAAAGCAGAGACATCTGTTTGCAGAACTTCGGAAACCACTTTACTTGACAATGGGCCTTGGACAGCAAAAAAAGCCGAGTATTCTGTGAAGTCTTCTAGCAATACATTGCTGTCGCCGGACCTCCTCATCCATTGGAGAACTTTTTCACGTGTGGCAGCGTTGGAGACCATTACATAGCTTCCCTCCTCGACCTTGAAAACCGTCACGTCATCCACGATTCCGGCCCTCTCGTTTAGTATGAGGCCATATTTCATGCGCCCCTTTTTCAGCGTTGCGACATCGCAGGTCAGTGTTTTCTGGAGCAAGTCTGTCGCTGAGGGGCCTGTTATCTTGGTTCGCGTCATATGTGTTATGTCGAAGATGCCGGCCTTTTGACGCACAGCCATGTGTTCATCTCTTAGCTTTGTGAAGAAGATGGGGCTCTTCCATCCGGCGAACTCTCCCACCTCAGCCCCCGCCGCGACGTAGTGTTTTAGTAGGGGTATCTCCTTCAACCGGTACGCCTCCTGTAAACCCTCCACGTAGGTGTCAACGTAAGGGGGTGTGAGGCCTTTGCCTCATTAATTCTTCCGACCGCGGTGTTGTGGGGAGCCGACCTGACGACCTCGGGGCTGCTGTAGCATTCCTCCACAACTTTTGCGAAGGCCTCGATGTATTTATCCAGCTCCTCCTTGGACTCGGTCTCTGTTGGCTCAACCATGAACGCCTCCTCAACTATTAACGGAAAATATATTGTGGGTGCGTGGACCCCGTAGTCAAGGATGCGTTTACCGACCTCAAGGGCACCCAGACCGGTCTCCTTTCTAAGCTTTGCAAGGCTGACAACGAACTCGTGCTTTCTCGGCCTTTCCGAGTCGTATGGCAGACTAACTCCCCTAACCTTCCGAATCCTAGCTAGCATGTAGTTTGATGCGACCACAGCCGAGGTCGCCGCCTTGCGCAAACCAGCACCGCCCATAGACAAAATATAGGCATAGGCCCTTACTAGCACGGCGAAGTTGCCGAAAAACATCTTCACAGGCCCTATTGATTTCGGGCTGTTTTCCACCATGAATTTTCCGTCGGCACCTTTCACTATCCTGGGGGGCGGCAGGTATGGGGCTAGCTTTTCGACAACTCCTACAGGCCCAGCCCCGGGGCCTCCGCCGCCGTGAGGTGTTGAGAAGGTTTTGTGAAGATTTAGGTGTATGATGTCGAACCCCATGTCTCCGGGCCTTACTACTCCCACGATGGCGTTCATGTTGGCGCCGTCGTAGTAGAGCAGGGAGTCGTTTTGGTGGAAAATCTTAACCACTTCCTCGATGTCTTTTTCGAAAAGACCCACCGTGCTAGGGTTTGTCAGCATTATTCCGGCAACGTCGCCGTCGACAGTCTTCCTCAAAGCCTCTATATCAACACATCCGTCCTGCCTTGTCTTAACCGCCTCCACCTCGAAGCCCGCCATGCTGGCGCTGGCAGGGTTTGTCCCATGCGCCGAGTCCGGTATAATAATCTTCTTCCGCGGCCTCCCCTCCCTGTCTATGTGGTATGCCCTCATAATCAGGCAGCCGACCAGCTCACCGTGGGCGCCGGCGGCCGGTGCAAGGCTGAAAGCAGCCATGCCGGTAAGCTTCTTCAAACATTCCTCGAGGTTGTATAGAAGCTCTAAACATCCCTGCGTTGTTTCAATCGGTTGGAGAGGATGGGTTGCAGCGACAAGTGATGCAGCTACCTCGTTAATCGCGGGGTTGTATTTCATGGTGCAGCTGCCCAAGGGGTAGAAACCCGTTGATATGCTGAAGTTCATCTGGCTCAGCCTTGTGAAATGTCTAACGACCTCGGGCTCCGACAGCTCGGGAAGCGGGAGCTCATTCCGCAGAAGCTTTTTCGGAATCTTATTCAGCCAGCCCTCGCCCGCCCTCTCAGCATCATCTCCGGCGTCCGGTGGCATGTAGCCGACGGCTCCAGGCTTCGACCTCTCGTAGAGGATAGGTTCATCCCAGAATGCTTGCCTGTACATTACGTCAGCCCCTCCATCACGGAGGCGTAGCCCTCGATGTCTTTGAGGCTGTGTATCTCGGTCACGCATGTTAGGACGCCGTCACCCACCTCGGGAAAACGGTTACCAAGCCTTATACCGGCTACATATCCCTTTTCGAGAAAGGCTTTAAACAGCCTATCAGGTTCAAGACTACTAGATCTGTATGCGAACTCCATGTAATGGGGTGCGTCCACCAGCGGCACAGTAACCCCATCTATTCTAGAGAGCCTCTCGATAAAATACGCTGTTTTGTCGAATATGTGGCGGGCAAGCTTCCTTAGCCCGTTTTTACCTAGTAGGGATAGGTATGCGGCTGCGGCGACGGCGCAAAGCGCTTGGTTTGTGCATATGTTTGATGTGGCCTTCTCTCTCTTGATGTCCTGTTCACGGGCCCTCAACACCATTGTAAAAGCCCTTTTCCCATCCTTGAGCGTCTCCGTCATACCGACAAGCCTACCCGGCATGTTGTGTAGAAGCCGCCTATCTAAGTTGCATCCAAGGATGCCGAGAAGGGGCCCTCCGAAGCTGACCGGCAGACCGAGCGGCTGTCCCTCCCCAACCACAATATCAGCCCCGTATTCTCCAGGCGGCTTGAGAAGACCAAGCGATGTCGGCTCACACCCGACGATGTACAGAGCTCCAGCTTCGTGCGCAACCTCCCCAGCCTCCTCAACGTTTTCAACGATGGAACCAAGGTAAGTTGGGTTCTCGATGTAGACCGCCGCTGTCTCGCTGTCAACCACATGCTTAAGCGTTTCAATCTCAACCCTTCCCTTACTATCCATAGGTGCTCTGACCAAAGTGCCATCCAACGGCTCGACGTATGTTTGGGCAACCCTAACCCTTTCAGGGCCGCAGAACGCTGCATACACAACCTTACGTCGTCCTGTGTGCCGCATGGCCATCCTAAACGCTTCACCCACAGCTGTGGACCAGTCATATATCGAGGAGTTCACAACATCGACACCGTACAGGTCTGCAGCTAGGCTCTGAAACTCAAAGAGCGCGGTCAACATACCTTGAGAAACCTCCGGCTGGTATGGAGTGTAGCTGGTCAGGAATTCGCTCCTAGAGACAATCTGCTTTACCGCAGCCGGGATATAATGCGGCCAAACACCTCCCCCCACGAAGACCTTCAGCCCAGCCGTATTCCGCGAGAGGATTGAAACAATTTTCTCATAAACCTCTTGCTCAGAGAGAGGGCCCTCTATTTCTGGAGGGGACTTTAGGATGTATTTCTCGGGGATGTCGCGGTAGAGGTCTAGGACATCCTCGACGCCTATCTCCCTGAGCATTTCCTTTATATCGTCTTCGGAGTGGTGTGAGATGTATGGAGTATTCGCATCAACCGGCTTACCGCTCATGGGGTTACGTGTTACAATTAAGTTATAAATCATAATTAAGGTATCTTCTTTTATGAGGCTGCGGTTTCCGTTAATCGTTCTTAACTTCAAAACCTACTCTGAAGCTTTGGGTGTTAGGGCTGTTGAGCTGGCGAGGGTTGCAGAAAGAGTCTCCGGCAAGACAGGTGTCGAGGTAGTGGTCTGCCCGCCGTTAACTGAGCTTAAGACCGTAGCTAGTCAGGTCGGTGTGGGTGTGCTGGCCCAACACTGCGACCCGTACGATGCAGGGCCCTACACTGGAGCCGTCGTGGCGGAGGCGTTAAAGGAGGCAGGTGCTGTTGGCTCCCTCCTAAACCACAGCGAGAGAAAAATGAGGCTTACCGATATATCTGTGGCGGTGGGTAGGCTACGTTATAACGGGCTGATATCGCTTGTCTGCGCAGATGACCCGAATGCAAGCGCCGCTGTGTCAGCTATGGGACCTGACATCGTTGCCGTGGAGCCGCCGGAGCTAATTGGAACAGGCATCTCTGTCTCAACATCTAGGCCTGACGTGGTCTCTGATACCGTTAGGAGGGTTAAATCTGTGAACCCCGATGTCCATGTTTTGTGCGGGGCCGGTGTTTCAAAGCCCGAGGATGTTTCGAAGGCGTTACAGCTGGGTGCTGAAGGGGTGCTGGTTTCAAGCGCATACGTGAAGAGTAGGGACCCTGCAGCCTTGCTTAATGAGCTGTGTAGGGCGGCCTTGATTTAGATTACCTCCAGCATGACCCGCTTACTTTCACCGTCGAAGACATGGATGTCCGCGTAGCCGCGGTACGGGTACGTCAGTATAACCATTATGTAGCCCATGAAGTTGTTAAGGTCCTCAATAGATGGCCTTCCCACCCCTGAGGGGTGGCTGTGGGCTATTCCGACGATTGTCAGGTCTATAGGTAGGGCGTAGGGGTTGAATGAGGAGAAGCCCTCTCCGTATACAGACATGGGTGGCAGGGATATCTCGTTAATGGTTATGCTGTTTCCCCTTCTCTCGCCATGCAGCAGCGCTATAACCTCGTTTGGGTGAACCTCACTAGCCATGGCGAGCAGTAGCTCAGCATCCTCCCTCTTAATGACGGCTTTTCTAACGCCTCGGACGTCTCTCGCCAACAACCGTGTAGTTAACAGCGTCCCCTATGTATGTTGCGTGGTCCGCGATTCTCTCTAGATAGCGCAGCATTAGCATGAGCGCCATGCCGCACTTCTTCGAGCCCTCGTCAAGACTCTGCATAAGATGGGTCTTGTAGGCCCGGTCAACAACGGAATCCATCTCCTCAAGCCTTTCGGCAAGTTTATTGTCTTTCTCCAAAAAGCTTTTTATACTCAGCGCTATCATCTCCTTTACCACGGAGCTGACTTCAGCCACAAGCTCCTTGTTGCACTCCCTCAGGTCTCCAAATGTCGCTATTATCTGGGATATGTCGTAGGCGTATCGTCCGAACCTTGAGAACCCGTAGGCTACCTCCATCGCCGACTTTAGGAAGCGGAGGTCAGAGGCGACCGGCTGGTATCTCGCAATCAGCTCGACGGCTAGGTCGGAAACCTCGTCCTGCAGCCATCTGAGCTTTTCGGAGATCTGGAAGACCTCTTCCTGTAGGTTGACACCATCTATGAAGCTTTTCACAGCTAGCTCGACGGCCTTTGTGCTCATCGTTGCCATGTCGTTGAGCATGTTGCTCAGCCTTTCGAGGCCTATGTCCATAAGCCTTGCCATGCTCACCCAACTCTGCCCGAAATGTAGTCCTCCGTCCTTTTGTCCCGTGGATGCGTAAAGATTTCTTTCGTCGGCCCAAACTCTATAAGCCCACCCACCATGTTTTCGTCCGGCATCATGACGGCCGTATAGTCCGAGACCCTGGCCGCCTGCTGCATGTTGTGGGTAACTATGACTATTGTGTAGTTTGAGGAGATGTTTCGGAGAAGCTGCTCTATCTTGGCTGTTGAGATGGGGTCGAGGGACACTGTGGGCTCGTCGAGGAGGATTACTTCAGGGTCAACGGCCAGGGTTCGGGCGATACAAAGCCTCTGCTGCTGGCCTCCAGATAGGGAGTAGGCGTGGGCGTCGAGCCTGTCCTTCACCTCATCCCATAGGGCGGCCTTCTCCAGGGCGTCCCTGACCTTCTGCATTAGCTCTGTTTTTGACAGTTTAATTCCGTTGACCTTAAGTCCGAAGGAGACGTTGTCGAAAATGGACATGGGGAAGGGGTTTGGCCTCTGGAAAACCATTCCAATAACAGTCCTGACCATGACGGGGTCTATTTCCTTACTGTAGATGTCTACACCCCTGTATAGCACACGACCTTCCACTTTTGCCTCAGGTATAAGGTCGTTCATCCTGTTGATGCATCTCAATAGGGTCGATTTACCGCATCCCGAGGGGCCGATGATGGCTGTTATACGGTTTCTCTCTATCTGCAGGTTGATATTTTTTATCGCGTACCGATTGCCGTATCGTACCGCGAGGTTAACAGCCTCGACAACCACCCTCTTATCGGCCCCCGATAACTCCATACTATCTCTAACCAATTCCTTTAACATAGTCATTTATAACGTCAACCTCCTCTGATACCTGTACCTTAACGCGATTGCGGCGGAATTCATGCTAAGCAATATCAGCATTAGTACAATTATGGCGGCTGAGGAGAGCTCTTGGAAGGCGACTTGAGGCCTTGACACCCAGTTGTATATCTGGAGAGGCATGACCGTAAACCTGTCGAAAATACTCGACGGGTCCTGTCTTATGAAGAGAAGGCCGCTTATAACTAGTATTGGGGCCGCCTCCCCTATGGCTCTTGAAATCGCTAAGATCGCTCCTGTCATCATCATGGGAAGGGCTCTGGGGAGGATTATGTAACGAGTTACCTGCAGCTTGGTAGCCCCTAGAGAGTAGGCTCCATGTATCAAAGCTTCAGGTATTGTTTTAACTGCCTCGGCTGCGGCGACGGTTACGAGGGGCAGGGTCATGACTGCGAGGGTAAATGCTCCAGCGATTATAGACCTGCCGAGGCCTAGTCCGTATGTGAGAAGGCTTAAACCGACAAGGCCGAATACCACGGACGGAATTCCAGCAAGGTTAGCAATGTTTATTTCAATAAATCGCTTAATCACTTTGTTCTCGGACCACGCGGTTAGATAGAGGGCTGCAGCAATACCTAGAGGCACGCATATGAGGGCCGACAGCCCCACGGTCCAGATGGTACCGAGAATCGCCGAACGCATCCCGGCGTTGGCCGGGTTTGGATGTGGATACTCCGTAATTAGTGTCCAAGACAGTCTATCGCCGCCTGTGGTGGCAACCGTTATAAGCAGTGAAGCTACTGTCGCTATTCCTATGAATAGGCCGAATGAAAGCAGTATCGGCGCAACCTTGTCTAGAGTTTTCTTCCATCGAACCCGCCTAGACTCTTGCCAACCTAAACCTAGTACCGTATCTGCCATTTCTTAACCACCCTAATGGCGATTATATTAAACACAAACGTAATGATAAACAGAACCAACCCTACGGCGAAGATCGACTGGTATTCCACGGTACCATGAGGCGCGTCGCCAGTAGCTACCTGCGCAATAAAGGAGGTCATTGTCTGCATCGCTTCTCTAGGGTCGAAGCTGAAGATAACCCTGAACCCGCCTGCTATCGCGGCTATCATTGTTTCACCCATGGCCCTTGTGAAGGCGAGAATTATGGAGGCTAAGATGCCTGAGAGGGCCGCGGGTAAAACAACCCTGAAGACAACATCAACCTTTCTAGCCCCCAATGCGTATGCTGCCTGCCTAAAATCTTCAGGGACCGCGTAGAGAGCGTCCTCACTCAATGAGGCTACAATCGGAATTATCAGAACCCCTATCATAAGACCCACGGCCAAGGCGTTGTGAATACCCACACCGGGTATGAGCTGCTTGAGGAGATTTGGTGAAATGAAGTATAGGGCAAAGTAGCCGTAAACAACCGTCGGGATTCCGGCAAGCATCTCGATTATGCTTTTAACCGGCCTCCTTATCGCAGGACGCGCATACTCGCTTAGGTAGATTGCCGTCGCAAGCCCCGAAGGGACAGCAACAAGTAAAGCAATGGCGGAGGTTATCGCGGTTGCTGTCATCAGAGGCCATATACCAAACTTTTTGTCAACAAAAAGGACGGTCCACTCAGTTCCTGTTAAGAACTCGACTACTGATACTTGGTTAAAAAAGAAAAGTGATTCATAAAAGAGTGAACCAACAATAACGATAATCGTGATAAACGCCACTGATGAGGCTGTTAAAAAAATATAGTTGAAAGTTTTTGAGGCTCTTTGACGCCTTCTGACACTTTCTAGCAATGTTTCGCTGAAGACCTGTTGTTGCATCTGGAAACACCGCTAGTGTGGCCCCGCATTCTTATTCTTAAGGTTAGTGAGTTCATAGAGGCCGTCGAATATTCCTGCTTTAAGCAGTGCCGCCGCTTTGATGTAGTAGTGTTCAGGCATCGGAGTGTACGCGACCTGTTTGGCAAACCTCGCACCGTTTTCGACGTAGAAGATGACGAACTCCCGTAGATGCGGCTTATCATTCCAGAACTTCTTGTTTACATAGATGAAGAGCGGTCTCGACAGTGGATAAGTATACGTGCTGGCTGTTTCGTCGTTGGGTTCAACACATTCACCGCCAGCAACGTCGTCCCTTATCTTCAAAGGCCTTATTTTGTCCTTTGCCTCAGGATAGTAGGCGTAGCCGAAGTATCCGAGGGCATATTTCTCTCCCTCTACGCCTGCCACCAACACGTTGTCATCCTCTGAAGCAACATAGTCTGTCCTGCTAGCCTTTGCCTTTCCTACCACCCTCTCAGTGAAGTAGTCGAATGTGCCAGAGTCCGCGCCGGCGCCGTAAAGCTTGATGGGCTGGTTGGGCCATTCTGGTCTGACGTCGCTCCAGAGCCTTACAGTGCTCCCTGGTTCCCAGATCTTCTTCAGCTCTGAGATGGTCATGCAATCAACCCAAGTGTTCTCCCTGTTAACAACCACCACCAGCGCATCGATGGCAACAGGAACTTCGATCCACTCTACCCCGTTCTGGACAGCGAGTTCATGTTCTGAACTCAAAATGGGTCTAGAGGCGTCGTTTATGTCTGTCTCGCCCCTGACAAACCTTTTGAAACCGCCGCCGGTTCCAGATATTCCGACAGATATCGATACCTTCGAGTACTGCTGCATGAAGGCTGTTGCTGCAGCCTCTGTGATTGGGTAGACTGTGCTGGAGCCGTCCACCTCAATTTCTCCGGAAAGCTCGACTCGGGTAGGGGCGCCAGTTACGGTTACTGTGCGCGCCACAGTTGTTGTCTGTGTTACGGTTTGTGTAACGACTTGCCCTCCCCCAACGGTCACGGTTCTTTCGTTTGTCACTGTCACGGTTGCCGGTGCACCTGTACCTAGAACTGGGCCGCCTAGCACCAGTCCCGCCACCAGTCCAACGACCAACGCTGCTACGACACCCGCTATCAATGATGTGGATGCTGCTTTTTTCATGGCGGCCGTCTACTCTTCCGGGCATGATATATAGATTAGAGGCGTTGAATTTTTAGATAACAAATCTCTATATACATCTAATTATTCAATAACAGTGATGGAGACGCACGTTAGGAGAATACAGCGCACAGGCAAATCAACTTACACAGTCTCCCTACCAAAGAAGTGGGTGGAGAAGGTTGGGTTGAAAAGGTTTGATGAGGTCTATATAGTCCCTTTCGAAAACGGGTTGCTTCTTTTCGCGGGAAGCCCTGAGGCGTTGACGGAGGCAGAGCTTTTAGTTGAACAGCCCGCCGAGCCGGAGATGGCTGTAAGACTTTTCTTCTCCAAATACCTCGACGGCTACGGTAAAATAAGGGTCATCTTCCCATCGGCGTCGCTCCAAATCGCTGGTTATCTGAAAGACTGTATAAGAAGGTGGCTTGTCGGAGTTGAGATCATCGAGGAATCCTCGTCAGAGCTGGTGGCCCAGTGCATGCCGATGCATGACAAGCTACCTGTCAAGATGTCGATCGAGAGAATGGGGAGCATAGCCTCAAACATGATAAGGGACGCTGTGGACTCGTTTCTTAGAGCCGATGAGGAATTGGCTGCCGAGGTCCTGAAGAGGGACGACGAGGTCGACCGTTTCTACCACTTCGTCGTCAGGCAGATGAACATAGCTGTCCGAGACCCCAGGATACTCAAGGCGCTAAACCTATCCAGCCCCAGCGACTGCATAACATACGCTCTGGGTGCTAAAAACGTAGAGAGGGCCGCAGACCATGCTGAAAACATCTGCAGAAGGGTGTCTATGCTGCGGCGTGTACCGAGACGATCCGAGGAGCTTGCAAAAGTCAGTGAGGAGGTTGTGAACGTCTTCCGCTCATCCGTCAACTCCCTACTCCACCCAGACATAGTGTTTGCGGACAAAACACTGAAAAAAGCTGATATTGTTGCGGAGAGGCTGGAGAATCTCCAGACACAGTCAGGCTACGAGTCGGCAACCTTCCAAACCGTCTTAAACAGCTTGAAGAGAATTGCTGAGTATGCGGCAGACCTGTCAGAGGCCTCCATCAACCTTTCAGGTAGGGTTGTCACAGTGAGCTCTTGAGAAGCATTTCAATTTTCTCGGCTAGGATTAGGTCGTAGGTGCTTATCCCCCCGAGGTCGTGTGTTGTGAGCCATATCTCTAGACGGTTGTAGACGTTCAGCCATTCAGGGTGGTGCTGCATCTTCTCAGCCTCCAAAGCAACCTTGACCATAAAGCCGAAGCACTCGACGAAATCCCTGAACTCCAGCCTCCTGTACAGCTTCCCACCCTCCAACCTCCAGTTAGGCTTCAGCTTCTCCAGCTTTTCCTCAAGCTCTTGATGGGAAACAAGCCTATACTCAGCGGCCATAACGTGACATGTTCTCGGCGTGTATTATATTTCCTGTGGTTACCAATGTATGAGGCCCGCCCTTAATGCGTGGTCTGCCAAGACAAATGCCACGACTGATTCGACGACGGGCACGGCTCTTGGGACGACAGAGGGGTCGTGGCGCCCCGGAACAACTATAGATGTCTCCTTCATAGTGTTTAGGTCGACCGTCCTCTGCTCCACAGCTATCGAGGAGGCTGGCTTGAAGGCGACCCTTACCACCAGAGGCATACCTGTGGAAAGGCCGCCGAGAACACCGCCCGAATTGTTTGTGACAGTTACGACCTTACCGTTCACAACCGTGTAGGGGTCGTTGTTCTCGGAGCCCTTAAGCCTAGTGCTCTCAAAACCGCGGCCGAACTCAACTCCCTTAACCGCCGGAATCGAGAAGAGGGCCCTGCTTAGGTCGGAGTCGAGGGAGCTGAATACTGGTTCGCCGAGGCCGATAGGCAAGTTTAAAGCAATACACTCAACTACCCCCCCGACGCTATCGCCCTTCTTCCTACTCTCCAATATAACGCTCCTCATCCTCTCCGATGCCTCTATGTCCGGACATCTAACCTCGTTACTGTACCGCAGCTCCCTTATCTGCTCAACCGTTAAAGGCCCTGCCCTCACCCCTCCTATTTCAAGGCTGTAAGCAAGCACCTCAACCCCCAGCCATTTGCGCAAAAGCTTTTTCGCCACCGCACCAGCCATCACAAAACCGGCCGTTATCCTGCCGGAAAATCGGCCACCACCCCTCCAGTCGTTGAACCCCCTATATTTTATACGTGCAGGGTAGTCGGCGTGCCCCGGCCTCGGCGTATTCAGGATTTTCTCGTAGGGCCTCGAGTCGACGTCCTTGTTCCAGACAAGCATGAGGATGGGTGCGCCGGTTGTGTAGCCGTTGAAGACCCCTGAAAGTATCTCCACCCTATCCTCCTCCGTTCTAGTGGTTGTTACCAGCGACTGGCCAGGCCTTCTCCTGTCCAGCTCCACCTGAATATCTTGTTCGCTGAGCTCAAGCCCTGGAGGGCAGCCGTCCACC
>Ga0197142_1002334_pt1 | contig 16695 bp, 26 predicted proteins | sample GBS60_MetaG_FD_148614 | JGI IMG/M metagenome (GOLD analysis project Ga0197142, IMG submission 148614) | Sediment microbial communities from Great Boiling Springs, Gerlach, Nevada, United States - GBS 60_MetaG | ecosystem: Environmental > Aquatic > Thermal springs > Hot (42-90C) > Sediment...
GATTTGCGAAAGAAAGGGAAAAAAGTAGCTCAGGCTCGACCTGCTGAGCCTGCAATTGCTGAACCTGTTTTGCTTGGCATCACTCAAGCATCGTTGACCACCGACAGCTGGCTTTCCGCTGCATCATTCCAGGAAACGACGCGAGTGTTATCGGAAGCTGCGGTTGAAGCAAAAGTTGATTACCTTTACGGTTTGAAAGAGAATATTATTCTTGGTCAGTTAATTCCCGCAGGAACTGGTTTGAAGCATTATCAGGATATGATTGTTAAAAGTCAAGTTGGGAATATTTTTGCCGAGGAGATTGGAATTATCCCTGGGGTTACTCAAAGAGCAACTCCAATAGAGCCAACTAAAGAAACGGAATCGCTGCGAGAATTATAAGTTTTCGAATTTGAGTTATTGTGGACTTGTGGAGCGTAGCAATGAATTCTTGTTTTGCTACGCTCATTTTAATATTTATTTTTTTGAATAGTATTTATGAGGTTTTGGAATTTGTTTTCTGGAAATCTTCTTACTATATTTTGATGCTTCTGAAAATTTTGTAAAAATTAGTTTTGTTTATGGAACATATTTATAATTTAAGTTTAATAAGGAATATTGGTATTACTGCTCATATCGATTCTGGGAAGACCACATTGAGCGAAAGGATACTGTATTACACTGGGAAAATTCACCATATAGTAGAAGTACGCGATAAAAGTGGTGGCGGACCAACACTCGATGCTATGGAACTGGAAAGGGAAAAGGGAATAACTATTCAATCGGCTTCGACATATTTTAAATGGAAAGATTATCACGTAAATCTAATTGATACACCGGGGCATATTGATTTTACCGTCGAAGTTGAAAGGGCATTGCGTGTTCTCGACGGTGCAATACTTGTTCTTTGTGCTGTTGCGGGTGTACAAAGCCAAACAATTACTGTCGACCGTCAGATACGCCGCTATAATGTTGCAAGAATTGCGTTCATTAACAAGGTTGATAGATCCGGGGCAAACCCGGATAAAGTCCTGGCGCAAATGAAAGAAAAATTAAACCTGCGACCTGTGTTGATTACAATGCCTATTGGGCTCGAAGATAATTTTGCTGGCGTAGTTGACCTATTGAAAATGAAAGCGATTTATTTCGAGGGAAATAATGGCGAAATAGTAGTCGAAAAAGACTTGCCAAATGAACTTGTCGAAGAAGCTACTTTCCGACGTTTACAACTCGTTGAAACTTTGGCGGACTTTGATGATGAAATTGCCGAACTTTATCTTGCCGACGAAGAAGTACCAACGGACAAGCTCATTCCAGTACTTCGTCGCCTGACAATTTCACACTTTGTAACACCAGTTTATGTAGGGTCGGCAAAGAAAAACAAAGGGGTACAACTTTTGCTCGATGGTGTTGGCTTGTTTTTGCCAAGCCCAGGTGAGCGCGAAAACGAAGCTTTCGATTTAGACAACAACGAAGCAAAAGTAAAATTGTCCAGCGATGTTGATAAGCCATTCGTTGGTTTAGCGTTTAAACTCGAAGATGGACGCTTTGGACAATTAACTTATATGAGAATCTATCAGGGTAAAGTAAAGAAAGGTGATGTGATTTATAATACAAAAAGTAAGAGAAAGATAAAGGTTCCAAGAATTGTTCGGATGCACGCACAAGAGATGCACGACATTGAAGAAGCATATGCTGGCGACATTGTAGCAATGTTTGGGGTGGAGTGTTATTCAGGAGATACTTTTACCGATGGTACTGTGAATTATTCTCTTCAATCTATGTTTGTTCCAACTCCCGTGATTGAGCTTTCTGTTGCACCAAAAGAGAAAACCGCGCTTTCTAATTTTTCGAAAGCATTAAACAGATTTCAAAAAGAAGACCCAACATTTCAGGTTATGCGAGACGAGGAAACAGGCGAAACAGTAATTAAGGGAATGGGAGAACTCCATCTGGAAATTTACCTCGAGAGAATTAAAAGGGAATACAATTGTGAAGTAATTGTTGGAAAACCCAAAGTTGCATACCGCGAAACTATAACTCGTAGAGCAGAATTTAATTATACACATAAGAAGCAAACTGGCGGTGCGGGGCAGTTTGCACGCGTTGGTGGGTATGTCGAACCAATTCTATCGAACGAGGGAAAAGAATATGAATTTGTAGACCAAGTTGTTGGTGGAGTAATTGCCCGGGAATTTATCCCAGCTTGCGACAAAGGCTTCCAGGAGCAATTGAAAGAGGGAATTTTAATTGGGCAACCGGTTGTAAATGTACGAGTTGTTTTGAACGATGGGCAGACCCATCCGGTAGACTCATCGGAACTTGCGTTTAAACTTGCATCGAAATATGCTCTAAAAGAAGCACTTGCAAAGGCTGGTCCTGTTATTTTAGAACCAATTATGAAGTTAGAAGTAACAGCTCCCGAGGAGTTCCAGGGTGTTATAATTGGCCAAATAAATCAGCGACGGGGTATAATTGTAAATACGCGGATCGATAATGGATTTGTTGTGGTCGAAGCCGAAGTGCCTTTGAAGGAAATGTTTGGATATTCTTCGGATCTACGAAGTGTTACACAAGGCAAAGGGGAATTCACTATGGAATTTCTAAAGTACTTGCCTGTTCCCAAGAGTGTTCAAGATGAGTTAATCGAAGAATATCGAAAAAGCAAAAAGTAACAAAATTTAAATTTTTGTAAAAAATATTTTGAAAATAAATTTTTTTTCTCTAATTTTGTAGTCTCTTTTTTTTAAAAATGTGGGATTTTATTATTTTTAGGAGATTTTGAGTGCCAACAATTAGTCAGTTGATAAGGAAGCCCAGGAAGAAGTTGCGGAAGAAAAGCAAATCTCCTGCATTAAAGTCGTGTCCGCAAAGGCGTGGAGTGTGTACGCGTGTTTACACAACAACGCCAAAGAAACCGAATTCTGCATTGAGGAAAGTTGCAAAAGTTCGATTGAGTTCGGGTTATGAAGTTATTGCGTACATACCGGGGGAGGGACATAATCTTCAAGAGCACTCAATAGTTTATGTTCGAGGGGGCCGTGTAAAGGATTTGCCTGGGGTTCGATACCACATTGTTCGTGGTGTAGCCGATACTCAAGGAGTAGAGGGGCGTAAGCAGGGGCGTTCGAAATATGGTACAAAACGGCCTAAACAGGCAGCTTCAAAATAATGATGTATGAATAGGGATAGTATACAATGAGGAAGAAGAGAGCAGAGAAAAGACCAATTGAACCCGATCCGAAGTATCAAGACATCCTTGTTGCAAGGATGATCAATACAGTATTGCGGAAGGGGAAGAAAAGTTTGGCAAGGAAAATTGTTTATGAAGCATTGGACATTGTTGGTCAGAAGACAAAACAGAATCCGCTGGATGTATTTCGGAAGGCGGTGTCGAATGTTGCTCCTTTGATTGAGGTACGCTCTCGCCGAATCGGAGGTGCAACCTATCAGGTTCCAGTCGAGGTACGCGAAGACCGAAGAATTTCGCTTGCCTTGCGATGGATTAGATTATTCGCCAAGCAGAGGAAAGACAAATCAATGAGCGCGCGTTTAGCATCGGAAATTATCGCCGCAGCCAACAACGAAGGTGCCTCTGTCAAAAAGCGCGAAGACACGCACCGAATGGCAGAAGCTAACAAGGCTTTTGCTCATTTCAAATGGTAACGACTATGATGGTTCTTTGTCAATAGAAATGCTGTTGGTGTGTTATGCCCCGCAAGGTTGAAATAGAAAAAGTTCGTAATATTGGTATTATGGCTCATATTGATGCGGGGAAAACAACCACAACAGAAAGATTTTTGTTCTACACCGGATTTTTACATCGCCCCGGAGAAGTTGACGAAGGCACTGCCTTTATGGATTATATGGAACAGGAAAAAGAGCGCGGAATTACAATTACATCGGCAGCTACGACTTTTTTTTGGCGGGAACATCAGATTAACTTGATTGATACACCCGGGCATGTCGATTTCACTGCCGAAGTTCAACGCTCTTTGCGAGTACTCGATGGAGCTATTGCGATTTTCTGTGGAGTTGGGGGAGTAGAACCTCAATCGGAAACCGTATGGCACCAAGCCGATATGTACAATGTCCCGCGTATTGCTTATGTGAACAAAATGGATCGAATGGGAGCCGACTTTTTCCGCGTGGTTCAGATGATGAAGGATAAACTCAACGCTAAGCCAGCGGTTGTTGAATTGCCAATTGGTGTCGAAGATTCATTTGTTGGTGTGGTCGACTTAATCAGGGAAAGAGCGATATATTTCGATGAGGAAACCAAAGGTTTCAAATATTTCTATGAGGAAGTGCCTTCGGATATGGTTGAATTGGTGAAGGAATGGCGGGACAAACTTATAGATGCAGTAGCTGAATCTGATGATGTATTGTTGAACTACTATTTCGAGCACGGGACTCTTACCGAAGAGCAAATAGAATCGGGGCTTCGGAAGGCTACTCTTTCTAACACTCTGGTTCCAGTTCTTTGTGGCTCTTCGAAAAAATATATTGGAGTTCAGCCTTTGCTCGATGCTGTGATTAAGTATTTGCCTTCACCATCCGATATTGGAGTTTTTTGGGGTTACGATTATAACAACCATGAAAGGAAAATTGCTCGAAAAGCTAATGATGATGAGCCTTTCTCTGGACTAGCTTTTAAAATACTTTCAGATCCATATCTAAAAAAGTTGACATTTGTTCGAGTTTATTCTGGAACAATAAAGGTTGGCCAGGTTGCTTTCAATACTAATTCGGGGAAGCGCGAGAGAATTCAGAAAATTCTGCGTTTGTATGCTAATAAAAAGGAAGAACTTAATGAGGTTTATAGTGGTGAAATAGTTGCTTTCCCCGACTTGAGGTCCACGAAAACTGGCGATACTTTATGCGACGAAAAGCATAAAATACTATACGAAAGGATTACTTTTGCTGAACCTGTGATTAATCAGAGAATTGAAGCAAAGACCCAACAAGACCGTGAGCGATTGCTCGAAACCTTAGTAAAGTTTGCCGAAGAAGATCCCACTTTCCAATTTACTAATGACGAGGAAAGTGGGGAGATAATCATCAGCGGTGTTGGGGAATTGCAACTTGAAATTATTGCCGATAGGTTGAGGCGCGAGCATAATCTCGATGTTAGGATTGGGAAGCCACAAGTTGCGTATCGCGAAACTATTAGTTTGCCAGTCGAAGAAGAATATAGTTTTGAACGACAAATTTCTGGAAAAAACAACTTTGGTTACGTTAGGGTTTTGCTCAGGTCCAACGAGAGAGGCAAGGGGAATGAAATACGATTTCAAATTACCGAAGAGATTATTCCCAAACAATTTTGGAATGCTATTGAAGAGGGAATTAAAGAAGGATTGCAGATTGGATTTTTAGGTTATCCGCTTACCGATGTTATCGTCGAAGTTACTGGTGGGAAATACGATCGGGAATTTTGCACTGAGCTTGGGTATAGAATTGCTTCTTCAATGGCAATCCGTGAAGCATTGCGAAAAGGTAAGACCATTTTGCTCGAGCCTATCTTTAAAGTTGAAATAGTTTCGCCCGAAGAATATGTTGGCGATATAATCTCTGATTTCAATTCTCGTAAAGGTAGAATCGAAGAATTGGATCTGAGAGGCAATTTTCAGATTATTCGAGGTTTTGCACCGCTTTCCGAAATGTTTGGATATGTTACCCATTTGCGTTCGTTAAGTCAAGGCAGAGCTTCGTATACTATGGAATTTTCTCACTATGAGCCGGTTGTAGAACAAAAATCTTTCGTCTAATGGCATTGAATTTTTTTGTGAATATTATAATTAATAAATGTTGGTTTAATTAAGGAGTTTAAAAATGGCAAAAGAAAAATTCGTTCGTTCGAAGCCTCACGTTAATATCGGCACTATTGGTCATATTGACCATGGAAAAACGACTTTAACAGCAGCAATTACAATGGCTCTTGCAAAGAAGGGAACAAACACTCAGATTCGAACTTTCGATTCGATTGACAATGCACCCGAGGAACGAGCACGAGGTATTACAATCAACACTGCACACGTTGAATACGAAACCGAGAAAAGGCATTATGCGCACGTCGACTGCCCCGGGCACGCCGACTACATTAAGAATATGATTACCGGTGCTGCCCAAATGGATGGAGCAATCCTTGTTGTTGCTGCCGACGATGGTCCGATGCCTCAAACTCGTGAGCACGTACTTCTTGCTCGCCAGGTAAACGTTCCGTACATTGTTGTGTTTTTGAACAAAATTGACATTGCCGACCCAGAGTTGGTTGATTTGATTGAGATGGAAGTTCGCGAGTTGTTGAATAAATACGAATTTCCAGGTGACGATGTTCCAATTATTCGAGGTTCTGCTCTTCAGGCAATGCAAGCAGGACTTGAGCCAAATACCACAGTCGACGATCCTCGTTTGAAACCGATTTATGATTTGATGGATGCTGTTGACAACTTTATTCCAACACCCCAAAGAGATATCGATAAACCTTTCTTGATGCCAGTGGAAGATGTCTTTTCAATCACAGGTCGTGGTACTGTTGGCACTGGTCGAATCGAGCGTGGTATTATCCGACTCAACGAAGAAGTCGAAATTGTTGGCTTCGGTTTGCACAAAAAGACTACAGTTACTGGTATCGAAATGTTCCGCAAGATCCTTGACGAAGGAGTTGCAGGCGACAATGTTGGCTTGCTGCTTCGTGGTATCGATAAAGATGAACTCGAACGAGGTATGGTCATTGCTAAGCCCGGAACTATTACACCGCATACTAAATTTAATGCACAAGTTTATGTCTTGAAGAAAGAAGAAGGAGGGCGACATACTCCATTCTTTTCAGGTTATCGACCACAGTTTTATTTCCGAACTACCGACGTTACCGGAGTTATTCAATTGCCGCAGGGTGTCGATATGGTTATGCCGGGCGACAATTTGGATAACATTACAATAGAGCTAATTACACCAGTTGCTATGGAAGAAGGACTTCGGTTTGCTATTCGCGAAGGTGGTCGAACAGTTGGTGCTGGTGTTGTAACAAAGATTATTGAGTAGGGTATTTAAATTGCTCTATTGAGCAAGTGGGTTAAAAAGGAGAAAGAAAGTGGCTGCGACACAAAAAATTAGAATCAAATTAAAATCTTTCGATCATTATTTGATTGATAAATCTGCCGAACGTATTGTACGAACGGTGAAACAAACTGGTGCGATGGTGTCGGGTCCTATTCCGTTGCCAACTAAGCGTTCTATTATCACAGTAAATAGATCGCCACATGTCGATAAAAAGTCGCGCGAGCAATTTGAGTTGCGGGTGCATAAGAGATTGATTGACATATACAGCTCGTCGCAACGGACAATCGATGCTTTAATGAAATTAGAATTACCTGCTGGTGTTGATGTAGAAGTTAAAGTGTAGGTGATAATTATGGGTTCAGCAATTTTAGGTCGAAAGATTGGAATGACGAGCTATTTTACCGAAAAGGGTGAACAAATTCCTGTTACAGTTATCGAGGCTGGACCGTGTCCGGTTGTTAAAATTAATACGATTGAAAGAGATGGTTATCAGGCGGTTCAAATAGGGTTTGGAGTTCGTTCGGAAAAACGCGTAAATAAGCCGGAATTGGGACATTTCCGTAAGGCTGGGGTCAAACCTACTCGTTTTTTGAGAGAATTTCGTGAACTCGATATAAATTATAAGCCTGGTGATGTTATTTACGTTGGAGATTTATTTAAGAAGGGCGACAAAGTAAAGATTTCGGGTACAAGCAAAGGTCGCGGCTTTCAGGGCGTTGTTAAACGACACCACTTTGGTGGTGTGGGTATGACAACACACGGCCAATCCGATAGGGTTAGAGCACCTGGTTCCATTGGTGGTTCATCCTTCCCATCAAGAGTGTTCAAAGGTATGAGAATGGCAGGGCGTATGGGCGGAAAGCGAGCAACAATCAGAAATCTCGAGATTGTTGAAATTATACCCGAGCAAAATCTTATGCTTGTTAAAGGTGGTGTTCCAGGACCAATTAATGGTTTGTTAGAAATAGTTAAGTTGTAGGGAAGAAATGACAGTTGATGTATATTCGAAGGAAGGTAAAGTTGTTGGGCAAATAGAATTGCTCGATGAAATTTTTGGTGTCGAGCCCCACGAGCACGCAATGCATATGGCTGTTGTTGCTTATTTGGCTAATCAACGGCAGGGTACGCACAAGACAAAGGTTCGTTCGGAGGTAAGAGGTGGCGGGAAGAAACCCTGGCGGCAGAAAGGTCGTGGCACTGCGCGTGCCGGTTCCATTCGGTCGCCTTTGTGGGTCCACGGTGGTACGATTCACGGACCGAAACCCCGAGATTATACAATGAAATTGAATAAGAAAGTTAAAGCATTGGCTCGTAAGAGTGCTCTTTCGCTTCGGCTGAGCGAAGGTAATTTGATTGTGGTCGAGGATTTTGCAATGGAAAAACCAAAGACTAAAGAGTTTTATTCCGTCTTGAAAAATTTAAATTTAGCAGGAGAAAAGACACTAGTTCTTCTTCCCGAAAAGTCGGATGTTCATTATCTTTCGGCAAGGAATATCGAAAATGTTTCTGTATTCTATGCCGATAAGATTTCGACTTATCATATTCTTGCGCATAAAAAATTGTTGATTTTCAAAAGCGCGGTAGAACAGTTGCAGGCTTCTTTTCAAAATTAGTTTTGGAGAATAGTTATGATAGAAATAATTAAACGACCGATTATCACAGAGAAGGCGATGAAGCTTGGTGAACAACGGCAGTACGTTTTCGAAGTCGACCCAAAAGCGAATAAGATACAAATAAAGAAGGCTGTCGAGGAAATGTTCGAAGTCAAAGTGGAATCGGTTCGGACTTTGCGAGTAAAAGGGAAACAACGCACTCGTTACACTCGACGTGGTGTGATGCGTGGCAGGACACCGCTTCGGAAAAAAGCCTATGTTACTTTGAAAGAAGGTTATTCTATCGATTTGGTTGCAGGAGCGGAGACTTAATTAAGGTGAGAAAATGGGAATAAGAGTATTAAAACCAATAACACCGGGAACAAGATTCTACTCGATATCGACTTTCGAGGAGATTACTACTGACCGTCCGTATGAACCACTGGTTGTACCATTGAAAAGAACTGGTGGTCGGAATAATACAGGGAGAATAACTTCCCGACATCGAGGCGGTCGTCATAAGCGTCGATATCGAATAATAGATTTTAAACGTGATAAACGTGGGGTTCCAGCCAAAGTGGAAACCATCGAGTACGACCCGAATCGTAGTGCCCGAATTGCTCTGGTTCGATACGAGGATGGGGAATACCGATATATTCTAGCTCCCGATAATCTGAAAGTTGGCGATACGATAATGGCTGGACCGAATGCAGAATTTAAAGACGGCAATGCTTTACCTTTGAAAAACATCCCTGTTGGGTTGTTCATACACAATATCGAATTGAAACCTGGCAAAGGTGGCCAACTTGCTCGTTCAGCAGGAGTTTTTGCACAACTTGTTGGTTTGGATGAACGCTATGCCCAGGTGAAATTGCCTTCGGGCGAGATCCGGAATATTTTGAACACTTGTTACGCTACGATTGGACGAGTAAGTAATCCTGATCACGAAAACATTATGTTGGGTAAAGCTGGAAGGGCGCGGTGGCTGGGAATTCGACCTCAAACTCGGGGAATGGCAATGAACCCAATTGACCATCCTAACGGTGGCGGTGAGGGACGTTCCAAATCGGGTGGTGGGCGCCAGCATCCACGCTCTCCGTGGGGACAACTTGCAAAAGGTTTGAAAACTCGTAAAAAGAATAAACCATCGGATAAATATATTATTCGTCGTCGAAAAGGATAATTTGGGATAGATTATGTCAAGGTCATTAAAAAAAGGTGTTTACGTTTACTGGAAGCTTTTAAAGAAAGTCGAGGCGTTGAACCAGAGTCGAAAGAAACAGGTAATTAAGACCTGGTCTCGTGCTTCGACTATTGTCCCCGAATTCGTTGGGCATACTTTTGCCGTACACAATGGGAATAAGTTTATCCCTATTTATATTACGGAGAATATGGTGGGGCATAAACTGGGTGAGTTTGCACCAACACGAACATATCGTGGGCACGCTGGACACAGGAAAGAACATAGAGCAGCTGCTAAAAAGTAAAATGGAGGTTAGATGGAAGCTAAAGCTATTAAAAGGTATCTGAGAATGTCGCCGCGAAAAGTCAGAGTAGTTGTCGATTTGATTCGTGGCAAAAAGGCAAGCGAGGCTCTTGCAATTCTAAAATTTTGCCCCAAGGCTGGAGCAATTGAAGTCGAAAGAGTTTTGCGGTCGGCACTTTCAAATTTGCAGAATTTAAAAGAGCGTGGAACGGTCGACCCAGAAAATGTTGTTGTTAAGCGAGCTTTTGTCGATCAAAGTGTAACTTTGAAAAGAATACTACCAGCTCCAATGGGGCGAGCCTATCGTTTGCGTAAACGTTCTTGTCATATATCGATTACAGTCGAAGAACTTCAACCTATTCAACCTAATAATATAGTTAAACCGAAAGTTAAGAAGGAGGAGAAAGTTGGGACAGAAAACTAATCCAATCGGTTTGCGGCTTGGAATTATTCGTGGATGGGACGCAAATTGGTTCGATGAGCAGAATTTTGCAGAGAAACTCCACGAAGATATCAAGGTGCGGAATTACATCAAGAACCGATTGCGTCGTGCAGGTGTTTCGCGAATAATTATCGAAAGAACAACTAAGTTGCTGAGGATTACTATTTATTCATCTCGTCCCGGATTGATTATTGGGCGCTCTGGTCAGGAAATTACAAAATTGGAGGAAGAAATTCGCCGGCTGACAAATAAGGAGGTGAAAATTTTAATATCCGAAGTTAAAAAGCCCGAACTTGAAGCTGTGCTGGTTGCCGAAAATATTGCAGCTCAGATTGAAGGGCGAGTATCATTCCGTCGTGCGATGAAGATGGCTGTCAGCAATGCTATGAAAATGGGCGCTGTTGGAATAAAAGTTCAGTGCTCGGGACGACTTGGTGGAGCCGAAATGGCTCGTTCCGAACAATACAAGGATGGAAGAATTCCGTTGCATACATTAAGAGCCGATATAGATTATGGATTTGCTGTTGCACAAACAATTTATGGCAGTATTGGAGTTAAAGTTTGGATTTGCCGAGGCGAAATACTTGGCAAACCGCAATTGGCTTAACAAATTAAAGGTGTGGTATGTTGTTGCCAAAAAGGGTAAAATATAGAAAAACACAACGCGGGCGAGTTCGTGGGGTAGCAAACCGGGGGACTACAGTTATGTTTGGTACCTATGGTTTAAAAGCCTTGGAAGGTTCCTGGATAACCAACAGGCAAATCGAAGCGGCTCGTATTGCGATTAACCGTTATCTTAAACGTGAAGGAAAGTTGTGGATTCGTATTTTCCCCGATAAACCAGTTACAAAGAAGCCTTTGGAAACTCGAATGGGTAGTGGTAAAGGCTCGCCCGAGTTCTGGGTTGCAGTTGTCAAGCGTGGCAAAGTAATGTTCGAAATTGGAGGTGTTTCTAAAGAAAGGGCTCAGGAAGCATTAAGACTTGCGGCTCAGAAATTGCCTATCAAGACAAAATTTGTTCAACGAGTGGATATAGAAGAATGAAACCGCGAAAAGCAAAAGATTTAAGGGAGTTGACCGACCAGGAATTGCAACAGACTTTGAGGGAGGCAGTCGAAACTCTTGCTCGTTTGCGAATTCAGCATTCTTTGAGCCAACTGCAAGATACAGCCTCGTTGAAAATTTTACGCAAAGATATTGCAAGAATTAAAACAATTCTTTCTGAACGGCAAAGGATAAAAGGATAAGATATTATGGAAGAAAACATTGTTGCAAACGAAGGAACCAGTGTGGTGAACGTAAGCGAAGGCAATGAAGTGGCGAACCAGACAGAATCGCCCGGAAACATAGTTTCGGAAATCGCTCCCACAACAGGTAAAACCGAAGTCGCAGAGCTCAAATCCAATGCTGGGAGGCGGAGAATACTCGAAGGTCGTGTTGTATCGAACAAACCCGATAAAACGATAATTGTTTTGGTTGAACGCTATGTTCAGCATCCATTGTATAAGAAATATTACAAGAGGTCGAAAAAATTTATGGCTCACGACGAGAAGAACGAATGTCAGGTTGGCGATTTGGTTCGAATTATAGAATGGCGACCTTTGAGCCGAAGGAAACGATGGATGCTGAAGGAAATAGTTGAAAGAGCTAAATAAGGAGGTGGAAGATGATACAGGAAGAAACAAATTTAGTCGTTGCCGATAATTCAGGTGCCAAGCGTGTTCGATGCATAAGAGTGCTTGGCGGACACGAAAAAAGATATGCAACTGTTGGCGATATAATTGTTGTTTCGGTGAAATCGGCTCTGCCACAATCTTCGGTGAAAAAAGGTGAGGTTTGCCGTGCTGTTGTAGTTCGAACAAAGAAGGAAATAAAGAGGAAGGATGGCTCTTTTATTCGATTCGATGATAACGCTGCGGTTATTTTGAATAACCAAGGCGAGCCGAGAGGTACCCGAGTTTTTGGTCCTGTTGCTCGTGAATTGCGTGAAAAAAATTTTATGAAAATAATTTCGTTAGCACCAGAGGTTTTATAAAGGTGATGTAATGAAACTCAAGTTGAAAAAAGGGGATTTGGTACAAGTTATAGCAGGCAACGATAAAGGAGCTGTGGGTAGAATTTTGGAGATTTACCCCGAGAAAATGCGGGTTTTAGTCGAAGGAGTTAATGTTCGTAAAAAACATACCAAGCCATCGCCACAGAACCCAAAAGGTGGTATAGTGAGTAAGGAAATGCCAATCCATTATTCGAATGTTATGATTTTGGATTCCGATAAAAACCCTACAAGGATTGGAATACGCTTCGAGGAACGAGATGGTAAAATAGTAAAAATTCGATATTCGAAAAAGAATGGTAAGGATTTGTAGATTAAGAGGATAAGATAGAAAATGGCAAAAGCAACAACAAAGAAGAAGGCACCACCGCAGGCAGTAGCCTCGAAAAAAGTTGAATTTAAACCCGAAGGAAAACGCTTAGAAGATGTGAAAGATAAGGAGATTCCTGTACCTCGGTTGTATGAATACTACAAAAACACAATTGTGCCTAATCTGATGAAGAGGTTTGGTTATACATCGCCGATGCAGGTGCCTCGATTGGAGAAAATCGTACTTAATATGGGTGTGGGGATTGCCACGCAAGACCAACGGCATCTGTTGAATGCAATTAATGAACTCGAATTAATTGCAGGGCAAAGACCTGCAATTTCGAAGGCGAAGAAATCTATTTCGAACTTCAAATTGCGTGCAGGAGTCCCAATAGGTTGCTTTGTAACCTTGCGTCGGCAAAGGATGTATGAATTTTTAGACCGATTCATTAACATCGCTGCACCGCGTATCCGAGATTTCCGAGGATTTTCCGATAAAAGTTTCGACGGACACGGTAACTATTCTGTTGGAATAAAAGAGCAAATCATTTTCCCTGAAATTGATGTGGACAAAGTTTCGAGGATTTCGGGTTTGGATATAACTTTTGTTATTCGCTCGAAATCCGATGAGGAATCGTATGCCCTTTTGCAAGAGTTTGGTTTTCCATTCCAAAGAAAGGAATAAGATATGGCAACAAAAGCAGTAATTGCAAGGAACTTAAAGAGAATTAAGTTAGTCGAGAAATATCGCCAAAGGAGGCAGGCTTTAAAAGAAGCGGGCGATTACGTGGGATTACAGAAATTGCCAAAGAATAGCTCGCCTGTTCGGGTTAGGAATCGATGTGGAGTTACCGGGCGTGGTCGTGGTGTTTATCGAAAATTTATGCTTTGCCGAAATGTGCTTCGGCAAATGGCACTCGAAGGGAAAATTCCCGGTTTAAGAAAAGCAAGTTGGTAATTAATTTTAAGGATAAATTGAGTATGCCAGTAACAGATGTAATAGCGGATTTTTTAACAAGAATAAGAAATGCTGGTCGGGCTCGGCACAACGAAGTTCTAGTGCCATATTCCAAAATGAAATGGGCTATTTGCCAGATTTTGAAAGACCAAGGTTATATCGAGGATTTCGAGAAAATTGATGATAATGTTCAAGGAACAATTAGAATTAAATTGAAGTATTACAACCGACAACCTGTTATAAGAGAAATAAAAAGGGTGAGTAAGCCGGGCCGGCGAATTTATGTTGGAGCCCAAGAGATACCACGCGTAAAGAACGGACTTGGAATTGCTGTTGTATCAACCTCAAAAGGGATTATGACCGATAAAATGGCAAGAAAGTTGAACATTGGTGGTGAATTGCTTTTTACAATTTGGTAATATAAGGGGAGACGAGCCGTGTCGAGAATAGGAAAAAAACCAATTGAAATACCAAAAGATGTAAAAGTCGAATTTCAGGACCGCAAAATAATTGTACGTGGTCCTAAAGGGGAGCTTTCTTTTACAATTCCGAATGGAATTGAATATAGTTTTCAAAACCAAACAATAACATTTACCCGAACTAACGATGACAAGAAGATTCGAGCAGCCCATGGTTTGACCCGCGCGATTGTTAACAATATGGTTCAAGGAGTTCGCGAAGGTTTCACGAAAACATTGCAAATCGAAGGAATCGGGTACAAGGCCGAAATGAAAGGAACGAAGTTGATGTTGACACTTGGGTATTCACATCCGATATTGTTTATTCCGCCCGATGGGATAACTATTGAATCGCCGAATCCAACCACGATTGTTGTGAAAGGAATCGATAAGCAGGTTGTTGGAGAAGTAGCAGCGAAAATTCGGATGCTCAGACCACCGGAACCTTATAAGGGCAAAGGAATTCGATATCAAGGTGAATATATTCGTCGTAAGCCTGGTAAGTCGGCTTCAAAATAGAATGTATAAATTAATGAAATAGGGTTTCAATGAACAGACTTGAATTAAAGAAGGTAAGAAGGAAAAGACGAAAACTTCGAGTAAGAAAAAAAGTAGTTGGTACAACTGAAAGACCACGATTAAGTGTGTATCGGAGTTTAAAACACATATATGCTCAGATAATTAATGATGAAATCGGACATACCCTGGTGGCTTGTTCGACTCTCGACAAGGAAGTACGAAGTCAAATTACCGAAGGAATGAGCAAAATTGAACAGGCAAAGATTGTGGGTAAAGTATTGGGAGAACGGGCTTTGAAGGCTGGAATTCAATCTATTGCGTTCGACCGAAATGGCTTTCTATATCACGGGCGTGTCCGCGCTCTTGCCGAAGGCGCCCGAGAAGCTGGATTAAAATTTTAGTATAACAAGGTTTTTAAGATATGGGAAAAATTAAGGCATCGGAATTAGAATTAAAAGAAAAACTTGTTTATGTTGGAAGAACGGCCAAGGTTGTAAAAGGGGGGCGTCGATTTGGATTTACCGCTATCGTTGTTGTAGGCGATTACAACGGGCACGTTGGCGTTGGAATGGGCAAAGCAGCCGAAGTAATTGATGCAGTCAACAAAGCAACCGAGGCGGCTAAGAAAAGTGTTGTCAAAGTTAGTTTAAACAATAACACAGTCCCCCACGAAGTTATTAGTAAATATGGAGCTGCGAAGGTGTTAATTCGCCCAGCGTCCCCTGGAACCGGGGTTATTGCCGCTGGTGGAATTCGTGCTGTTTTGGAACTTGCTGGGGTTAAAGATGTATTGACCAAAAGCCTTGGTTCTTCTAATCCACATAATACAACAAAGGCGACATTAAAGGCGTTGATGATGATGGAAGATATAGGACAGGTTGCAGCCCGGCGAGGAATTTCACCACAAAAAGTGCTTTTTGGTTAATCGGGAGTTGTTATGAAAAAACTTAAGATTACACAAATTAGAAGCATTATAAAGACGAATAAAAAGCAAAAAAAGACTATCGAGGCTCTTGGTCTAGGTAGACCTAACTATTGGAATGTACTTCCAGATAATCCTCAAACACGAGGTATGATAAAAGTAGTTCAACATCTTGTTAAAGTCGAAGAAATTGAAGTTAACGAATAGGGTGTGAAATGAAACATATTGGAAATTTGCAGCCCGCTCCTGGCTCTAAACATAAAGATAAAAGGATTGGCCGCGGACCCGGTTCTGGTCACGGTGGAAGTGCAACACGCGGAACTAAAGGACATCAATCTCGAAGCGGATACCGCCGAAAATTGGCTTTCGAAGGTGGGCAGATGCCATTGGTTCGACGAATTCCAAAATTTGGTTTTAACAATCGAAATCGTGTTGAATATCAGGTTGTTAATCTTGCGAAGATACAAGATTTTATCGACCGAGGGAAAATTACATCCGATGAAATTGATGTCGATTTGATGTTCCAAGCGGGCTTAATTGGCAAGAAGGGACAGCCGGTCAAGATTTTGGGCGATGGCAACATTTCTAAGCCCTTAACCATTAAAGCCCATAAATTTTCTAAATCTGCTGTTGAAAAGATTGAATCAGTTGGAGGTAAGGTAGCGCTATATGAGTAAGTTTATTCAAACATTTCAAAATATTTGGAAAATAGAAGAGCTCCGGCAAAGGCTTTTGTTTACCCTTGTGGCAATTATTGTTGCACGTGTCGGGGCATACATAACATTACCAGGGGTCGATTTTCACGTATTATCTGCTTTCAATCAGGGAACTGCGCAAGATTTATTTGGATTGTTCGACTTTTTTGTTGGTGGGGCTTTTTCGAATGCTGCAATTTTCGCTTTGGGCGTGATGCCC
>Ga0197142_1002335_pt1 | contig 16693 bp, 12 predicted proteins | sample GBS60_MetaG_FD_148614 | JGI IMG/M metagenome (GOLD analysis project Ga0197142, IMG submission 148614) | Sediment microbial communities from Great Boiling Springs, Gerlach, Nevada, United States - GBS 60_MetaG | ecosystem: Environmental > Aquatic > Thermal springs > Hot (42-90C) > Sediment...
AAGGTGAGGGCGGCCCTCACCCCCAGCCCCGCTCCCGCGCTGCGGGAGCGGGGTGATCTGGTTCGTGAACGCGGTATCGTCAACAGACACAGGCGCAGCATCGCCGCGTTGCCAATTTCCCTCCCCCCTTCCTCTCCCCTTAGTGGGAGAGGAAGGGGGCCGGGGGGAAGGTGAGGGGGCACCCTCCCCCTTCCTCTCCCGCAGCGTGGGAGAGGAAGGGGGTTGGGGGGAAGGTGAGGGCCGCCAAAGGAAGGAGTGAGAGGAATGTCCGCAGCGTGGGCAACGGACGGTGGTCTCTGGTCAGGCCCTTGGTCGTGCGCCGATTATCCCCGTAAGCGTATGCTAAGGGCAGGTTGGGCGTCATCGGCGAGCCAAACAGGGGGCAGCGCACGATCGGAACAGGAAGCAGTGCGCCTCCGCAGGCACTGCCGACGAGTTGGGAGTCTTGCCATATTCTTCATTCCGCTCCGCACATGAGCGTTACCAAGCACGGTGAAAACGTTGAAAAGCCCTAGTGAAAGGAGAGCGCAGGCGCATTCCATTGCAAAGACACTGAAAACTCTGAAAGCCCCAAGATGTTCAAGCAAAAACCTTGACGACGTAGTGAACTGTATGCTATAATTCGCACAATAGTTCGAGATCGTGCGGGAAAGCTCTCGCTCGGTTCGGTACAGATGGGACGATAACACACGAGAGACGAGGAGGGTTGATATGGCAAAAGATCTAAACAAGGTACAACTGACGGGTCATCTCGGCGCCGATCCGGAAATGCGTTACACTGCACAAGGGAGCGCTGTAACCACCTTCCGAGTAGCGAGCAACCGCACGTGGCGTGACAAGGACGGCAATACCCACGAAGAGACTGAATGGTTCCGCATTGTCGCGTGGGACAAACTCGGTGAAATCTGCAATCAATACCTCACCAAAGGAACCCGCGTCTATATCGAGGGTCGCCTCCAGACCCGCAAGTGGACAGACCGCGACGGTCAAGATCGGTACACCACCGAGGTCATTGCTCAAGATATGATCATTCTCTCCCCGAAAGGCGAACGTGGCCCTGTTCCTGATGTCGAACCATCATACGAGGAGCCGACTGATGAGCCAGTACGCCGTACCCCCCCGCCGGCTAATCCCCGCCCGGCAAACACTCCACCTCCAGCCCGTACATCAGCGAGCAAGATACCAGCGCGGAATCAGCCACAACCAATTGACGATGAGGATATTCCGTTCTAGCCTTCATCAACGCGAGAAGGTTCACCGATAGAGGCGGTAAACGTTTTTCCTTAGTCAGCAGGGGTGCGCAGGTGTGACAACCGTAAGCGGCTCTGACACACAGACGGCGCGCTGGTTTTCCTTGTTCAGCAGGGGCGCGCGGGTGTGACAGAGCGAGTTTCTACGCTGTCCATCCGCGCTATCCTGCGCCAATAAATAGGGAGGATCGCGCTTTTTCACCGGTCAGCAGGTCATTCCCAGTCAGATTGATGTCCCATCCGAACATGTCATCTCCCTGAAATGCGACGACGTTCGGTATCACCGGCTCAATGCCCATCGTCGTGAACCATTTGTAGGGCGAGGCACTGCCTCACCCCGAATAGCTACCGTGCCCACACGGCCCACGCCACAGCGCCGCCCCCAAGCGCATCCCATAGACATCGTCCCGGTGGATAGCGGCGCAACGGATGCTGCTCCGACCGATGTATCCCGGTTGGGGCGCAGCGGCGCTGCACACTGAACATCTTCTACCAATCGCCGAGCCAGAGTTCATAAATTGAGGAACCCTTACACCATCCTTCGTACATCAGCAGAACACCGATGAGCGGACGAAAACCCACTAGAGACTGGAAACACACTGCCGAAGAACTCTACACACACTACAACAACACACCCAACACCCAAATTGCCCAACGCTTCCAAGCACTCGCCCTGCTCCAACGAGGCAGAACCCCTAAAGAAACTGTCGCAATCGTCGGCGTGTGCATCCGCACTATTCAGCAATGGCGCACGTGGTATCGCACCGGCGGACTGGACGAACTCACCCGTCGCACGTGCGGGGGCAACCGAACTCCGGTGCGCCCGTTGCTGACCCCCGACCAACCAGCACCGTTGGTGTAGCACGCCTCGACGCAGGGCTTTCGCACTCTCCGCGAGGCCGTGGCGTGGTGTCACGAGGCACTGGGCGTTGCGCTGTCGGAGACGCAGATGCGACAGCTCTTTCATCGGCTGGGGTTTCGGCGCAAGGTGCTGCGTCCGATGGCGGTGCGTGCCGACGCTGCGCTGCACGTGCAGTGGAAAAAAGGGGGGTTGGCGAGGCGTTGAATACGCACGGGGTGCGCTTGTGTCAGCGGGTGGTGTTGGTGGACGAGATGCGGGTGGGGCTGCTGGGTCAGGTGCGTCGGCGTCGGACGGCGCGTGGGGGCAAGGTGTGTCAGCGGGTGGAGCGTCAGTTCAAGTGGCGGTACGTGCAGGTGGCAGTTGACCTGTTGTAGGATCAGGTGTGGTGGCGTTGGTCGGAGCGGTTGGGTCGGGAGGAGGCGGTGGCGGCTTGGTTGACGTGGCGTGCTTTGGGGTAGCGGGGTAGTGGGGGATAACGCAGGGTCGCATTGGGCGCGTGAGGTGCGGGAGGTGGGCGTGCCGTTGGTGTCCTTGCCTGCGTATTCTCTTGAGTTAAACTCTGTGGAGCGTGTGTTTTGTGAGGTGCGTCGTTGTGTAGAGGGTGTGGTGTATGGGTCGTTGGAGGCGAAGATGGCGGCGGTGGAGGGTGTGTTGCGTGGGTTGTGTGATTGTATGGTGCGTTTAGTACGTTGGGACCGGATACGGGAGGCGTTGGAGGGCTTGCTATGCGATTAACGAACTATGGTGCGGTGATTGGTATTATGCAGAACAACCCTGCATCCTTCTAGGACGCACACGGTGAGCAAAGGCTTGCCGTAAGCTGTGGGATCGTTGGGGAAGATGTCAATACTGAGCGAGATGACCCATTTCAGACGAAGGTACAGTCATAGCCGGGTGTATCCTGTAACCGATCACACACCAACTGTAGCACGGGCGAGCCGGAGGGCAGCCTCAGGATTCGGCGCCGTTACTATCTCTTCCAGACCGATATTGAGATGAACCAGCGTTTGCGCTACCGCAGGACCAATGCCACTGATCAACGTGCGCGCACCGAGTAACCGAATCGCCGTAGCGGTATCGATCAATGCCCGGGCAACCGCCGTATCGATGATTGTAATTCCGGTGACATCAATAATGACTGCATGCGCACGACGTTCCGCAACCATCTTCAGCACACGCTGACGTAACGCCTCGGCTCGCCGACTATCAAGGTGTCCGACGAGCGGTACCAGCAAAATCCGCTCGTCAATCGTCAATACTGGCAACTCAAGAACGGCAACCAGTTCAAGCAATCGTTGCTGCTCGAGGGCACGCCGCTCAATCTCCTGGCGGGCAGTCTCTGCCGTATTCCGAGCAGCTTCCGCCTCTTCCGCACGCTGATCAGCAATCTGCAATGCCTGCATTTGAGCGGCAAGGATGCGGTCAAGAAAGGCCCAAAGGGCGATGAATAGAGCGGTAATACTGCTTGCTTCTAAAAAAGTTACTAAATGAGGATCGATACGCAACCCATTAGGCGATTGGTTAAAGGTTATGATTGGAATTGCCGCTCCGATACAGACAAGTAAAGTGATGATTGAGAAAGCTCGGTTCCCTTGCAATCCTGCTAATAAGATAATAACCGAGAGAAATGGTATGACAGACAGGCTTATTTCAGGGAGCCAAATAGCAATTGCTACCTCACAGCTAATGACCATGATCCCAAACGTTGCAATTGCCTGCCAGAGTTGATAATTACGGACCAGTAAAAGTAGGGTCAGGCTACAACCAATGATAGTAATCACTGTGATTGTCAGGATAACAACAATGAAAATGCTCTGGCTAACGAGGTAGGCCACTAGTGAAACAACGAAAGCAATAAGTGCAATTATCAACGTGCCAAAGGCAATTGTTCGGACGATTTGCCGGTATAGTTGTTCAAGCGACGGTTGTGTGTTACTCATGGCGCGCCCCCCCTGTTTGTAACCTTTTTAGCCAGAGATATATCGCAAATTATACGGCTTTGTAGAATAAAAACAAATAGACCCTTCGCAACATTCTGTATCGACAAGCTAACGCCTATGCTATACTGCTGAGCAAATGGTATCAGTTGACGGTCTTACAAGTATATCTGTTCTGTGTTAAGTACCATTGTCATCGTAAGAGGTGTCTACCGTGTCTTACCGAAAGACTGACACCCTGAAACTATAAGGTACGGAAGCACAAAGCTTTCTCGTATATACCTCCAAACGAGTCAGGAGTTGGATAGGCGCCTTTATAGAAAACCGTTGCGATTGAGTTCATTCGTTTTGGCAAAACGTTCTCGCGCAAATCATTGCTGAAAACAGTTGAAAAATCATGTACTGCCAGTATAATCTACGATGTACAGTAAGAGCAACACTTCACGTTTTCAGGAGCCAACAATGCATACTTCAGTCAGTTTTCCGGCTATCAAATCATTCCGCTGGCTCTCTATTATCCGCTCTGAAATCATTCTCCACTGGCGCTTCAATCGGTACGACATTTCAGCAACGGTTATTCCGGGTCTGCTTTTTATGCTGGCGGCCTGGCACAGTGATCACCTCAACTGGGCCGCATTGCCAGGCTTAATCCTTTGGGGAGGTATTTACTTCTGGCTCTACTGCACCTGTTTTTGCATCTCTAACCAGTTAGCTGGTGAAAAAGAGGATCGCCTGAATAAACCTGACCGGCCACTCCTTCATGGCCTTGTATCGCGGCGAGGTGCGTTTGTTCGCTGGATTATCGCAATGATATTGTTCTCATTGCTTGGCTGGTGGTTAGGAGTACTGGAATGGACATTACTCTGGCAGGTGACGCTGACCTTACACAACTTCGGTCACTTTGCCCGTCATTACTGGCTAAAAAACCTCTCGATGGTGTTTGGCGCCATTGCTCAACTAGCCGCAGCCTGGCAAATGGTACGGCCATTGACACCAGAAGCGTGGACATGGTTACTGGTGCCTGCGATTACGTTGTTGTCAAACGCATCGTTACAAGACCTGCGTGATATAGAAGGAGACCGGATGAACCGACGTCGTACAATGCCAATCGTGTTTGGAGAGTGGCCTACCCGCATATTTGTTGCGATTGCTTTCGTCTTTTTGGCGCTACTCTCACACGTTGCCCTCTTTGTTCCGACAGGTCTCAATACCGGTACTCTGCTGCTTGATGTTCTGTTAGTAGCGCTTTGTCTACTGATTGGCGGTCGGGTTTTGTTGTTACGCAGCCCTGCTACCGATCATGTCTCGTACATGATGTATACGTACTGGTACTGCTTTGTACTAGCCGCAGCAATTGTGGCGTTGTAGTCACTGTGCACTCGTCAGGATCAAGAAAAAGGGATCGCGCCATTGCGTTCCCTTTTGCACGTCGGTCAGCGGTATTTAAAACCGGCTCCACAAGTACTGATTCGTTACTTCGTGGTGGAATTGCACTTCAGCACGCTTGATCAGCGTCCCTAACTTCCGCGGACAACGGTCGGCAACGGTCAGCTTGAGATCGGTAAACCGGCTGTGTACCCCTTCACCGAGAATACTCGCCATAAATGCACTCTGGCGGAAGTTGGTAATAGCGTCGTAGATATTATCGGGAAGTGTTGCTGTACCATTACGAACGTCAGTCGTTGGTAGTGGTCCTTCAAGACCGGTGCGCAGTAAGGCATAGATCGCCATATAGGGGTTGGCATCAGGAGCAATCGAGCGCACTTCAATCCGGGCCGAGCGAGCGTTCCCGATCGGGATGCGGATCATCGAGCCGCGATCTGTCGGTGAGGCTTTGATCTGATTGGGTGCCTCGAAATGAGGATCGAGCCGTCGGTATGCATTGACGCTCGAATTCAAGATCAAACAGAGATCCTGAGCACTATTGAGAATGCGATCAATGAAGCTCCAAGCCAGTTCTGAGAGGTGTTCAGGGCCATTGGCATCGTAGAAGAGATTGACGCCCTGACGCGATAGCGAAATATTCGTGTGCATCCCATTACCATTCACACCGGTAACGGGCTTAGGCAAGAAACAGGCCGTCATATCGAGCTTGCTGGCTACCTGACGACAGATCAACTTGTAAAGCAGAATCTGGTCGGCAGCAATCGTGGCTTCGGTGTAGCTGTAATTCATCTCGAACTGTGACGGTGCCACCTCTGGGTGATCTTTCTCATTCTCAAACCCCATTGCTCGCTGCGCTTCCGCTGCCATGTCGATAAACTGACGGAGCGGATCACCCGGTAGCGAGTGGTAATAGCCACCGGTGCTGACCATCGTAAACTCACCGGTTTCACGGAAGCGTTGCTCGGCGTTGCGACCTTTGAACAAGAACCCTTCGATCTCGGTCGCGACGTTACAGGTGAGACCATCACGCTGGTACAGCTCATTCACGTAGCGGTGCAGCCGTCCACGCATATCGGCTTCATAAGGCGTACCATCTTGATTGAGGACATACCCAAACACCAGAACTTTCCCTGGCCCAAAAATATCAGCCGGTAGCCAATAGAAGGCCGACCAGTCAATCGCGAGCCGTAGATCCGATTCGGCCTGCACCGAAAAGCCGCGTACCGACGAACCATCAAACGTGAGGTTGTCAGCCGAAGCCAGGAGAAACTTTTTGTCGTAGTCGAGCATGTGCAAGCGGCCTTCGAGATCGGTAAAACAGACGGTTACCGCCTTGATCCGGCGCTCATCAGTTAGATAGCGCATCCGCTCTTCGCGCATCACCTCTGGCGAGACTCTGGCCAGGCGCTGGCGCTTGACGCTCAAGTTCAGCTCTTCCAACTGTTCATAGGGAATTTCGAGGAAATCACGTAGCTCTGCCATGGTTGTTCCTTTGCGTTCAACAGCGATAATGATTGTTGCTGCGTATTATACTCTGAACCGCAACCGACGCTGCGACGAGGGTCAGTTGCGGTTCAGATGGTTTCACACCTGTGGTCATCGTCCTACGGATCGGAATGGGATAACCGGATTTCAGAGACCTGCCAGCCTCGTGCGGTGAAGGTGACCATGACTGCAAACTGTTCCTTCCCATGGTGACAGGTTAGTTGAAGTGGGATCACCAGCTCAGCGCCGGGGAACGGAAATGCAGGAGGCCGGTACGGCCCTAAGACGATGATCGGTGGTTGATGAGCCTGCTGCCAGGCCTGACGCAGCAGGTGCAGCGCAGCCGGTTGACGCAGCCGGATAGCCACACGACGAATCGCCAGTTGATCCTGACGGTCGATCTGGTCGAGTAGCTCGTAGATCGGTGTCGTGGGTTGGTAAAACGCTCGGATCTGTTGCACGATGCTGTCTACCAGATGGTCTGATCGTACTGGCGTAAAGCAGAAACAGATAAACAGGCCTGCTAACCCCACAAGCAAAGAGCGCTGCATAACAAGTTCCTGACCATATGGTAAAACTCAACCGGCGGTGATCGTGATGATCGCCGCCGGTTGATCGTGAGTTACTTCAGGGTACGTAAGTAAGCCATCAAATCGGCCATTTGCTGGTCGGTAAGGTCGTGGGATGGCATGTAGCCAATCCGACCGGTACCACCGACACGAATCCATTCGGCGATATTGGCTTCACTGCGCTCTTTACCGTTAGGCAATCGTCCTTGGTAATCGACCCCTTTCGGCAATACTGGGCCTTCGGCACTAAACAAACCGGCCAATCCCGGCCCAACCAGGACTTCCTCCGTTGTTGTATGACAGGCGACACACTGACCGAAGACTTCTTTCCCTTTCTGGACATCACCTTTGGCCGAGATCGAAGTATCACGGAGCGCTGCCGGCAGTTCGTTGGCTGATGCCGAGGTTGATGACGAAGTGGCCTGATTACCACCACCGCAGCCGGTGATGACAGCGATCAGAAACAGGGTAAACAGCCATGCACTCAAACGGTTCATTGGTGTCCTCCTTATTTACTTGAACGCACCTATCCCGAAGAAAGACCGACAACGTCTAAGTCAGGGTTTAAACAATCAAGCAGTCTGGAAAAGCGGGAGGGTGCGCGGTGGCGGTGTCGGAGGATCACAGGAGAGTCTGGGTAAAAGTGAGGGGGAAGACAGATGAAACAGCAGTATCACAACGATGATCACAAGAGCAGTCATTTGCACCGGTGGCAGCGTTTCAAAAACCGCCCGTGGTCGCACTGTTTCGATAGGCGACGATGTCGGCAACTCGTGCTCAGGTATTGCAGATGATGATGGAGCATCGCAGAGAAAAATGCTGGTCTGACCATGCTCACGCAGGAGGTCGTGAAAGAAACAATGTAAGACACAGCTCAGCGGGCTAAGTAACCCTAGCTCGATCACAACCAGAACGGCGAGGGTGTGAATCCCCCGTTCACCCAATCGGTATAATTGCCGAAACCAGCGGCCTTTGTACGATATCGTGCCATTTTTCACGCTTTTATGATGCGACAGGGAAGGTCGCTTGTCAAGCACTGAGGGGAATGGCTCCTGGAGATAAACGTTAACCTAGATCACCATCTGACATTGTTGTCAGTAACAATTGCAGAGTTTGTACCGGCTTATACCACTTCTGGTATGAAGAACCAGCTCTCATCGTGCCACCCACGTGCCCCACCGCTTCCATCCGTTCACACCGTTCCGTTCGTCGACGCAGGAGGGTGGGTGCACGAACCCCCCAGACGCAGTCCGAATGGGCCGTAGCGCCACTCCGCGCCATGCGGTGAAGGGAGCGGCCAATCAGGGATGATGGTCGCCGTACCGTTCTGCGAGAAACACAACGGTGCTGGAGAAACGCTGGCCGCCGATCTACCCCATCGTGGTAGTTGCCGCCTGCCACGGCCACTGTGAGACCAAACGATGCGATACATCCCTATCCCCACAGTGGCGGCGGAACGACAGACGCGGGTGGTATGGTCACAGTGGTACTATACCCTACCAGGCGCACCGTGCTCTACAGGTCGGCTATCGGGTTCCATTCAGCGTTGGCAGGTAGTATATTTCTTTTATATAATGTGCTGGTACGAGAAAAGTACGAGATATGGAGGAAGGTTTAAGGTAGGGAAGGAGGTTTCGCCATCATCGCCCTCTGGCATGCTGGCGTCTCGCTCTTGCAGAATATCCGCCGGGAGGATGCATTCGCCCCTGTTCCCGTGCTGTTCAAATCCTAATGACTCACCTTGCCACTCGCTGCTCACAAGGAGGAATACATGGCCATCACCAACCAGGAACGGATCGGGAAAGCGCTCGAACTGCTGCGTCAGGGGCTACAACCCTTCATCGAGCGTGAGTTGCAGAATCACTACGGCAAATATTGGGTGACGGAAGTTACCAGGACCTGGCGCAATGAGCTGATCTGGCGTGACGATGATACCCCTCACCTCGATACTGCGGCGCTCCTGAAGATCATGTGGGAGCAGTGGAATGAGGTGTTTCGGAAGACCCTGGGATTCACCGAACGTAGTCTGGTCAGTGAGCTACGCGAGTGGCGCAACAAATGGGCACACCAGGAGTCGTTCTCAACCGATGACACCTACCGGGCGCTTGACTCAGCAGGCCGATTGCTTGTGGCAGTTTCCGCCGCGGCGCAGGCTGATGAGATAGAACGCATGAAGTTCGATCTGCTGCGGGTTCGGTTTGACGAGCAGGTGCGGAGCGAGAAGCGGAAGGCAGGCGGCTCGCTGATAGAGGCTGCGGCCAGTGGGATGCTGAAGCCCTGGCGCGAGGTCGTGACACCGCATCCCGATGTGGCGAGCGGACGCTACCAGCAGGCCGAGTTTGCTGCCGATCTGTGGCAGGTGCATCTCGGTGAAGGGAGTGACGAGTATCGCGATCCGATCGAGTTTTTTCGTCGTACCTATCTCACCGAGAGCCTGAAGCGACTCCTGGTAGGTGCCGTCAAGCGACTCACGGGCAAGGACGGCGATCCGGTGGTGCAGTTGCAGACCAACTTCGGCGGCGGGAAGACCCACTCGATGCTGGCGCTGTATCATCTCTTTTCTGGGTATCGTCCTGCGGAGTTGCCCGGCGTGGATACGGTGCTCACCGAGGCCGGTGTGACGGAGATCCCAACGGTACGGCGGGTGGTGTTGGTCGGCAATAAACTATCGCCCGGCAACCCAACGGTCAAACCCGATGGAACGGTCGTGCGGACTCTGTGGGGGGAGCTGGCCTATCAACTTGGCGGCAAAGATGCCTATGCCCGGATTGCGCACGATGACGAACGCGCCACCAACCCCGGTGACCGGCTGCGTGAGTTGTTCAACGCCTATGGCCCGTGTCTCATCCTGATTGACGAATGGGTGGCGTATGCTCGCCAGCTCCACGACCAGAGCGACCTACCCGGAGGAAGTTTCGAGACGCAGTTCACCTTTGCGCAGGCGCTGACCGAGTCGGCGAAGCTGGCCAATCGCTGTTTGCTGGTCATCTCATTGCCGGCCTCCGATACCGCAACCTCCTCACCGGCCGATGATGTGGAAGTCGGCGGGATTCGTGGTCGTGAAGCACTGGATCGGCTGCGGAACGTTGTTGGGCGTGTCGAGTCGTCGTGGCGTCCGGCCACCGCCGAAGAGGGGTTTGAAATCGTGCGCCGCCGGTTGTTCCAACCGCTCGCCGGTCCAGAGGCCTTCAAGTATCGGGATGTGACGGCGCGGGCGTTTGCCGAGTTGTACAAGAATCACGCCGCTGAGTTCCCGCCGGAGTGTCGCACCCCTGATTACGAACGACGGATCAAGGAGGCGTACCCGATCCATCCTGAGATTTTTGACCGCCTCTACGAAGACTGGTCAACGTTAGTCAAGTTCCAGCGCACCCGTGGCGTCTTACGTCTGATGGCGGCAGTGATTCACTGCCTGTGGGAAAAAGGTGACCGCAATCCGCTGATCCTCCCGTCGACGATTCCTATCGACGATTCGCGGGTGCAGTTTGAACTGACGCGCTACCTTTCCGACAACTGGGCGCCGATTATTCAGAAGGATGTTGACGGCCCGAACGCGCTGCCGCTGAGCATCGACCGTGAGGTCCCGACGCTGGGCAAGGTGTCGGCGACGCGGCGTGTCGCGCGGACGATCTATCTCGGCTCGGCCCCAAAGGCAGCAGTGACCCGGCGCGGATTGGAGGAACGTCGGATCAAGCTCGGCTGCGTCATGCCGGGTGAGTCGCCCTCGGTCTTTGGCGATGCGCTGCGCCGACTCGCCGCAACCGCAACGTACCTGTACCAGGATGGAACCCATTACTGGTACGATACCCAGCCGACGGTCACCAAAATGGCCGAAGATCGCGCCGAACAACTGCGCCGCAATCCAGATGCCGTGGCCATGGAGCTGGAAAAGCGCCTGCGCGAGCATGCCCGTGCGATGGGGGGCTTCCCACGGGTGCACCCGCTCCCGCGCTCGGGTGCCGATATCCCTGATGACCTCGAGACCCGTCTGGTCATCCTGCCGCCTGAACATCCGTATAGTAAAGGGGAAGGGAATGCTGCCGAGCAAGCGGCGCGTTCCTTGCTCGAATCGCGTGGCACCATGCCACGTCACTACCGCAATACGCTGGTCTTTCTCGCCGCCGACAAGACTCGGTTCCCAGATCTCGATGAAGCCCTGCGCTTCTACCTCGCCTGGCAATCGATCCTGAACGAGAAAGAGACCCTGAACCTCTCGCCGTTTCAGGTCAAACAGGCCGAGAACCAATACCACAGTGCCAACCAAACGGTCGAAGCGCGCTTGCCAGAAGTGTATTTCTGGCTGCTGGTTCCTGAACAACAGACGCCGCAATCGCCAATCACATGGCAGTCGCATCGGCTCAGCGGAAGCGATGCGCTGGCCGTCCGTGCCTTCAAACGATTGCTGCACGAGGAGCTGGTCCTGACCCGACTGGGCGCAACCATCCTGCGCGATTATCTGGACCGGATACCGCTCTGGCGGGGGAAGCATGTGTCAGTGCGTCAGCTTGTGGAAGATTTTGCCACCTACCTCTATCTCCCACGACTGATAGGCCCCGAGGTGCTCATCAGTGCGATCCAAGATGGCATCGCCTCGCTCACCTGGGCAACGGAGACCTTTGCCTACGCCGAACGCTACGACGAAAAGACGGAGCGGTATCTGGGTCTACGCGCCGGCGAGCGGATCACGCTCACCCTCAATGACGGTGGCGTCGTGGTACAACCGGATGTCGCTCGTCAGCAACTGGAAGCCGATGCGCGAGAAGCACGCCCGGCTGAGGCAGTACACGGTGATCAGCGAACGACGACACATCCGCTTCCATCCCAGACGACACTGCTTCCGTCGGATTCAACGTCGCCCTCTCACCCGGCACCATCCACACCACATCGCTTCTACGGCTCGGTCCGCCTTGATCCCAATCGGGTCGGTCGCGATGCCGGTCGGATTGCCGAGGAAGTGATCGCGCACCTGATCGGGCAATTGGGCACCGAGGTCACCGTCACGCTTGACATTGAAGCTCGCTCGCCAAAAGGCTTTCCCGACCAGATCGTGCGCATTGTGTTGGAGAACGGTCGAACCCTCAAGTTCACCACGTGCGAGTTTGATGCGTAATCGTCCATGCATCTCAGACTCCGGTTTCACCACGGTGTAGTGGCTTCCGGCACGGAGGCTGAGATGCGGTGTCGCTGTGCAATGAACGCAGGATGTGTGTATGGTACGCTTAGAAGATATTCAGCCTGATGCCCTTCTCCGTGGGGTTCTGCCCAATATCACCGTCACGGTGGTGAGCGTTCAGTGGCATGGCGCCGATGCCATCACCCTGATATACCGTGAACCCAATGGGCGAGTTGCCGACCGACTCCTCTTCCGCAGCGACGAACCTCATCTTACCCTCATTGAGCAGGGACGGCCATGGGCGTTCGATGGTGATGGCGAGCTGTTCCGTCTGGTCGCCGAAGCCCATCGCATCCGGCTCGCGCATCTGTTTGACCCGCTGCTTGCCGTGCATACCTCGCTGGTGGATCCGCTCCCGCATCAGATTACCGCCGTCTACGAGATCATGCTGCCACGCCAGCCCCTGCGCTTTTTACTGGCCGACGACCCCGGCGCCGGGAAGACGATTATGGCCGGGTTGCTGATCAAGGAGCTGATCGCCCGTGGTGATCTCCAGCGCTGTCTGATTATCTGCCCCGGTAACCTGGTTGAGCAGTGGCAGGATGAACTCGACCGTCGCTTCCACCTGCCCTTCGAGATTCTGACCAACGACAAGCTCGAAGCCGCCCGCACCGGCAACTGGTTCCTGGAAAACCATCTGGTCATCGCCCGCCTCGATAAACTGGCGCGCAACGAGGATGTGCAGGCAAAACTCGCCGCACCGGATAACCGCTACGACCTCGTGGTGATCGATGAGGCCCACAAGCTCTCGGCCAGCTTTTTCGGCGGTGAAATCAAGTATACGAAGCGCTATCGGCTCGGTCAGCTTGTTTCCGGTCTCACCCGCCACTTGCTCTTGATGACGGCGACACCGCACAACGGGAAGGAGGAAGATTTTCAGCTCTTTCTGGCCCTCCTCGATGGTGATCGCTTCGAGGGGCGCTTCCGTGATGGGGTGCATCAGGTTGATGTCTCCGATCTGATGCGGCGGATGGTCAAAGAGAAGCTGCTCACGTTCGATGGGACGCCGCTCTTCCCAGAACGAATCGCCCACACCGTGCTGTACCGCCTCTCACCTGACGAGGCGTATCTCTATCGCGAGATAACGACCTATGTGCGCGAAGAGTTCAACCGCGCCGAGGCGTTGCAGAACGATACGCGAGCAGGAACGGTGGGGTTTGCCCTGACCATCTTGCAACGCCGCCTGGCCTCTTCGCCAGAGGCGATCTATCAATCGTTGCGCCGACGGCGCGAGCGGCTCGAACGACGCCTGCGCGAGTTGGAGTTGGCGCAGCGGGCAACGCTCGCTTCCCCAGACCTGTGTGATCTCACGACCGAAGACATTGAAGACCTCGAAGAGGCACCGGACAACGAGCTGGCACAGATCGAAGAAGAGATTCTTGATCAGGCAACCGCAGCCCGAACGATCACCGAGCTCCGGCGTGAGATTGCCACGCTGACCGACCTCGAACAGCTCGCTCATCGGGTGCGCCAGAGCGGACGAGATACCAAGTGGCAGGAGTTGTCGAACCTGCTGAGTGACATCTTCACGCCTGCGGCACTGGCGCCTCAGATCGCAGAGACGGCAACGCCATATGATGCAGGGACCGTTCCGAAGCCGACTCCGTCGCCGAGCCAAAAACTCGTCATTTTTACCGAGCACCGTGATACCCTCACCTATCTGCGCCACAAGATCAGTAGTCTCTTTGGACGATCTGACGCAGTGGTAGTCATTCATGGCGGCATGGGACGCGAAGAGCGGCGGAAGGCGCAGGAACTATTCCTGAACGACGGGAACGTGCGCGTGTTGGTGGCGACCGACGCTGCCGGCGAGGGTATCAACTTGCAGCGGGCGCACTTGATGATCAACTATGATCTCCCCTGGAACCCCAACCGCCTCGAGCAGCGCTTTGGGCGCATTCACCGCATCGGTCAGACGGAGGTGTGCCATTTGTGGAATCTGGTGGCCGATGACACCCGCGAAGGCGATGTGTACCGACGTTTGCTGGAAAAGCTCGAGGAGGCCCGGCAGGCGCTTGGTGGGCAGGTCTTCGATGTGCTTGGCAAGCTCCAGTTTGGGGGCAAACCGCTGCGCGACTTGATGATTGAGGCGATCCGCTACGGCGACCGACCAGACGTGCGCGCCCGGCTCTCACGAGTGGTCGAGGACGCAGTGGACAAAGAACGGTTGCGTTCGTTGCTCGAGGAACGGGCATTGGCCCACGACGTGATGGACGTGAGTCGGGTGGCCCGCATCCGTGAAGAGATGGAACGCGCCGAGGCACGCCGGTTGCAACCGCACTATATCGAGTCCTTTTTTCTCGCCGCCTTTCGTCGCTTAGGTGGGACGATCCGCGAGCGGGAACCGCGACGCTACGAAATTACGCACGTACCTGCGCTCCTCCGTCGGCGCAATCGGCAGATCGGTGTGGGTGATCCGGTCCTCGAGCGCTACGAGCGGATCTGCTTTGAGAAGAACCTCATCAACCCGCCGGGCCGACCGCTGGCCGCGTTTGTCTGCCCTGGTCATCCACTGCTCGATACCGTGATCGACCTGACCCTGGAACAGCATCGTGACCTGCTGAAACGTGGTGCCATCTTGGTCGATGAACGAGATGGTGGGACGGAACCCCGGGTGCTCTTTTTCCTTGAGCATGCGATTCAGGACGCCAGCCTCCTCCCATCGGGCGAACGACGCACCATCTCGCGGCGCATGCTCTTTATCGAGATCGATGCACACGGGCGGAGCCGTCATCTCCAGTATGCGCCCTACCTCGACTACCGCCCGCTCGCCGGGGATGAACCCGATGCCGCCACTCTGCTGGCGCGTCCTGAACTGGCGTGGATCAGCCGTGCTCTGGAACAGCGGGTGATCGGCGATGCTGTTGTCCAGATGGTGCCGGAGCATGTGCGTGACGTGCGCGAGCGTCGCCTGGCCTTGATCGAAAAAACGCGCGCTGCGGTGCGTGAGCGCCTGACGAAAGAGATCGCCTATTGGGACCATCGGGCTCAGGAGCTGAAAGCCCAGGAACAGGCGGGCAAGCGGAATGCACGGCTCAATTCCCAAGAGGCGCAGAAACGGGCGGATGAGTTGCAGGCGCGCCTGGAACGACGGATGGCCGAACTTGACCGTGAAGAACAGATCACCCCTCTGCCGCCGGTGCTGGTTGGCGGAGTCGTGATCGTGCCGCTCGGTCTGATTGCCGCAATCACCGGTCGCCCGCTGCCGTCCTCAGCCCGACCGGTGGATACGCAGGCAATTGCCGCACGCGCTCGCGCCATCGTCATGGACATCGAACGTCGGCTGGGGTACGAACCATCCGACCGTGAAGCAGAGCGTCTGGGGTACGACATCGAAAGTCGTCATCCGGCGACCGGTGCGCTGCGGTTCATTGAAGTGAAGGGGCGGATCGCCGACGCCGATACGATCACGGTCACCCGCAATGAGATTCTTACCGCATTGAACAAGCCTGACAACTATATCCTTGCCATGGTCGCGTTCCAACCCGACGGCAGCCACCGCGTGCGCTATCTGCGCCGGCCCTTCCGTCGTGAGCCGGACTTCGGCGTGACCAGCGTGACCTACGATTTCGCCGAGCTATTCACCCGTGGAGAGGAACCCGCATGAACACCACACCACCGCGCAAGAAACTGATCGAGGTCGCCCTGCCGCTCGATGCCATCAACACCGCCAGCGCCCGCGAAAAGTCGATCCGCCACGGCCACCCCTCGACGCTGCACCTCTGGTGGGCGCGGCGACCGCTGGCCGCTGCCCGTGCCGTGCTCTTTGCCCAACTGGTCGACGACCCGTCGGCCTGGCCGGAGCTGTTTCCGACCGAAGCCGACCAACGGCGCGAACGCGAGCGGTTGTTCCGCATCATCGAACACCTGGTCGTCTGGGAGCACACCACCAACGAGGAGGTACTCGAGCGCGCCCGCTGCGAAATCCGGCGGAGTTGGGCGCGGCACTGCCTGGGCGGGACGGCGGCAGAACGCCTGTCCGACGACGAGATCGCTGAGGCCATCCGTACCGGACAGATCCCGCCGCTGCC
>Ga0197142_1002336_pt1 | contig 16690 bp, 16 predicted proteins | sample GBS60_MetaG_FD_148614 | JGI IMG/M metagenome (GOLD analysis project Ga0197142, IMG submission 148614) | Sediment microbial communities from Great Boiling Springs, Gerlach, Nevada, United States - GBS 60_MetaG | ecosystem: Environmental > Aquatic > Thermal springs > Hot (42-90C) > Sediment...
TGGTTACGGACCACCATAGGATTATGTCCGATTCCTTCCAATATAATTGGCCTGTTATAAATCCAAAAAGGATCAAAGAATCCTTTTCCTTGGGAGATATCTCCGGGGTGGGAGTGGCCTTTTATCTCCTCATATCACTTAGGAGGTATCTTAGGAAAAAGGGATTTTTTAGATCAAAAAAAGAACCTAACCTCAGGGAATATCTGGATCTTGTTGCCATAGGCACCATTGCCGACCGTATCAATATCAGAAACCAAGCAAGGGTGCTTATAAGCCACGGGCTTAATCAATTAAATCATACAAAGTGGCATGCAATTGAATTAATAAAGGAATTTTCGGGAATAACGGGTAAACACCTTACCACTGAAGATGTGGGATTTAGAATAGCCCCAAGGATAAATGCTCCGGGAAGGCTGGATAATCCCTTACTTGTAATGGATTCCCTCCTCTCACAGGACAAAGAAAAGGTAAGACAACTGGTGGAGGTGATGGAATCCCTTAACAATAAGAGGAGGAACTTAGAAGAGCAACTTCTCAGGGAAGTTGAAAGTCTCCTACAAGAAAAAACATCAAACGGCCTACCTTGTATTTTATACCATGGCAAAGATTGGCATGAGGGTATCCTTGGCCTTGTTGCCTCAAAATTGGTATCTAAGTACTATAGGCCCACACTCCTTTTACGGGAACATGGCCCAATCTTAAAGGGATCGGGTAGAAGTATCCCAGGGATAGATCTTTACGAACTGGTAAAAGAACAGGCATATCTCCTCAACAGATTCGGAGGGCACAGCTGTGCTGTTGGCCTAAGCCTTAATAAAGATTTCATAGAAAACTTCAAAGAGGGCTTGGTAGAGTCAATAGTGAAAAGGGCTGATGAAGACACTTTCCAACCCAAACCCTCTATAGACATGGAACTCAAACTAAGTGATTTGAAATTCCAGGATATCCAGTGCTTAAATCTTTTAGAACCCTTTGGAGATGGAAACCCAGAGCCTGTGTTTATGGCAAGAAACGTGGAGGTGGTTGCAAAAAAAGAATTTGGGTCAGATCATTTAAGGCTAATTTTGAGGGATAAAGACAAAATTTACGGAGCAGTAGGCTACGGAATGCTTTCACAAAGTTCTTCGGCCCAGGGCAAGGTGGATATACTATATACCCCCAAGGCTGATTTTTTTAAAGGCCATGAAATTATAGAATTAAAGCTTGTTGCAATAAGGCCTTGCCTTAATCCCAATCCTTAAATATCCTTGCTGCCAGTTCTATGTCTTCTGGGCAAAATACAAAAAGAGACTTTTCACTGCCTTCCACTGCCGAACCGTACACATAGTTGATATTAATGCCGTTTTCACCAAACTTTCTTGCAATCTGGGCAAGCATGCCAGGTTTATTTTCTATGTTAATTGCTATAACAGGCATTATATCAAAAACATATTCGTGTTTTATTAAAATATTCATGGCCTTTTCGCTATCATTTACAAGCAATCGTATCAAAGCAAACTCTGCAGAATCCTTTTGCATAGAAGTATAACTTGCTGCAGGAGCAACTCTCTTGAGTGATTTCCCCCTTGCCTTGAACAGATTCTGAACGTATTCAGATGCGTCTTGAATAGTCAAAGCATCAATGTTAATACCTGCCTCTCCAAAGAGTTGGGCCAACTTACCCAATTCACCTGGTGCGTTTTTTAAAAAAAGGGAGATCTCTGTTCTAACCATGTGTACCTCCTTTGGATATTTTTTCACTCATAGCATTATCAACTATGCTATTTTTCTTGCCCCCTAATGTGCTTAAAAACCTCAGCTTTAGTGGAAAGTAACAATTGCGTTTCCGGATCCACTGAAGTCTTTAACACCTCCAACCCTTTTAAAAAGGCATAAAATTCGGGGTTTAGGCTGTATGCCTCAGCATATATCTTTGCAGCTTCCGCATCTGCCTTGCCCTTTATCTCTTGAGCCTTCCTATTGGCATCTGAAATAATTTCCTTCAATTCCTTTTCCTTTTGCCCTTGAATCTTGTTGGCCTCACCCACACCTTCTGACCTAAATTTCTCCGCCATCTGCTTTCTTTCTGCAATCATCCTTGCATACACAGACTTTTGTACCTCTTCAACGTAATTAATCCTTTTAAATTTAACATCCACCAAGTGAATCCCATACTGCTCCAATTTGGGATAGGCCTGATTATAAACCATCTCTGTTATCTTTGATCTCCCTAACTCTATCTGTCCCATCTGGGGTACCTCAATAGCCTCCTTGGACTCAATGTCCATCTCCATTGTCCTATTGGAGTTCCTGACAGTTTCCAACAATGGATATGAGGTTACAAGATTTCTAACTGCAGAGTCCAAGATATCATCCAGTCTTGCCAAAGCATTGGTGACATTGTTTACAGTCTGAAGAAACTTTAACGGATCCTTTATATACCACCTTGCAAATGTATCCACCCATATGTATGTCTTGTCCAAGGTGGGGATTTGGCCTGGGTCACCATCCCAAGCAAGTATATTCTTGGGGAAAAAATTGGCCTTTTGGACAAAAGGCAATTTAAAATACAACCCAGGTTCACGGATTGGATCACCTATGGGTTTCCCAAACTGGGTTATCACCACCTGCTCTGTTTCATCCACTATAAAGCTACCGTCGTAGGCAAGCAAACCTAATAGAATTATTAATGATAGCACAATCTTAAGTTTCACTTTTGGTCCTCCTTACCCTTTGATTTAGAGAGATCCCAAACAGGTAAAAGGCCTTTGAGTTCATCGTCTATCAATACCTTGGACTTTGCTTTCTCCATCACATCTGAAATGGTCTCAAAGTAAAGCCTCTTTTTGGTAACCTCTGGTGCCTTAGTATATTCTTTATAAATTGCCATAAATCTGCTCACATCTCCTCTTGCCTTGTTAACCCTTTCAAGGGCATATCCCTCTGCTTCGCTCACAATTTTCTCCGCCTGTCCCCTGGCTGCAGGAATCGCCTTGTTATATTCCTCTTTTGCCTGATAAATGGTCCTCTCCTTTTCCTGCAATGCCTGATTTACCTCATTGAAGGAAGGTTGAACTGGTTCGGGCACATTGGTTCTTTTCATTTCAATGGTAACTATTTTGATGCCTGTCTCTGCTTTATCCAGTTCTTTTTGTAAGACATCCATGGCCTCCCTTGAGATCTCTTCCCTCTTGCTAATTACCTCGTTTATATTCCTGTCTCCCACCACAAGCCTCATGGTAGCCTCGGAAAGATCTCTTAAGGTAGCCCTTACATTATGCACCTTAAAAAGATAATTGGAGGGATCTGCCACCCTGTACTGTACAACCCATGGCACCACTGCCACATTCAAATCTCCAGTTAACATCAAGGCCTCTGCCTCAAAGGCACCCTTTGTGGCATAGGTGGTCCTAATCCCAGGCTCAATTGTCCTAAAACCAAACTCCTCCTTGAATACATATTTGGTTTTGACCTTGGTTACCTTTTCTATCCCAGAAGGCAATTTAAAATTAAGCCCAGGTTGACTGAGCCTTACAAATTTACCAAAGCGCTGTATCACTCCCACTTCGTCTGGCTTTATAGTATACACGCAAGTATAGGCCCAAATTAAAAGTGCTAAGGCAACAATAAAACCAAAGGTACCACCAGGTAGCTTGGCCTTAAAACTTCCCATGTTCTTCATAAAGTCTTGTAGGTCAGGCACCTTCTTTGATTCTTGTCTCTTTTTAAGTCTTTCCCAATCCCATTCCATAACGACTCCTTAAATGATTTTTCCAGGATTCAATATCCCATTTGGATCCATAAACTCTTTTAGCCGCCTCATCCAAACAATGGCATCTTTATGCTCCAGCTCCATAAAAGGCCTTTTGCCAATCCCAACTCCATGTTCTCCAGTACAAGTTCCCCCAAGTTCTAAGGCCTTTTTTACCAATCTTTCATTGATCTCTTGGATCAAGCTCCATTCTTTATTATCTCCCTTTTTACCCATCAAAGCCACATGTATATTCCCATTCCCTGCATGGGAAAAGATATAGGCTGGTATATCAAGGCCATGGGTTATTTTACGGGCAAACATAAGTAATTGGGGAAATTTGCTTATGGGAACAGCTGTGTCCGTGGTGAGAAAACCCCTATCTGGGTGATTCCTTATGATCATTTCGCCCAATTGATATCTGGCCTTAAAAAGTATGTCTCTTTTTTCCCTACCTATGCCCTTTTGGATGGTATCTGCCCCAGTCTCTTTTAAAAGCTCTTCAGCAGCAAGAACCACATCTCTCAAGTAATTCATGCTGGGCCCTAAAAATTCCACAAAGAGAAGGTTTTTCAAAGGCACGTCCAAGTCACTCTCTTTTTTGATTAGAGCTACGCATTCCTCAGAAAGTACCTCAAGGGCACCGGGCTCTAACCCTGCTCGCATGATCTCAAATACCGCATTTCCCGCCTCCCTTAGATCCACAAAAGAAGCTATCATGGCAGAGGAATCAGGCGGCATTCCCACAACCTTTAGCGTAGCTTCCACTATTATACCTAAGGTGCCTTCAGAGCCCACAAACAGATGTAGCAGGTCATATCCAGCGGAGCTCTTGGAGGCGCGAGATCCCAGTTGTAGGACCTCTCCAGAAGCCAAAACCACCTTTAATCTCAACACATAGTCCCTGGTACTTCCAAACCTTACCGTCCTTATTCCACTGGCATTGTTTCCTATCATTCCACCGATGGTAGCCCTTGCCCCTGGATCTGGCGGAAAGAACAACCCCATGTGCCTTAATTTTTCATTCAGGTCTTGATACACAACCCCAGGTTGAACGTCCACCTGAAAGTCCTGTGCCCTAATGTCCAAGATTTTGTTCATTAAAGAAAAATCCAAAACAACCCCAGCCTTTATAGGTATTGGATTCCCCTCCAAACTGGTACCAGCACCCCAAGGAGTGACAGGGATCTTCTTTTCATTACAAAAGCGCAATATCTGACAGACCTCTTTTACTTCCTGAGGCCATATCACCACATCAGGTCTAACAGGTGTGTGGTGTGACTGATCCCTTGAGTGCAAATCTAATACAGATTCACCCCAAGAGATCCTGTCCTTTTCCACAAAAGTTGATAGTTCTTCAAACCATTCTTTCATATACTACCTCAAAAACTTATTTGGCAGATAAAGAGAAATCTCTGGAATATAGGTACACAAGAAAAGGCAAAAGAGCAATATCACTAAAAAGGGTGCAACAGCCTTGCTCACTTCAACTAAAGACTTCTTGGTTAAACCCATTGCAACAAATAGATTTAAGCCAAATGGTGGTGTTAAAAAACCATACTCAATAACAAGCACCATTATAATTCCATAATGAACAAGGTCTATGCCAAATCTTTTTAAAGTTTCGAAAAAGAGTGGAGAAAGAATCATCATTGCTGAAACATCATCTATTATTGATCCCATAAACAAAAACAAAACAACTACGAGGAACAAAAACATATTGGGTGTCTTTGCAACTTCCATTGTCACTTCAGCTAATCTTTCAGGAATTTGCTCTGTAGTCAACAACCATATAAAAGTCATGGCACACGAAAGAATGAACAATAAGCTCCCACTTAATACAGCAGAATCAATTGCTGCTCTAATTAGCTTCTTCATGGATACCTCTCGATAAATAACCAACTCCACAAAAAGAGCATACACAACGGATATTGCAGCTGCCTCTGTGGGAGTGAATATTCCAGAATATATTCCTCCCAGAACAAAGATTGGGAGCAACAAGGCCCAAATGCCCTTCTTAATGGAAGCCATTCCTTCCTTAAAGGGTACTTTATGGGCTATTCTCCAATTATGTCTTCTGGCCATAATCAATGAGTATATGATAAACGCCAAAGCTATAAGCGCTCCGGGTAAGATACCAGCCATAAAAAGCTCGGCTACAGATACATTCATCACAAGGGCATAAAAGATCATTGGTATGCTTGGAGGTATAACAATGCCCAAAGACCCAGAAGTGGTCAAAAGGCCAATACTAAACCTTTCGGGATAGCCAGACTTTGTTAAAGCAGGGATCATAATAGATCCAATCGCAACCACTGTTGCAGGGCTGGACCCACTTAAGGCAGCGAAGAAAAGACAACTTAAGATAGCAGCCACTGCTCCTCCGCCCCTTATGTGTCCCACTAAAAAATTCATGATATCCACAAGCCTCTTTGCCATGGCTCCTTGGGTCATGATAGAACCTGCAAGGATAAAAAAAGGTACAGCAAGCATTACAAAGTTATCGAGGCCGTTAAATAGCTGTTGGGGTATTGCCAATAAAGGAGAAGGAGTAAAAAAATACAAGATGATCATTGTTACTGATGCTAAAGTAATGGAAATAGGCATGCCAAGGAGTAACAATATAACGAAACTTAATGCCAGAACAGTGTACATTACTAAATAGGCCTTTCTTTGTTTGCTTGGAAATTAATGCCTACCATTTACCATTTAACCCAATTGCAGCAAATATAGCCTTTCTAAGGTATCTGAAAGAAGCAACAAAACAAAAAACTAAAATTGGAATGTAAGGAACATACATTGGAATCCTGAGAGTAGGAGTCAAAGATCCAAATCTTGAAAGCTTTTGAATATTAAGGAAAGTGAAATAGCAGACCAAAGCAAAAAAAATAGCGCACAAAAGAAATACAAAGCAATCAATATACCTCCGCCACTTCTTTGGGATAAACTGAACAACTGCCTCCACGTTAAAATGTGTATTATATTCAATCCCAAGGCTTGCACCCATAAATGTAAATAATATTGCAACATACCTATCAAGTTCTTCAGCCCAGGGCAGAGCAGACTTAAAGATATATCTCAACACAACTTGAACAAAAACAAAAATAGCTATAGCTATTAAGCCTAACCCGAGAAAATATTCTTCAGCTGTTCTTAGATATTTGAAGAAATTCTTCATGTTTTCATTGCAGGGGGAATCCCCCTGCAGCTATATTATTCTTTTACATTCTTATTTATCTCATTTACCTTGGCTATAAACTCATCAAAAAACTGTGGTCCAATCTGTTCTCTGTATTTTTGGTAGATGGGAGCTACAGCTTTCTTGAATTCTTCCTTCTCCTTAGCGGTGAGTTCTACCACTTGTACATTTTGCCTCTTTAACTCTTCATAAATACTGGGCCCTGGAGTTTCTTTACATGTCTCTTTTTCAATCTTGGAAAGTTTCTTTAAGGCAAGCATATCTTGGAGGGTATAACCCCTGTTTACCACCTCTGTATTAAAGGCAGCTTCCCTTAATATCTTTTTGTATTCGGGGGAGAGCTTGTTCCACCAATCTTGATTTACGATGATAATGCACTCTGTGAGCAAATGCCCACTTATGGTGGCAAATTTATTCACCTCTGTAAACTTCATGAGAATGGACGTATAAAGTGGATTATCCTGTCCATCTATAACACCTTGCTGGAGTGCATTGTAGATCTCAGGGAACGGCATGGGTACTGGATTGGCTCCCAGTTGTTTATAAGTATCTATAAAGATTGGGCTTTCCATGGTCCTTATCTTCAATCCTTGTAAATCAGCTGGGCTTTTTATTGGCTTTTTGGAGTTGGTGAGATCCCTAAACTCGTTTTCTGTAAAACCAATGGCCACAAAACCCTTTTGTGGGAAAAAGCTAAAGAGCTTCTCCCTCAATTCACTACCCAGCACCGCATATGCTGTTCTTCTATCGGGGAATAGGAAAGGTAAATCAAGTATTGCACTCTGTGGCACGAAGTTTGACAGAACAGCTGTTGTAATGGATGCAATCTGTATGGTGCCGGCCTGCACTTGCTCTGCCATGGACCTTTCCCCACCTAACTGCCCCATTGGAAAGGTTTTTATCTCTATTTCACCATTTGTCTTGTCAAATACGTATTTGGCAAAATAATCCACAGCAATGGTCTGGCCATGCCCATGGGGTGCCACGTGCCCGAATTTTACCTGCATCTTTGCCTCTGCCGTGGCAAAAGCCAAACAAAAGACCAAGGCCACACACATGAAAGATGTGAAGAACTTACACTTCATCCTCTCCTCCTGAATATGGGATTTGGTAAAACTAAAAAACCAAGTTATGTATAAATTAGCATTTGCATAAAGTAAACCAAAAACCACTCTGTTTAACTTGGTTCCCAGGGTCACCTAAAAGGATCAGATAAAAGTTATTGGATCCAAGTCCAAAGTATCAAAATTATCAAAGAGATTATAGTTTCAGGGATCCCAACTTTTGCATGCTCCCAAAAGCTTATCTTTATCCCAAATACAGCCGCCTCTTCGATAACGATAAGATTTGCAATGCTACCCAATGTAATGAGATTACCTGCGAAGGTGCTAGAAAGTGCCAAAACATACCATAGTATAGTTTGTCCTGGATCTAAAAACTTTGTCAAAAGCATGACCGCAGGTACATTGCTGGTCAGGTTTGAAAGGACAACTGAAATTATAGATAAAGAAAAAGGCTCTATTTTAAAACCATACTTTTCCAGGAATAACAGTATATCTTGAGGAACTTGATACTTCTCAATGGCAGCTATTAGTATAAAAAGACTACAAAAAAGAGTAATAAGATGCCAATCAACAAGTCCAAGTATACTACGTGTCTTCATTCTTCTGGAAAGCAAAAGCCACCCTGCAATACAAATCGCCACAATCTCTCTGGGAATTGGAAATAAAAATAAGATCAATATTAATGAAACTGCTATTATACCTTTCTTGGTTTGATGGCTATCATAAGGTGGCCAAGATTCCCCAAGTTCATAGATAACACTCTTATAACTTGATTGCAATTTCTTTCCATATATTAGGAGAATCAAACCATATGATGCCACAAGACTTAGTAAAACAGGGATTAAGCTCCATAAAGTAAAAAGCCAAAAATTTAAATTGGCCATCTGTCCTATAATCATGTTCTGTGGATTACCTATAATAGTCGCAGCAGAACCAATGTTGCTTGCCATTGCAAGTGCTAAAAGATAAGGAATAGGATTCCTGGATTCCAGAAGTAAGGATGTGCTAATCACAGGAGTAAAGGCCAGACACACTATGTCATTTGCCAAAAATGCAGAAAGAAGCGCGCTTGTCAACATCAACATCAAAAGAAATACCTTTGGCCTTTCCAAGAGCCTTGTAATTGACAGTGCACATTTGGTATAAAACCCTCCTAACCTGAATTGGGCAGATACAATCATTAAAGAATACAAAAGTAGGATGGTGGGTATATGAACTGCAAGCACTGCCTCTTTGGTATCAATGGCACCAGACACTATCATTGCCACGGCACCTAAGAGTGCAATACCCGTTCTATCCAATGCCAAGCCAGGCACTTTACCAATGGCCACACCCAAGTAAGTGATCAAAAATATTATGGTAACTGTTTCTTTCAATCCTACTCCCATGACTTTTCACAAAAATTGGGATAAGAAGTTAAAGGATTTGCTTTTAAAAGAAAAGGTAGTTTTGTTAAGCTCAAGGAAAAACAAAAAGGAGAGGATACATGCACAAGGCCTTTGAACCAAGTCTACTCCCATACTTATCTCCCACAGAGATAATAGAGTGCCACAACCCCGAAATAATACTCTATGCAAATAACCTAAAGGGTAAGCTTACGGATCCCTTGGCAATTGCAGTAAATTTGTACTATCACGTAAGAGATAAGATCACCTATGATCCCTACACCCCATTTTGGTTGCCCATCCACTACAAGGCCACTTTTGTATTGAAACAAGGCAAGGGATTTTGCATCCCAAAGGCTGCGCTTTTATGCACTCTTGCCAGGGCAGTTGGGATCCCTTGCAGATTGGGTTTTGCCACAGTGAGAAACCATTTGGCCACAAAGGCTTTGTTGGAGAGATTGGGTACGGATCTTTTTGTGTATCATGGGTTTGTGGAGTTTTGGCTGAAGGGAAAATGGGTAAAAGCCACTCCTGCCTTTAACAAGGAGCTTTGTGAGAGATTCAACGTGCCTCCCCTTGAATTCGACGGGATAAACGACAGCATCTTCCAGATGTTTAACCTGGATAATCAGAGCTTCATGGAATATTTAGAATTCCACGGCATCTATGCTGATGTCCCCGTTGGAGATATTCTATCAGCCTTTGAAAAGGCATATGGAAGACACAGGGTGCAAGCCTGGATCAAAGAATATGAATCCCAAAATAAAATTTACCCTGCCAACGCCATGCCATAACATATAGCCCTTGCCCTTAAAGGTTGATTTTTAAAATTTTTTGGGATGTTACGGAACACATTTGTGCATCCAAAGGGTGTATGTGGTAAGTGGCAAAAGAAGTACGCTTCTTTTAAAATAAGCAAACCCACCTTAGAGCAGATCCATAACCTATCACATCTCAATGTCTTGATATCAAAGAAATTGTGAGTTAATGTGCCAAAGTTGGGCAAAGCCCAATTCTGAAACAGCCTTAGGCTAAGGAATGGTTGGATTTGATCATGATTTGTGCTATAGCTTCTTTCGTAGGTTGTTTGGAGCAGAAAAAAGGGAGTGAATAGAACATGGATATTAAGGTTAAAAGGGCAATTATTAGTCTTACTGACAAGAGAGGTATTGTGGAGTTTGCCAAGGGTTTGAAGGAATTTGGTGTAGAGATAATCTCAACCGGTGGCACTGCAAAAACACTTAGGGAAGCTGGAATTGGGATTACGGAGATCTCAGACTACACAGCCTTTCCAGAGATCATGGATGGAAGGGTAAAGACGCTTCATCCTAAGGTTCACGGTGGAATTCTTGCTATTAGGGAAAATGAAGAACACCTAAAAATCATGGATAAGCTAAGTATTTTCCCCATTGATATGGTAGTGGTTAACCTATATCAATTTGAAAAAAAGGTCTCAGAACCTAACATAACCTTGGAAGAGGCCATAGAAAACATTGACATTGGTGGCCCAACTTTGCTTAGGGCTGCTGCTAAAAACTTTAAGTATGTGACTGTGATTTGCGATCCATCTGATTATGATTTTGTCATGAGGGAAATGAAGGAAAGAGATGGTAGCACCACTCTTAATACCAGGTTTTATCTTGCCAAAAAAGTTTTTGAGCTAACCTATAGATATGACAGCGCAATTTGGAACTATTTAAACACAAAGCAGTTATAACTCATGGATTTTGTTGAGATTGAAAAAGGTTATTCCAGTTTTTACAAAGGGCTTATTAGGATTTTAAGGAAAAAAGACCTTACAGCCTTAATAAAACACATTTCAAAGCACCCAAGGGAGGCTGGCAGGTTCAGCCATTTGCTCGGGTTATCTCCCGAGTTGGCTGAGATAGAGATGTTTAAAGCCATCTTAAGGTTTAAAAATCTAAAGGAGCTTCACTATGAAGCCCTTGAATATTTAAGGCAAAGGGGTATTCAGTTTAATAACAATGGAAGAGGCGCAGGAGACATTAAAAAAAGGCCACGGAGAAGAGGGTATCATTCCTCCCTGTGAGCTCACTGTGGATGAGGAAGGGGAATGGTACCACAACGGCCAAAAAGTCATTAGGGAGGACTTTATAAAATTCTTTTACCAATGTTTGGATGTATTGCCAGATGGCAGATACATCCTCAAATGGGAAGACCAGATCTGTACCCTGGAGGTAAAAGACACCCCCTATGTGGTATGGTCTGTGGACATGACTGATGGAGGAAGATTAATCCTTTTTTTAAGCGATTGGTCAAGGGAGCTATTGGATCCCTCGACCCTTAAAATAGGGCAAAATGGTATTCCCTATTGCAGGGTAAAGGAGGGAAAGTATTTGTGCAGGTTCAGCAGAAAGGCCTTTTATCAGCTTGCTGAGTTTATCGAAGAAGGTGAGTCTGGTTATAGACTGGTGCTAAAGGATACATCATTTCCATTGACATGGGATAAAATGGGGTTTAATAATAATACTGATCGCGGGGTGGAGCAGTCAGGTAGCTTGTCGGGCTCATAACCCGAAGGTCGGAGGTTCGAATCCTCCCCCCGCTACCATTGATTTCCTCAAATAATATGTCATTAATAATTCAGTTGTTTGAATCTGTTGCCCTCCTATCTGGTTTATTTGCCTAAATTTACACCCCTTGCCACATTAAAAGTATTGAGATGCAATTATTTAATAACCCTGGCATATATTCACGTTTTTGATTTTTTAGTAGTTATTAACTCCTTTTTTACTAATAGAAATAACATTACCACGGAGTTACATGACCTCTACTTTTAAGGTATGTTACGCTCCTCCCTTTATCTTTAAACGGAAGCTCACCCCTGCAAAATCTAATAACCTACTGATTTTGTGGTGATAATAGGGAATTTTTTGGCTTATATTGTGGTCATTAAATTTATTTAAAAAATAACTTGAATGCAAACATAAAAGTTGTATAATAGTAGTTATGCATATCGTCATAAACAAATCTAAACACAAAAAAGGGAAGTGGAGTTGCCCCTGTCAAACTGGACACCCTTCTAACTTATTTTGCATCATCTTGTACTCTCTCGGAGATCTCATCTTTTAACCTCCGATACACCTACGAAGTGTAGTACACTTCGTCTGCTATTGTGACAAAAAACTTATTAATGTCTCAAAGTGTTACCCATTCTTTATAGTGGGGAAAAAGAAAAGTTCAGGCCTTCTCTTCTTTAAATCCCTTACAGTTGAAATTATAAGTTTTTTCCTGAATTGAGGATGGTTCATGTACTTTAATTTATTTGTCTCCAGATTGCTTAGAAAATCCTTTAGCACCTTCTCCTTTTCACTCTTATCCACAAAGTGTTTTTCCTGCTTATAAACGTAGGGTATTGTGTCTCCATAGATATTTTTCAGCACAGAGTAAGCAATTTCTTTATCGGAGATTCCATTTAGGTCTTCTATGGTATATGGTACATCTGCCCTTGCCTCAAGGCAAACATAATACCTATCGCCTGCAAGTATCCTACTTTTGTCCCATAAGGAGACCTTAAGCCTATCTGCTATTTCCTTCTCACCCAAAAAGGTTTCACCCATTCAAAAACCACCTCCTTAGAGCATTGAGATAATGGTTTTTGAAGTCTGTTCAGCAGTGTCGGCCAATCCGTCCACTGGCATGAAATGATCTGCATTGGCAGAAAAAAGGCAGGTGACAGAGGCGGGGAAATCCTCATCTGGTAGATAAAAGATATATGCCAAGGCTATTTTGGGAAAAGGTCTTAGGATAAAGGCCATATCTCCACCCAAAAGACCTTTGGCATCTTCTCCCCGCATTGAAGTTAAGATCTTTTGGTAGTGCTTCATGATCTTAAAGGTGTGGGGCACCAAGATCATCTCAGTCCTAACCTTAAAGGCATCCTGGTAGGGCATGCTACCAGGTAGCTCTTTAAAGGACTTGAATGGAAGAAGGGTCATATCCAAATCCATGGCATGCTTCAAATACAAGCCTATTAACACTCCCTTTGGCCCCTCTTCCATTTCACCTCCTAAAAATATCCCATCCCTTTTCACATCCCACACCTCTCCAAAGGCCTCAAGCCTAAATCCCCATTCGGTAAGTTCACAACAGCTCACTCGAGCTGTTCTTCCCAAATCCCTATTAAATATCTCCAAAAGAGATCTTTGAATCACATCCTTTAAAGCCATTCCATCCTCCTTTTACAACCTGTAAAGAGATATTTATTAAGATTTTCTTTTCAAGTGGTCTTGGTTACCCACAAGCCTACTTATTCAGTTGCAGGAACATATATTGCTAATGTAAATACCAGCCTCTGGGGTACAAATCCACCATATTAAATAAGGAGGACGAAGAAATGTTTAACTTGAAGAAGTACTTTATAATCTTAGCAATGTGCATGCTTAAAAGCTTCTGTTGGCCTATGTTTTGTGAAGGGAACCAGGTACCCCTCAATCAAGAGGAGCTTCTCCAAAAGCTTCAAACACTGGAAGAGATGGTAAAAAGACAACAAAAGGAGATCGAGGAACTAAAAAACAGGCTTATGGAACAAAATGTAAATCTAAAGCAGGAGGTTCAAACTGCAAAAGAAGAAGCCAAAAAAGCAACGGAAAAGGCCGCATTAGAGACCGAAAAGAAGGTAAGGCAATGGATACCAAAATGGGTAAATAGGGTACAGGTTTCAGGAGACCTAAGACTTAGGTATGAAGGTATCCACAGATGGGAAGATGCAAAAGGATACGATCAACCCAACAGGGATCGCCTTAGGTTCAGGGCAAGGCTCTTTTTTGACGGCACCATAACAGATGAACTCTCAGCCCACTTTATGCTTTGTTCAGACGATGACCCATATAGAGATCCAACCACCACAAATCAGTCCTTTACAGACGATTTTAACAACAAAGGAATTTATATTCACAGGGCATATGGAGTTTATAAACCTAAGATATTGGATGGCCTTGAATTAGTTATGGGAAAATTTAAAAACACCTTTATCCACACAGATATCATGTGGGATCCTGATGTAAACCCAGAAGGATTTTACGAGAAGTATAGTTATAAAGGTTTCAAAAATATCATCCCATTTGTTCACCTTGGCCAAATGTATGTAAATGAAGTTAAAAATCAAACTGATGACGCTTGGCTTTTTATTGAACAAGTGGGAGTTGAGATTAAAACAAAACCTATTGATTTAACCTTTGCACTCAGCTGGTACGATTGGAGCAATCTTAAAAACACAAAATACCTCAATTCTGCACAATTTAAAAGCGGAGGAGGAAATACTTTTAGTTTAGCCAATGCAAAGCCCTATACTGTTTATGGCTATGCCTATGACTACAATCTAACTGAGGCAATTCTCATAGCCACATTGAATATCTTTCCATATCCTCTCAAACTCACCTTCGATTATATCCACAATACAGATGACAACGTTCCTAATGGGCAGGATACTGCATATTATTTAGGATTTGACTTGGGCAAATTGAAGGCAAAGCATGATTGGTTGTTGGGATATAAGTATGCAAAGATAGAAAAGGATGCCCTTTTAGGGTCAATGGCTGACCAGGATTTTTACGGCGCAAACAGAAAAGGCCATAAGATTTATTTTTATTACAAGCCAGTGGATCGGCTGAGAATAGGAGGAGCTTATTTTATCACCAAACCAGTCCAGGACTGGACAACAGAGGAAAAAAACAGTATTTATAAAGACTTTGGAAGAGAAAATAGGATTATGCTGGATACCGTGTTTGAATTTTAAAACGAAAATCTTGCTCCATGCCCAATCACCTTGATCTACTTTTTAACTACGAGGTACATGACACCTCGTAGTCAACTATAGAAAACTATATTTGAAAGTGTTAAGAGGATACGAAGCCTTTATTATAAAGTATCCAATAACCTTTTTGCTAGGAGTTCCTTTATGGGGGTTTGTGAGCTTTGTAAAACAAGCCATATGGAAATCTCCTCTGAACTAAGGCTCTGTGTTAAGTGCATAAAGCAGAGGCCCCATGAGGCACTTTTTATTTCTGAAACTATTCACAGAAGCACAAGGGAAAAATTTCAACTTCCACCAACACCACCTGCAACCAAAGGAGGAGTCCAATGTAAAGTGTGTGCAAACAGGTGTGTTATTGGTAAAGGAGAAATTGGGTATTGTGGCTTTAGGAAAAATGAGGAAGGTAGGCTTGTGCCTGAAATAGAGCTTGGAAAGTTTTCCTTTTATTATGACCCACTCCCCACCAACTGTGTTGCAGACTGGGTGTGCCCTGGTGGCACAGGAGCAGGCTACCCCAAATATGCCCTGAAAAAAGGACCTGAGTATGGTTATAAGAACTTAGCAGTTTTCTTTCACACCTGTTCCTTCAACTGTCTTTTCTGCCAAAACTGGCATTTTAAGGAAGAAATTAAATACGGAAGATTGGTCAATCCCTATGAACTTGAGTCAATCTTAGACGAAACTGTCTCGTGCATATGTTATTTTGGAGGAGACCCCAGCACCCAAATGCCCTTTACATTAGCATTTTCCAGATTTGCTATGGAAAAAAGAAAAAGTAGGATCCTAAGGATATGCTATGAAACCAATGGTTTTATGAATGAACAGCTCTTGGACCAAGCCTTTGATCTTGTTCTTGAATCAGGAGGCTGCGTAAAATTCGATCTGAAGGCATGGGATGAAAACATTCATAAGGTCCTCACAGGTCAATCAAACAAAATCACCCTAAGGAATTTTGAAAGACTTGCAAAAAGGATACATCTAAGGCCAGAGCCTCCGCCACTTGTTGCAAGCACTCTCCTTGTCTCTGGCTATGTGGCAGAAGAAGAAGTTTCAAACATAGCAAGATTCATAGCAGGCATAAACCCAAATATCCCCTATTCACTTTTGGCATTTTACCCACAGTTTTATTTTTACGACCTTCCAACAACCAAAAGGCAAATTGCGTTCAAATGCAAAGAAATTGCAATGGAGGCTGGACTAAAAAATGTAAAGATCGGCAACATTCATCTTTTGAAATAGTAAAATTCTATTCAAACACAACATCAACTTTCTTTGATATTGATTTAAATGAATCCTGTTCAAGTGCAAATATCATTGAAAGCCTTTAAGCTACTATGCTAAATTCCCCATATTCCAAAAGAAAGGGGGTTTGAGGGATGGCTTACTGGTTTGAAGAGCCGAATATAAAGGCAATCTTGCCCCTTGCACTGGCTGATTGCGTAAAGGGTTTAAACACCCTCTTTAAGACTCCTGCATTTATTATGGGGTTCAATGTGTTTCCAGAGGGTATGGTTATTGGTCCCACCACCGCTGATT
>Ga0197142_1002337_pt1 | contig 16689 bp, 10 predicted proteins | sample GBS60_MetaG_FD_148614 | JGI IMG/M metagenome (GOLD analysis project Ga0197142, IMG submission 148614) | Sediment microbial communities from Great Boiling Springs, Gerlach, Nevada, United States - GBS 60_MetaG | ecosystem: Environmental > Aquatic > Thermal springs > Hot (42-90C) > Sediment...
TCAAGGTAGACGATGTGCTCGGCAGCGGCGTCCGCCACAGCCTCGTAAGCCACGCGGTCGATGATCTCCGGCGAGCGGTAGAAGCTGCGTAACACTCCGAACTTGGCAATGAACGTCTCCGCGCTCAGATCGTCCCCTGGGGTCATCTGAACCAGCGGGCGGAGCCGCTCAATATCCTCGGGTAGAGCGAGGTGGTAGGCCTGCGCAATTTCGGCCACTGTGCTCAACCGCAGCGAACCTTCCAGATGACGGTGTAGCTCAACTTTGGGCAGCGCCCTGAGCAGCGGGACGAGCGTCTGTGGGGAGGTGCTGCGGTGATGTTCCATGTGGGCTTATCCTCGGCGTCCGTTTGCCTCTATCACCGCCGCCGTCCGCGTTTGCGCCCGCTGCCGCCCCGCACCACCTGCTGCTGGGGAACGGTGCGCTGCTGGCTCCTAATCTGGCGGTAATGGCAATCTTTAAACTTCTTGCCGCTGCCGCAGGGACAGGGATCGTTGCGCCCCACGTTGCTCCACAGGTCCTTGTGGACGGTTTGGCTCACGCGCACTTCGCCGCTTTCGCGCCGCACCACTTTGTGCTCCACGCGGTAGCCCAGCTGGCTGAGGTTGTCCAACAGGGCTTCCAAACGCTGCTGTTCCTCGATGATCTGGCGATGGCGCGGCAGGTCGGCGAAGAAACGGCGGGCGATGCCCTCCTCTACGTCTTGCCGGAGTTGGTCAAACATCTCAAAAGCACGCCGCTTGAACTCCACTTTGGGGTCGCGCTGTCCGAAGGCTTCCAGACCAATGCCCTGTCGCAGGTCGTCGATGGCCGTCAGGTACTGCCGCCACTCGGCATCGATCACGGAGAGCATAAGCGCACGTTCGTAGCGCACGATCTCCTCTGCGCCAGTAGCGAAGAGGCGCAGTTCGGCGGCGTAGACCGCATCGGAGCCATCTGCCTGGCGCGCCTCCTCCGGCGAGGTGCGTGCCATCGTCAGTAGCTCATCCACACGCTCTAGGATTGCTTCCAGCAGTTCGTCTGCTTCCAGGTCCTCCAGCACCACACGGAAGGACTGCTCCAGCGCAGCGCCGATGGCGATCGAGAGCGCAGCCTGCGCCTCTGCTGGCTTCATACCGCGCCCCAGTGCAGTAACGAAGTCGCGCAGGGCCTTATCCAATGCGGCTTCCACCGGCTCCCATAGCCCGCGGCGGCTTTCTTCCGGCAGACGGCTGGCGTAGCGCTCAAAGGCCATCCGCAGGCGGCTGACAAAGGCGTCCCAGCCTTCAATGCCCGTCGGTGTGATCGGCGGTAACACCGGCCACAGCGGCACAATGCGCGCGATCTCGGCGTGCAGCATGCGCAGGTGATGTCCGTCATCCATACCGTTCAGGATGAGGTTGTGGAGCGCCTCACGCAGTTCGTCACCATCGTGGATGGCGAGCAGGTCGCGCAGTTCCTCCGGGCTGGGGCGCGGGAAGAGCGGCAGGACGCGCTGCACAACCCCCCGTGTATTGACCTCACCCGTCTCAAGGTCGGAGAAATCAGTGAGGACGGTTTCTAGTTCGCCGAGCGCCCAGGCCTCGTAGTTATCGCGCAGGCGGGTGATGAGCCGCTCCAGCGTCTGGGCGATGAAGCGCCGCACCAGCGCATCCAGATCGCCGCCTTCGCCTTTGAGGATCGCCATGCGCTCGTCATAGACGATCTGACGCTGGCGGTTAACGGCTTCATCGTACTCTACCAGATTCTTGCGGATCTCAAAGTTGTAGGCCTCGAACTTGGCCTGCGCCTGCTCAATAACGTTGCTCAAGATGTTGGCCGAGATGGGCATATCCTCCGGAATGTTGAGACGCTCCATGAGGCGCTTGGTACGCTCGCCGCCGAAACGCAGCATCAGCTCATCCTCAAGCGAGAGATAGAAGCGCGACGAACCCGGATCGCCTTGACGCGCCGCACGTCCGCGCAACTGGTCATCAATGCGCCGCGACTCATGGCGCTCAGTGCCGATCACGTGCAGCCCGCCGAGGCCGGCCACATATTGGCGATCGCGTTCGCATTCCTCACGGATGGCCTGAATCTCGGCGATAAGGGCTTCGGGCAGCGCCGGAATAGTGCGCGTGATCTCCCGCGCTCGCTCAAGGTCGTCGGCCAGCACGGCGCGGATCAGCGCAGCGCGGGCGTTGTAATGTTGCTCAAACAAGCGGCGCGTCAACACGTCCACTTGCCCCGACTGCGCCATCAGGCCTGCCAGCGAGCGATACTCGTAAAGGCGATATTGCAGGTCGGGGATAAGCGACAGCGGTGCACCGTGCTCCTCGGCGATGCGCCGTGCCCGATCCAACCGTCGGTGGTCAATGCCTGCGAGGTCGATCTGGCGGACCACCTCAACCAGCAGATCGTAAGGAAGGTCGCGATAAGCCGGGTCCTGACGCACCTCATTGACGGCGGCGCTCAACACATCCTCTACGCTGGCCTTGCGCACGAGCTCCTCATTGGCCGCCACAACCCAATCCACCAGCGCATGGCCCATCTTGGGGTTGGCCGCTGCCTTTTGATAGGCTGCCTGCAGGTCGCCTTTTGCTACATCGGCTACGATCTGCCTCAAGCTGGCGGCGTCAAAACAGCGCTCGGCGATATGTTTGGCTGCCAAGCCTTCGGGGTTGCCTCCCAACAGGATGTCCGTACCGCGCCCGGCCATGCTGGTGGAGATGGTGATGGCCCGCGAGCGCCCGGCCTGTGCCACAATCAGCGCTTCGCGCTCGTGGTTCTTGGCGTTGAGCACCTCGTGCGGCAACCCCATCTGGCGCAGTACCTTGCTCAGTTCCTCGGAGGCTTCTACCGAGCCGGTGCCGACCAGAATGGGGCGCCCAATGGCGTTGACCTCTTTGATCTCCTGCGCCACAGCATGGAACTTGCCCCTCACTGACATGTAGACCTGATCGGCATAGTCCACACGCTTGAAGAAAAGCGGCTTCTCCGGATGGCGCGGATCGCGGTAGTTGATGAGCGGTGTGTCGCCATCAAACTCATAGGAGGCCAAGCTGGGCAGTACATCGGCCACCTTGTCCTTGCGGATTATGAAAGCCCCGTTCGCCGCCATATATTCCACATTGGTGGGGATGGCGACCACATCAAGGCTGTAGACTTTGTCAAACTCCTCTGCTTGTGTAACGGCAGTGCCCGTCATGCCAGCCAACTTGCTGTAGAGACGGAAGTAGTTCTGCACCGTGATGGTGGCGATGGTGACATCCTCGCGCTGCACCTGCACGCCCTCTTTGGCCTCGATGGCCTGATGCAACCCTTCGCTGTAGCGTCGTGAGGGCATAGGGCGGCCTGTGGTCTGGTCGATGAGGATCACCTGCCCATTCTGCACGATGTAGTCCACGTCGCGCTTGAAGATGTACTTGGCCTTGAGGGCGTTTTCCAGATAGTGCACTAGTTCGTAGTATTGTGGGTCGTAGATGCTCTGCCCAGCGGCGGTGTCGATTTCCGGCAGCAGGGCCTCGATCTTCTCAATGCCCCGTTCAGTTAAGGCGATGGTCTGAGTGCGGTCGTCTAGCACATAGTCGCCATCCGGCTCTTCGCCGGCTTCTAGATTGGTGGTGTTGCGGCGCAGGCGTGCCCTCTCAACGATCTCGGCAAAGCGGCGATAAGCGTCCGCTGGACGCCCCGCCGGGCCGGAGATGATGAGCGGGGTGCGCGCCCCGTCGATAAGCACTGAGTCCACCTCGTCCACGATAGCGTAGAAAAGCTCGCGCTGGACAAGGCGTGCCGGATCGACCGCCGTGTTATCGCGCAGATAATCAAAGCCGAACTCGGTTGCCGTGCCGTAGGTAATATCGGCCAGATAGCACTCTTGGCGCAGGGTGGGGCGCCAGTGCACCAGACGGTCATCCTCTAGACTGCCGCCCGGGTCCACATAGTCGGGATCGTAGATGGCGGAGAACTGCTCCTTGCCGATCACACCGACGCTTAACCCCAGCAGATGGTAGATACGACCCATCCAGCCGCCATCGCGGCGAGCCAGATAATCGTTGACCGTGACCAGATGCACGCCGCGCCCGGTGAGGGCGTTCAGGTAGAGCGGCAAGGTGGCGACCAAAGTCTTGCCCTCGCCGGTCTTCATTTCGGCGATTTTGCCCTCATGGAGCACAATGCCGCCGATGATCTGCACGTCGAAATGGCGCAGCCCAATGGTGCGCCGCGAGGCTTCACGCACGGCAGCAAAGGCCTCCGGCAGGATTTCATCCAACACCTCGCGCTCGGCTGCCAGTTGCTGTGCTTTATCGCTGATACCTTCCACACGCTCGCGGATGCGCGCACGGAAGGACTCCGTCAGGGCACGCAGCTCTTCATCCGAGCGCGCCCGCATCTCATCCTCCAGCGCATTGACGCGGTCGACGATCTCTTTATAGCGTGCCAGCTCGCGCTGATAGGGGTTGCCCGCCAGTGCGGTCAAAATGTTCTTCAGCATAGAGCCTCACCAATTGTCTAACAGAACGTTCGCTTTGTTCTGTCGTAAACCAAGAATCGTACTTCAAGCATACCGCAAGGAGTGGGCAGCGACTACTGTCGCCCTCCCTGACAACATGCAGGGGCGCAATGCGCTGCGCCCCTGCGGGAAGCCCGGTTAAGGAAGATGCCGATCGGACACAGAAGTCACTGATTGGCTTTTCGCTTGCCCTAGACTCTAATCGTAGCGATCCATGTAGTTGCGCTTGCCGCGCTTGGGAGCCTCCCCCTTGCGACCGCGACGGTGCAACTCGTCAAAGCCCTCCGGCTTGATCGTCATATGCTGGCCGGAGGCCAATCCGGAGACGCCCCGTTGTACGATGCTCTCCATCTCGCGGCGCGGCGGAGCGTCCAGGTAGCGCAGTTGGTGCTCCAGATCGCGCTCGTACGGCTCATCCGGCTCGGTGTAGGTGGTGATGAAGCCCTCGTAGTTGCGCAGCACAACTTTACCCGGCCCTCGGCTGATGACGTAATCCGGCATGACCGGAATCTTGCCGCCGCCTCCGGGTGCGTCAATCACATACTGGGGGACGGCAAAACCTGAAGTGTGGCCGCGCAGCGCCTCTATGATCTCGATGCCCACCGAAACCGGCGTGCGGAAGTGCCCTGCACCCTGCACCAGATCGCACTGATAGAGATAGTAGGGGCGCACGCGGTTCTTCACCAGTTTGTGCACCAGCGCCAACTGCACTTCTGGGCTGTCGTTTACCCCGCGCAACAGCACCGACTGGTTGCCCAATGGAATGCCTGCATCGGCTAGCTTAGCCAGTGCACGGCTCAGCTCCGGCGTGATCTCGCGTGGGTGGTTGACGTGGATGTTCATCCACAGGGGATGGTACTTGCGCAGCATCTCCACCAGATCATCGGTGATGCGCATGGGCAGGAAGACCGGCACGCGCGTACCGATGCGCAGGATCTCGATGTGCGGAATAGCCCGCAGTTCGGCCAGCAACTCTTCCAGCAGGCGTGGAGCCATCGTTAGCGGGTCGCCGCCGGAGAGCAGCACATCGCGCACCTGCGGTGTGCGGCGCAGGTAGTCCAGCTGCGCTTCGTGATCGGCGCGGCTGTAGTTCGCCGATGGGTCACCCACGATGCGCGAGCGGGTGCAGTAGCGGCAGTAGCTGGCGCACTGCGTAGTGACCAGCATCAGCACGCGGTCGGGGTAGCGGTGCACCAACCCGGGCACCGGCGAGTGCTCGTCCTCGGCCAGCGAGTCGGCCATCATGGAGTCGAAGGGGACAATCTCGCGTCCTTTGGGGATGACCTGCAGGCGGATCGGCCCGTAGGGGTCATCCGGTTCCAGCAGGCTGGCAAAGTAGGGCGTGATGTCCACTCGGAAGAGGCCGGGGGCGCTCAACCCCTCACGCTCTTCATCGGTCAGATGGATGACCTGCTCCAATTCCTCAACCGTGTTGAGACGGTTGGCCATCTGCCAGCGCCAATCGTTCCACTTCTCATCGGGCACGTCGGCCCAGATGGCCGGGCGTGGGGTGTATTCAAGCGGCTGTGCGGCGGCTGCCACACTCTGTTCCTTGGGCGGTGAAACTGCCATACGATACGCTCCGTTTCAACTCATCTCTTCGCAAGTGGGCTGACGATTACGTTGAGGATAGCACAGACAACGGATGGCTACAAGGCATCCTCGTCGGAGACGCTCCCCTCTCCCTCGCGCCGACGGTAGCAGCGGGCGCACAGGCCGGAGATGGCGTAGTGGTCAATGAACGGCACGAAGCCATGCTCTTTACGGATGCGCTCGCGCAGCGGGGCGAACAGGCTGTCATCCAAATCTATGCTGGTCCCGCACTCTACACAAATGAGGTGGTGGTGGCGGTCGTCCAGTAGCAGAGAGTATACATCTGCGCCGCTGCCTACCGGCGTCTGGGCCACTACGCGGTTTTGCTTGAGCCACTGCAAAGTGCGGTATACAGTGGCCTCGTCCACGCGGATACCATGCTCTAAGAGGCGCTGATGAACCTGTTCACAGGTCAGGTGGGCGCGCGCTTCGAGCAGCACCTTGAGCGTCCAGCGGCGGGGAACTGTGATACGATGGCCGCTGGCCCGTAGTTCGTCAACCATCTCTTCCAATTCGGGCGGCATACCACTCTCTGCCTTCTTCGATCCAGAGGACATGCCCATTGTAGACCGTCCGAGAAGCAAAAACAACACCCCCGGCAGGGTTGTATGGCCCATACCAGCCGGGGGTGTAGCCTCATAAGACAGATGCACCCTGCCTCCCGTTAGGAGGCTGGGATGGACTGGTCAACGTCCAGATGCACCGGCTGCGCCTTGAAAGTAATCCCGTGCTCCTCATCGGCATCCACGATTACGTGCGTGCCTTCGGGGAAATCGCCGCGCAGCAATCGCACCGAGAGCGGGCTTTCCACATACTTCTGCAGAGCACGCTTTAAGGGACGGGCGCCGAAGGCCGGATCGTAGCCCTGCCGCGCCAACCATGCCCGCGCCGCCGGCGTGAGCTCAACCGTTAGCCCCTGTTCGGCCAGCCGCGCTGCGATGTCCTTCATCTGCAGATCGACGATTTGCTCTACCTGCTCCAAAGTGAGCGGCGAGAAAATGATGATCTCGTCGATGCGGTTCAGGAACTCCGGACGGAAAGTCTCCTTGAGCGCCTTCCTGATCTTCTCGTAGTCGGCGACTACCTCCGGTTCGCTGCTGGGCACAAAGCCCAGCGTGCCGCCGCGCTTGGCGTACTCCGTCCCGAGGTTGCTGGTCATGATGATCACCGTGTTGCGGAAGTCCACCGTGCGCCCCTGACCATCGGTCATGCGTCCATCGTCAAGGATTTGCAGCAGCGCATTCCACACGTCAGGATGCGCTTTCTCGATCTCGTCAAAGAGGATGACGCGGTAGGGGCGCCGCCGCACTGCCTCGGTGAGCTGACCGCCTTCTTCGTAGCCCACGTAACCGGGCGGTGCACCGAACAGCCGTGCGGTGGTGTGCTGCTCACGGTACTCGCTCATGTCAATGCGCAGCAAGGCGTCCTCATCGTCGAAGAGGAACTCGGCAAGCGCCTTGGCTAGCTCGGTCTTGCCCACGCCCGAAGAGCCGAGGAAGATGAAGGAGCCAATGGGCCGCCGCGGGTCCTTGAGGCCGGAGCGGGCGCGACGGATGGCATCCGACACGGCAGCGATAGCTTCGTCCTGCCCCACAATGCGCTTGTGTAGTTCCTCTTCCATGCGCAGCAGGCGCTCAGCTTCGGTCTCCATCATGCGGCTGACAGGGATGCCCGTCCAACGCGCCACCACTTCGGCGATGTCATGCTCGTCTACCACCTCGTCCAGCGTGTGATCCTTGCTCCACGCGTCGTAAAGGGCATTATACTCTGCCTGCATCTGCAGCCGCTTGGTCTTGTACTGCGCCGCCGCCTGATAGTCGCCGGAGAGAGCAGCCTGCTCCTCATCGGCTGCCAGCCGCTCGATGGCGTTCTTCATCTCCTTGAGTTCGGCAGGCATAGAGTAGAGAGCCACCCGCACGCTGGCCGCTGCCTCGTCGATCAGGTCAATAGCTTTGTCGGGTAGGTGGCGGTCGGTCACATAGCGATGGCTCAGCCGCGCGGCGGCCACCAGCGCCTCGTCGGTGATGACCACGTCATGGTGCGCCTCGTAGCGCGGTTTCAGCCCGCGCAGCATCTCGATGGTCTCTTCGATGCTCGGCTCTTCCACGAATACGGGGGCGAAGCGCCGCTCCAGTGCTGAGTCTTTCTCAATGTGCTGGCGGTATTCGTCCAATGTTGTCGCGCCGATGGTCTGCAGTTCGCCGCGTGCCAGCGCGGGCTTCATCATATTACTGGCGTCAATCGCGCCCTGTGCCGCACCGGCCCCTACCACCTGATGGATCTCGTCGATGAAGAGGATGATCTCACCTTTGGCGCGTTGTACTTCCTCAATGACGGCTTTAAGCCGCTCCTCAAACTCTCCGCGGAAGCGCGACCCGGCGATCATCGCGGCGAGGTCCAGCTCGATAACGCGCTTCCCCATGAGCGGCTCTGGCACATCATTGTTGACGATCTTCTGTGCCAGCCCTTCCACGATGGCCGTCTTGCCGACGCCCGCTTCACCGATGAGCACCGGATTGTTCTTTGTGCGGCGACTGAGAATCTGAATCACCCGCAGGATTTCCTCATCGCGCCCGATGACAGGGTCCAGCTTGCCTTCAGCGGCGAGACGCGTCAGGTCGCGACTGTACTTCTCGAGCATGCGGTAGCGGCTCTCGGCGTGTGGATCGGTGACGCGCTGGCCGCCGCGAATCTCGCGAATAGCTTCCATCACCCGCTCACGGGTAACCCCTGCTTCGCGCAGGAAACGCGCGGAGGGCGTGTTGCGGTTGCTCAGGATCGCCAGAAAGATGTGCTCGGTAGAGATATAATCGTCGTTTAGGCGTGTGGCCTCTGCCTGAGCGTCCTCGATCACGCGGTTGACGCGTGGTGTGATAAACACCTGCCCTGCGCCGGGGCTGTAGATGCCCGCTGTGCGCGGTGTGTTGCGCAGGTCCTCGTCTAGGCGGCTCTTGAGTGCCTCAACATCCACATTGAGCCGCTCCAGAATCTGCCCCACCACGCCGTCGGGCTGCTCCAGCAGCGCCAGCATGATGTGCTCAATGTCAATCTGGGTGTGGTTGTAGCGCTGCAGGATTTCCAACGCACGCGAAGTAGCATCCTGAGCGCGTTCTGTAAAACGATCAAAGCGGTTCATAGAGCAAACCCCTTGCGGCCGTCAGGCCGCTGTTACATACCTCTATTTGCCTCAAGTCTCTCCTAACTTCCACTGTCTCCTTCATAATTTTCTCACAATTGGAGGTGTCATTCTATCATAGCAACGTAAGAAAAGGAATCGGCCCGCTAGGTGTCGGCGTTGGTGGAGAGGCGGCTTGCTAGTTTGCGGTAGATGGTCACCGTCTGCGCTGCTACTCGCGTCTGGGTGAAGCGCTCCAGTACGCGGGCACGCCCATCCTCGGCGAGCTGCTGGCGCAGGCGGGGCCGCTGCATCAGCGCCAACAGGCACGCCGCGAGCGCATCGGCGTCGCCTTCGGGGAACAACAGCCCGGCGTTGCCGATCACCTCTGGAATGGCCCCTGACCGCGCTCCAACTACCGGCACACCGCAGGCCATCGCCTCAACGAGCACGCGCCCGAACTGCTCCTTCCAGTTGCGCTGGGTGCGTGAAGGCAGCACCAGCACGTCTAGATCGCGGTAGAAGCGCGGCATCTCGGTTGAGGGGATCGGCTGCTCAAAGATCACGCTACCCGACAGATCGTACACACCAGCCAGCATCTGCAATGCCTCGCGCTGAGGGCCTTCGCCTAGGATGCGCAGTATCCACCTGCCGGGCAACTTCACCACCGCACGGATGAGCAGGTCCACACCCTTTTCCGGCACTAGTCTACCTGCATAGCCAATGACAAAATGTTGCCGCTCGCGGGGGGCGGGGTCGGGGGAGAAGAGTTGCGGGTCCACGCCAAACTGGGGGATGACCTCCATCGGCCCGCTGTAGCCCTTCCGCCGCCACACGGCGATGGCTTCCTCGTTGCCTGCGATCCCGTAATCGGCGTGGCGCAGCACCCAACGCTCCATCTGAGCAAAAGGCGGCGGATAGCGTCGATAGATGTTTTGCCAGGTGAAGAACAGGCTTTTGGCCTCTATACGCCGCGCCAGCCGTAGGGCGTGATAAGTCGCTAGATTGTACGGCTCTTCGTCTATGTGCACGACGTCGGGACGTAGCGCGAAGACGTGGCGTTTGAGGCCGGGGTAGTAGTGCAGGTGAAAGTTGCCGTTAAAGCGCAGCGGCTCAACGATGAGGGTGTAGCCGACTGTATGGGCCTGTTCCAGGTGTAGGGTGCGGCCCGGCTCTTTCCAGGTTGGCGGCACGACCACCGTCAGCTCAATATCGTCGTGGGCGGCGATAGCCTCTAGCTTGCGCTGGTATGCTCCTACCAGACAAGCCTTTGAGATCATCAGTACCCGTAGGGCAGGGGCGTTTTTTGGGGTGGGCAAACAACCGTCCTCCTTGTGCGCGGCTTCCATTGTAACCGTTATAAGGGAGAAGGGCGAGGCACACTTCCCACAGAGGGCGCATCGCAGCGCTGTGGAAGTCGCTAGATGTCGCCAGATAAGTCAGAAAAAGATATACTTAATTGTGAGGCGAGGGCCTCTCCGTTGCAAACGAGGTGAGGCCTAAATGTTCTGCGGCAGCGATCATCCTTGATTTTTGGGGTGCCGCAGTGTACCATTACCAAGGCCCAGCGCTCATAGGCCGCTGAGCGATCTTCTCAAGGCTCTCTTGCATAGATCGCCATGGCCCCGGCAATCCTCTCGCTCCGATGTTTCACTGAAGGTATCTCTCGCAACCCTTTCAGTGAAACCTCAGGCTTGACCGAGCGCCATCGGTCAAACGCTCAACCTTAGTGAGGAGTGGCATCGAGGAGGTCTCGATACACTATGACGATGCACAGCGAAGGCTTAAGCAATCCCGACATCCCCGTCCCTGATGAATTGAAATCCAACGTGTTGATCACCACGCTGGACAGGATATACAACTGGAGCCGCGCTCGTTCGGTATGGCCCATGCTGTTTGGCTTGGCTTGCTGCGCTATTGAGATGATCGCTACGGCGGCTTCGCGCTACGACCCTTCGCGTTTCGGTATGGAAGTGATGCGCCCTAGCCCGCGTCAGTGTGACCTGATGATCGTCTCCGGCACGGTGACCAAGAAGATGGTGCCGCAGATCGTGCGCCTTTACAACCAGATGGCTGAGCCACGCTACGTGATGGCCATGGGCGCCTGCGCCTCCGGCGGAGGGCCTTTCAAAGAGGGGTACAACGTGGTGGATGGCATTGACAAGTTCTTGCCGGTGGATGTGTACGTCCCCGGCTGTCCGCCCACCCCTCAAGCGTTGCTGCATGGCTTTATCACGCTGCACAAAAAGATCGAGGGGCAGAGCATCCGCACAGTGCCTTGGTATAAGCAAGGACACAGTGAGCCGATCCCTGTGCCGGTGCTTGGCCCTGACCTGATCGATCCCCGTCAGGCGGCTCTCATCCGCGCCGAGGCGTCACGGCAGGCTCAAGAGGGAGCATCCGCCGCCAATGTATCTGCAGACTGATCGACATCTCAGATTGAGAAGGCGCTATGGCTGAACCAACTTCGCAAACGACTGCTGCCCAGATCGGCGACCCGCTGGCTTACCTAAACGAAAAGTTCCCCGGTGCTGTTGAACCTGACACGCGCCCCGGCTATCAGGGCATCGTAGTGGACCGCGATAAACTGGTTGAGGTTGCGACAGCGATCCGCGACGATCTGGGCTACGATTTGCTGGCCAACTTGGGCTACGTGGATTACCTTCAGGATGGCTTCTTTGAAGTGTCCTACCACGTCAGCAGCACCACGCGGGGCGGCCCGCCGTTCAACTTCAAGGCCCGCACCCCCCGTGACGTCGCCACCCTGCCTTCGCTGACCGGCGTGTGGCCGGGCGCAGATTTTCAAGAGCGCGAGGCTTGGGATTTGATGGGCATCCACTTCACCGGCCATCCCGACTTGCGGCGCATCCTGCTGTGGGAAGGCTTTGCCGGCCATCCTCTGCGCAAGGACTGGCGGGAGCCGTTCTATGAGGAAGAGCAGAAGCCCTTCAAGAGCCGCTGGCCGGAGGGGCGTGTTGAGCGTGCCGAGATGCGCGTGCCCTATGGGATGAACGTGCAGTATCCGCCGGGCTTCACGCTGGAGGGTTGGACACCCGAGGGTGAGGAGGCCCTCTATGCTGGGCTGACCACGCCGCTGGGCGCAGGGCCGGAGATGGATCAGATCAAAACCGATCAGCTCATCGTCAACCTCGGCCCGCAGCATCCCAGCACGCATGGCGTGTTCCGTATGGTCGTCACGCTGGATGGGGAGACCATCACCCGCCTCAAGCCGGTATTCGGCTATCTGCACCGCAACCACGAGCAGATCGGCGAACGCAACACCTATCTCCAGAATATGCCCTACACCGATCGGCTAGACTACTTCTGCAGCATGGCTAACAATCTGGCCTACGCCATCACGGTGGAGAAGATGCTGGGGCAGGAAGTGACCGAGCGCGCCGAATACTTGCGCGTGCTGATGGTCGAGCTGACCCGTATCCTCAACCATATGGCCGCTATCGGTTTCCTGCTCAACGACCTAGGGGCTTTCTTCACGCCGGTGTTGTATGCACTGGCCGAGCGTGAGCTCATCCTTGACCTGTTTGAGGCCACTGCAGGCTCACGCATGATGTGCAACTACATGCGCTTCGGCGGTGTGGCTTACGACCTGCCGCCCTACATCGGTGGGCCGGCGGTGAAGCCGGGCGACCGTGCCCGTCAGCTGGATACCATGAAGTTCATCCGCGATCTGGTGTACGAGCGCCTGCCGCGCGCTTATGAGGAAATGCATACCTATCTGACGGAGAACGAGGTGCTTGTCACGCGCCTGAAGGGTGTAGGCGTGCTGCCGCCCGATCGCGCCGTTGCCTACAGCACCACCGGCCCCGTCCTACGCGCCAGCGGCGTGCCTTACGACCTGCGCCGTGCTGATCCCTACAGCGTGTACAACGAGTTTGATTTCGATGTGGCGGTACGCTACAACGGCGACGCCTACGATCGTTACTTGCTGCGCATGGATGAGATTGAGCAGAGCCTGCGCATCCTCCAGCAACTTGTCCCCCGTCTAGAGGAGACCGCCGGCCAGAATTACTGGGCTGGCAAGCGCGCTTACACCTTCCGCGTCCCGCCGGGCGAGCACTACGGGCACGCCGAGAATCCAAAGGGTGAGCTGGGCTTTCACATTGTCTCGGATGGCAGCGCCAATCCTTACCGCTATCACATCCGCTCGCCAAGCTTCATCAACCTGACGGCGCTGGAAGAGATGTGCATTGGCCACAAAGTGGCCGATATCATCGTCATCCTGGGCAGCATTGACATCGTGCTGGGCGAAGTAGATCGCTAACCTGCCTCAAGGAGCGAGCATGTACGGACTGGGAATCCTCAAAGGGCTTGGGGTTACCCTCAAGCACTTTATCAATACCTACGTGGACGATCTGAAATGGGGCGTAAAGCGCTATACCACCGACGCCGGCTTTGCTGCACGGCAGAGCACGAGCACGCGGGGCATTTTCACGGTGCAATATCCGGAGGAGAAGATCGCCCCGCCGGAGCGCTTCCGCTACATCCCCTTCCTCGTAGTCAACGATCCCGATCATCCCGAGGCGCCGGGGGAGATTTGGTGCACCAGTTGCGGTATCTGCGCCAAGGTCTGTCCGCCGCAGTGCATCTGGATCATGCGCGGCACCGACCCCACCACAGGGCGTCCTATCCCCCAGCCGCAGGAGTTCTATATCGACGTTGACATCTGTATGAACTGCGGCTTCTGCGCCGAGTTTTGTCCCTTTGATGCCATCAAGATGGATCATGACTACGAGATTGCGAGCTACGACCGCACAACGGCCCACATTTTTGACAAGGCGCGGCTCTCCAAGCCGCTGAGCTACTGGCAGACCATCGCTCCTACGCGGGCTGAAGAGGAACGCCTGGCGCGTGAGGCAAAAGAAGCAGCCAAGAGCGCCAGACAGAAAAGCTAGCGTCAACAAGACCGCCGCCAGCTGCTGAAAATGGTCTGATCGTAGAACTACGGTTCTTCTTTTAGAGACCGCTCGCAGCTGGTGGGCGGTCTCTGCGTATTCGCAGGGTGGGAAGGTGAGAGCCGCTAGATGATGTACCAACGCGACGCGGAGATCCTCTTCCCTGTGCGGGTTATTCCCTCGCTGCGCAACCTGCGCGGGCCGGAGTGGCAGCAATTGGTTGACGCTGTGCTCGAGCAGCCGCCCGGCAGTATAGAGCAGCAAGCCTTTACCCTGATGATGATCCGGTTAGATGGGTGTCTCACCTGCCATGCCGATAGCTACCGCGCTATGCGCGGATGCACCCTCTGCGCCCAGCAGACTATCACGCGCTTCAAGGGCAGCGATCGCGACCTCATCGCTGCCTATGAGCAGGCGCTCGCAGATATGCAGCGCTGGCATGAAACCGGCGAGGTCCCCGCTGGTGAGCGCCCTCCGTCTGAGGTAAGATAAAGACGAAATCAGTCTATCAAATCCCTAAGAAGGGCTGGGCTGTCGAATGCCAGAAAGCCAAACGTTGGAAGAACTTGTGATGTCCCGCCTGAAGGATGTGGTTGAGCCTGACCTGAAGCGGGACATCGTGACGCTCAACATGGTGCGCGGGGTGACCGTTCGAGATCATCGCGCGCGGTTGACGCTGGTGCTCAGCACGCCGCTGTGGCCAGAGAAGGGGGATTTTCTGCGGGCGGCAGCGCACGATGCAGTGCTGAGTGTTGAAGGGATCGCGGAGGCCGAGATCGGGCTGGAGGTGGACATTGCGAGGACCGTGCCCGACGGCCAGATGGGCCTCCACATGCGCAACATCGTGGCGGTGAGCAGTGGCAAAGGCGGCGTGGGTAAGAGCACGGTGGCCGTCAATTTGGCGGTGGCGCTGGCGCAGGCTGGTGTGCGGGTGGGCCTGCTAGATGCTGACATCACCGGTCCAAACATCCCTATTCTTATTGGCCTCTATGGGCAACCGCCTTTCACGGGCGAGAAGCTCATCCCCCTGGAAGCCTATGGCGTCAAGGTGATGAGCATGGGCTTCCTCATCGACCCCGATAAGCCCGTCATCTGGCGTGGGCCGATGATCCACCACGCCATCCGCCAACTGCTGAGCGATGTGGAATGGGGTGAACTGGATTACATGATCGTTGACCTGCCGCCGGGCACAGGCGACGCTCAGCTTACGCTGGCGCAGTCCGTGCCGCTCACGGGTGCGCTGATCGTGACGCAACCCCAACAGGTTGCCCTCGGCGATGCCTTGCGCGGCATCACGATGTTTGAACAGGTCAATGTAGCCATTCTGGGCATTGTAGAGAATATGAGCGGCGAGTTGTTCGGGACGGGCGGCGGCAGGCGGCTGGCCGAACAGCGCGGCTTGCCGTATCTGGGCAGTGTGCCGCTGGACCCCGAGGTGCGCATCGGTGGGGATGCCGGTCAGCCGATTGTCGCCGTGAAGCCCGATTCGCCAGCGGCACAGGCGTTTATCCGGTTGGCGCGGGAGATCACAGCGCATATTGGCCTCATGGCGCTCGAGCAGGGTAGCAGTGCTGTCCCCCTCATCACATTAGAGTGAGCGCAAGAGGCAAACGAAAGGGCAGGTAGTGTGATAATGACCTGCCCTTTTTTGTGAGGCCACTGCGCTTGTGTGATGTTGCCGGTCAGTAGCGCTGTGTCCATGCTTGTGAGGCGTAGCGGCTCGCCCGCAGATCGGCAGCACGAGACAACTCCGACGGGGTGAGCGACGACTCGACCAGCTCAAGGTTCAGCGCCGTGCGGAAGCCGTGCATCAGTGCGGCGATTACCTCCGCCATGTCCACCGGACGCCTTAGCGCCTCCTCCAGCGTGATAGCGCGGGCAAGCACACGTCGGCGGGCTTCGGTGCGGCTCTCTTCGTCCCTGAAGACTAGCACATCGCAGATACGCCCGAGGTCTCCGCTAAGCGGCAGCGTGCCATGCTGCAGGATGACATTCCCACCCCGCCGAGTCTGGGCGCTGCCGATGAGCTTTCGTCCCTCAACGGTGATTTCATACGCCGAGGGAACCTCAAAACACACCGGCCCCTTGCTGGAGGGGTCATCCATATTCTCTGCCGCTGGATCGGCGCGGACGGCGGCTCCCAGCACGTTTAGCCCAGCCAGCAGTCCCTCAGCGAGCCGCCGGTAGCTCTCTACTACGCCGCCCGCCACACGCGGATCGTCGGCTGGCACGGCTACGGAGTAAGTCAGCTCGTCGGTGTGGAGAATGGCCCGCCCGCCGGTTGGTCGGCGCACCACGTCCCAGCCCAGCCGACGCAGACGCTCAAAGTCCACCTCGGCGGTAGGTTGTGCATAACCCATTGAGAGGCAGGGCGGCTCCCAAGCGTAGAAGCGCAGTGTGGGCGGCACCAGCCGACTTGCAACATGCTCGGCGATGGCCTCGTCAATGGCCATGTTGGCTGCCCCGTCAGCTGCCTGATGGATGATCACGCGCCATACGGCGCGTGGGTACTCGTCAGCAGGGCGCAAATGGTGTACGCTCATGACCTGTTGATCGCCTTCCATAAGGGGTAGGAATGCAGGCGCATTGTCGCAGTA
>Ga0197142_1002338_pt1 | contig 16688 bp, 15 predicted proteins | sample GBS60_MetaG_FD_148614 | JGI IMG/M metagenome (GOLD analysis project Ga0197142, IMG submission 148614) | Sediment microbial communities from Great Boiling Springs, Gerlach, Nevada, United States - GBS 60_MetaG | ecosystem: Environmental > Aquatic > Thermal springs > Hot (42-90C) > Sediment...
GATGAGTTTAAATTTTTTGCCTCTAATGCTTCCTCGATTGTTTGTATAATTCTACCAAAGATCGATTCGTTTTTCTTTTTTGATTTTGTGGATTTTTTAGCGACGGAAATGATTTCTGCATTTGAGTTAAGGATTGCTGATAAGATTTTTGTTCCACCCAGATCAACAACGGCTAAATAATTTTTTATGTCTGGCATTTGCTTTACTTTTTATTTCAAGATAAAAATAATAAAACAAAAAAGGGAAGGCTTTTGACCTTCCCTCTTAAATTACTGAAGTGACTTATAAGTGAACCACCAATCGTATCCTTCCCAGGATTTTCTCTTTTCAGCTTCAACGATATCTTTTGGTGGTGGAATGATTACTTTATCTTTAATCAATTCATTATTTGGCCAGTTCTCCGGCATTGCAACTTTGTTTGCATCAGAAATTTGTAATGCTTTCAATGCACGAAGTACTTCATCAACCTGTCTCCCAATTTCCTGTGGATAATAAATCATCAATCTAATTGTTGCTTCAGGATCAATTACAAAGACAGCGCGAACCGTGTTAGTTCCTTTTCCAGGATGAACCATACCAAGTGCTTTTGCAACTTCGCCCATATCATCAGCAATTATGGGGAATGGAATTTCAATTCCAAGTTTTTCTTTTATCCACTCAACCCATTTTATGTGAGAGAAAACCTGGTCAATTGATAGACCAATTAACTCAGCATTTAATTTTTTGAACTCTTCATTCCTTTTTGCAAAAGCAACGAATTCAGTTGTACAAACTGGAGTAAAATCAGCTGGATGACTGAAAAGTACAATCCATTTACCTTTATAATCATCTGGTATGTTCTTAATACCGTGTGTTGTTTGAACCGTAAGCGACGGAACCTTTTCTCCCAGCAAAGGAATACCATTTCTTGTTTCGTTTGTCATTTTATCCTCCATGTTTTTTCAATTAGATGCCGTGCTAAAAGATTTGTTTCATTTTGTCTTAAACAAATATTTTTCAATCAATCAAATATTTAATCTTGAGAACAAATAAGGCTGATCGAAAAAGCTCCTCCTGGATAATTAAAATCATTTTCGACCAGCCCATTTGTTTAATTAATAACTATCTTTTGTTAAGATAACTTTGCCTCTAAATACTCTGTAAATATAAATCGTGTATCCAATTACCACAGGCATGCCAATCAGAGCAATAATTAACATTGTCTTTAAAGTATATTGAGATGAAGACGCATTGTAAATTGTTAAACTATAATTTGCCAGATCAATGCTAGATGGAACAAATCGCGGATAAAGGCTTAATGCAAGCAAACCAATAACCAGAGCAATCATTAAAGAAGATGATAAGAATGCTCGACCAAATTGTTTACTCTTCAATGCAATAGGATAATAAATAAAGCTCGCAAGTAAAAGAATGAATAAAATCCAGAACAGAACATTATTCATAATCCCTACAAATAAATATGAAGCAACAAAAATCGTTGCAATTGTTGAAATAACATATAAAGATACAAAAGCAATATAACTTCCATTAGCCCATTTAATCATTTTTTCTAAATGAGCTCCATCTGTTTTCATAGTCATATATGTTGCGCCCTGCATTACAAACATTGCAAAGCCAGTTAATCCAATTAATATTGCATATGGATTAAGCAAACCAAGAAAAGTAATGTGAGAAACAATTTTTCCATCAACAATTTCAATTGGTAATCCTTTCATTACATTTCCAATGGCAACTCCATAAAGCAAAGCTGGACCAAAGCTTCCAAGTGCAAATGCTATATCCCATCTCTTTTTCGCTTCAGGTGTTTCAGAAAATTTTCTGAACTCGAATGATACTGCTCTAAATATTAAGAAGAAAAGTAGTAACATAAACGCCAGATAAAATCCACTGAAAACAGTCGCATAAACAACTGGAAACGCTGCAAATAATGCACCACCGCCTGTTAATAACCAGACTTCGTTACCATCCCATACAGGACCAATTGCATTGATATTCACCTTTCTTTCTCTTTCATCTTTGGTGAAGAGTTGGATTACTCCAACACCAAGATCAAAACCATCAAGAATTGCATAACCGATAATTAAAACGCCAATTAAAAGAAACCAGATTGTGTTTAGATCTATCATTGTAAAACCTCCTGTGTAATTTTAGCTTCTGGTCCTTTTTTAACCCATCTAAAAAGTAAGGAAAGGAAAATTGAGAGCAAAAGAATATAAATCAAAACAAACATTATAATTGAAAAGAGTAATTCACCTGTTCCGACTGTAATTGAAACAGCATCTTTTGTTTTCATCAATTTGTAAACGACCCAGGGTTGTCTTCCAACTTCAGCTGCAATCCAGCCAAGCTGACTTGCAATTAAAGGTAATGGAGTTGACCACATCAAAACTTTCAATAACCCTTTCTTCTCGAACAACTTTTTCTTTTTCAAGAAATATGCAGATAATGCCATAATGAAAATGAAATACAATCCCAGAACAACCATATTGTGATAGGATACAAATGTTAACCATAATGGTGGAATTTCATCAGGTGGAAATTCGTTAATGCCTTTGATTTCCGCATTAATATCACCAAATGCCAGCCAGCTTAAAAGTCCAGGAATTTCAATTGGAAAATGAAGTTTAGGTGGCTCAGTCCCTGGAATAGCAAAGATGGCAAGCGGTGCACCTTCTTGGGTCTTGTATAATCCCTGGATTGCTGCAAACTTTTCCGGTTGTGTATGAGCAACCTGCTTTGCATGTTCATGACCAAATGGGAATAATTCTAATAAAGAAGAAATTAGACCAAATACAATAGAAAAAGTAATTGCTTTCTTAGCAACTTCAATTGATTTATTTCTAATTAACCAGTAAGCAGCAATACCAGTCATTAAAAACGCACCACTGATTAATGATGCACCCATGGTATGGAAAAATCTTGGTAAAGTTGATGGATTGAAAACTGCAGCCCAGAAATCTACAAGCTCAGCTCTATTATTTTGAATTACAAATCCAGCTGGAGTTTGCTGCCAGGAATTGGCGACCAGAATCCAGAATGCAGAAATTGTTGAACCAACAGCAACCATCAAAATTGAAAACCAGTGAACACCTTTGGAGACTCTATCACGGCCAAAAATGTATAATCCTAAGAAAGTTGATTCAAGAAAGAAAGCAAAAACACCTTCAGCTGCAAGTGGAGCACCAAAAACATCTCCAACAAATTTTGAATATTCTGCCCAGTTAGTACCAAATTGAAATTCCATTACTATTCCACTTGCAACACCAACTGCGAAAATCAAACCCAAAACCTTTCCAAAAAATCTTCCAATGGTTGCATAAATTTCGTCTTTCTTTTTCCACCCGATTGCCTCGATGATGACAAGCATCCAGGCAAGTCCAATTGTCAAAGGTGGAAATAAGAAGTGAAAACCAACCGTGAGAGCAAATTGAAGACGAGCAAGAAGAAGTGGATCCATAAATCCTCCCAATTAATTGTTTATTATTTGTTTTAAGTGAAGTCGCCTTTGCATTGATTCAATTGCAAGTTCTTTAATTGATTTACTTGAAAGTTTTTCTCTCATTATTGCGAGCAATTCACACCACAAAGTATGAACCGAACACCAACGCGTATTAGAACAAAACTCTTTATCAATCAAACATTTGTTTAATGCAAGCGGACCCTCGACTGCTACAATTATTTCATAAGGAGTAATCTTGTCTGGACTTTTAGCAAATGAAATTCCACCACCAATGCCTTTGTAAGATTTAATCAGTCCAGCACTACACAATTGGGGAATAATTTTGCGAAGGAATTTTTCTGGAATGTTTTGTTGCTCTGCAATTTCTTTAATAGTTACAATTTCCTTGTCCTCATTTTCAACAAGGTGTATCATCGTTCGAATTGCATATTCACCGGCTAAAGTTAATTGCATGTTTATTTACTAAAATTTTCTATTTAAATATGACAAATTTTGTCATATTTTACAAGAGGTTTTAATAGAAATATAATTCTATTTAGATGTTGAATATGGTATATTAAAACAAAATCTTTTTAATTAACTATTACAATAAACTCATGATTATAAAACTTCATTGAATATAAAAAAATAAACTATAAATAAACCATTTTAATATATAATTCTAAATATATTTAATATTATAATTTCGAAACAATTAAAACTTGGTTTCAAAAAATTATATTAATTTGTATAGTTTATTAAGTTTCTAAATTATTTATAAATTTACACTTTATGTTTAATACACATTTTTCACATAGTGGTTTTCGGGGTTTGCATATAAGAGCAGTTATGTCAAGAATGCCCATGAAAGCTTTTTTAATATCTTTACCTGAGAAATAAAATTTGGCCATTTTTATTACATGTTTATTCCTACGGGCTTCTTTTGATGTTTTAATATCAAAATACCTTTTAAAGATCCTTACAATATTGTTATCTACAACCCACTCTTTCTTTCCATACGCAAACAATAAAATAGCGCCAGCCACATAATCACCAACACCTGGTAAAGATTTTAATTCTTTTTTATTATCCGGAACTTTACTGTTAAATTTTTCTACTAATTCTCTTGCCATTTTTATAAATGATGAATTTCGCCATTTTAAACCAAGTGGATAAAGAATCTCATCTATAGTGCATTGATTTGCATTAGCAAGAATTTCTACATGAGGAAACTCCTTTAAAAATTTTTTATATACAGGTACAACTTGGTCTGCTTTTGTTCGCCTCAACATTAATTCTGCGATAAGAATTTTATATGGATCTTTTTCTTCCCTCCATGGGTAGTATCTACCATTTTTTTTAAACCAAGAAATAATTTTTCTTCTAAAAAATGTTATATCCTTCTTTGAAGGGATAGGATAAGAAAATATTTCATTCAATGATAATTCTCCCTTTTAGAATATAAAGCAAACATTCTGCTATTTTAAAAGCCATTAAAGGAGGCACAGCATTTCCTACCTGTCTAAATTGTTCTGTTCTTGATCCTTCAAAGAAGTAATTATCAGGAAATGATTGGCAACGCGCCGCCTCTCTGACTGTAAATGAACGTAATTGATTAATATCAGGGTGTATGTAGTAGTGACCATCTTTTGCAAGGTGTGATGTAATAGTGCTGGCCGGGGTATCCCAATTCTGAACTTTGAATCTATCAAGGAATCCATCAAGATTTCTATGTGAGGGTAATAAGTCAGGCCTTTCTTTCTTAAGCAAATTAAGGTCTGCTTTTTTCCCATTTTCACTTTGTATTATGAAATACTTATACCTTTCAAGATCTTCTTTCATATGGGTTCTTGCTCTATGATTAGTAACCCCTTCGCTTCCCTCCCTGAGCGCTCGTGCGTATTCTGACACATTTTCTGAGTCTTGGTAAGGTCCAAACCATTTGTCATTTCCTTCACCAGGTCTAATAGAAGGAAGATCAAAAATAGCATCTCGAACTACAGGGTAACCTTTTTCTATTACTGGATATTTTCGTTCAATAATTTTATAGATCTTATCAAAGTCAGATATTTTTAAGTCCTTTCTATAACCAATTAGTATCAATCTTTTTCGTTTTTGTGGAATTCCAAAAAAAAGACTATTTAAAATATATCCATTTCCTTTAAAGCTTTTATTTCCCGCTTCAGGAATTACATAACCGCATTTATCAAATTCTTCAAATAAAATTTGCAAAAGATTTCTTCTTTTAAGAGTTGATGATGTTATGCCGTAAACATTTTCAAAAACAAAAATATCAGGTTTAAGTTCATTAAGGAAAAAAATATAATATTCAAATAATCGCCTACGTGAATCTCGATAATATTTGTCTTTCATTGAAGAATATCTCGATCTACCTATAATAGAATAAAGTTGACATGGGGGCCCGCCTAAAAGAACAGTTAAATTTGATGCATTAGCATATTTTAATCTTCTCTCTAATTCATTAAGAATTTGTGAATATGAATTTTTAGCAATAGTTTTTTCTAATACTCTTAAATTTATTTCATTTTTTATTTCAGGATACATATTTATAATATCCTCAAAAGTCTTATTTCCTCTGACATAATCCCAGTATAATGAAGTTCTATTGATCCACTGTAATGTTCTAAACATAACCCTTGTGCGAAGTGTTTTGGAAGCCCATTTATCTTTTTCTATTGAACAAATAATATCAAAACCTGCTTGTGTAAATCCTTCTCCAAGACCCCCTGGACCTGCAAAAAGATCAATCCCAACAAATTTTTTATTTCCCATAAAATTTATTACTCCTATGATTTCCAATCATTAAACTCATAAGGCAATAATTCTATAATCCTGTCGGAAGACATTGTGTAAATATCAAAGGTAAGCTCAAGTTGCTGAATGATACTAACAAATCTTCTTATATTTCCTCGTTTTGTTCTTGATTGAGAACCTTTCTTGGGCTGTCCTTTTTGGATGTCAAAATAAAGCTTGTGTATTGCTTCAACAATATTTTTATGAGAAATTATAAATTGTCGTGACGCAAATTGTTCTATAAAATCATTATGTTCATTTATTTTGCTCCAAAGAAATATACATGAATTATTAGCACCATGAAGTGAATAAATACTATAAGGGCCTAAAACCAAATGTCGATAATAGTCACGATAATCAGAACTGCAAATGTATTTTGAATCTTCTTTAATATCTCTTTCAGCTGTAGTATTGTCTTTGATGGGAGCTAGCTGATCAAACCAAATATACGCTAACCATGTCCATAGACCATTTATTTGCAATATATCCTCACGCTTTAAATTGGCACCAGAAAAACAATTATGTAGATATTCTGCAAGTTTAAGTTTTGAATTGAATTTTATTGTTTCATCAATTGAAATTACTGGAGAAAACTTTTCTGAAAATGGTGCACAATTCAAATCGGGAAAAGAATGATTAGGATTTTTTTTGAGATTATGAATATATTCTCTAAACTTAAGTTCTCCTTTTTTCAGCATAATTCTCAATTCTATCATTGTGTTTCCTCCAGCTTTTGAATATAATCTTGAAATTTATTACTATAAAAGTCACAAAATTTTTTAACTGTATCATTTATCCAATTTAAAACTTCTTCTTTATTGAAGTTATTATCATCTTTATTGAGGATTTCAGGAGTATGGGTATTAAACATTTTGACGAATTTTAACCAATCGCTATGCCATTCGACAGAAGGTTCTATTGTTGATTCAATTCCATCAACAAATACCATATAAGTTAGGACATCTCTAATTACTTGTGGATAAACGTGGATAAAAAATTGATTATCTTGTTTTGCCATGCGTTGGATATTAGGTATCCTACTGTTTAGAATAAGAATTGGTGCATCTTCATCTCCTTCATATTTAATAGTCCATATTTCGTTACCAAGGTCAGAGAACTCAACCGGTAAGATAGATTTCTCCTTTGAGTATTCTTCAGGGGCAATTCTGCTAGCATGGGCAAGTATTTTACTATCAAGAGGATCAACAACAATAATTCTAAATCTCAAATTTTCAGGGGAAGACATATCTTTTATATTACAGTAAGAGGGAATCTGTAGTTTACCAACAGTCCCTATATTAAATCGTTTTAGTTCGGTTCTGTAATATGCTTCAACATAAACTTGCGCATCTTGAATAAGCTTCAAGTCGTTGACGTCAAGTTTATTGACCGAAAATGCAACAATTACATCCTTTTCCCTGATAAAACTGATGGATACATTTTCTCTTTTAATTTTTTTTCTATCAGTGTAATTTAGCTTTCGCTTCATGAATTGCCCTCATTTTAAGTCAATTACCAGATCACGTTTTGGGTCGAATCCGATCGCCTTGAGTTCAAAATTTTTTCCAGTAATTTCTACTCTTAAGATATTTTCTTTTACTTCTAAAATATTACAATCATTTGTCTCAATCTTGATAGAACCATCAACAAAATTAAAATCAAACTTATCATATGCTTTGAATGGATTTTTTCTTCTTGTATCATATGCTACTTTCAGAGTAGCAGGGAATGGATATACTAAATCTTTTCTATTTGGATTTAAAGTTACTTTAAAGCCACCTTGGATTGTATCTATATTAAATATCATAACATCTCTTTGAATTCCATCGGGGACTCTAGGTAGGACAGTAGACTCTTGTTCATCTTTTTCGCCTAAATCGGAAGGTATAAAAAAGATATCTTTTAAAAAATCTTCCTGTCTGTATTTAGGTGGCTCATCGAGTATGGAAACTATGTGTAACATACTTTTCTTAATAAATCGAAGAATTCGAATTGCATTTAAATATTTTTCAGTAAAACCTTCAGTCCTTTCATTCCAGTTTGTATGTGCAGGAGTCTCACAATCACCCAGAAATTCACATATTTTGGTATCATCAGCTACAAGAAATCCAGCAACAGCTCTATTCCCAAGGATTTTTAAATCTGAAATAAGTATTCCCGATCGTATGTATGCTTCAAACGATTTTCTGAATTCAGGAAAATGCTTAATTAATATTATAATATGAGAGTTCTCTGATTTATTAACTTTTTTTATGGTAATTGGTACTTTAAACTGTAATAAATTTCCAGATAGAAAACTTTCTTTTATTCTCTCTATTTCCTCAAAAGATTCTACGGTAATAGATGGATTTTCGGGTTCTAGTATTTTTAGTTCTAATGGTGAAATGTTGAAAGATTCTTTTATAAGCTCAAAGATTTTTTTTAAATCAATTTCTTCCCATTCAGTATTATCCCAGTTTATACTCTCAGCTTTTTCTATTAGATTTTCATTATTTAATTTTTCTAATCTGTTATTAATACCATCATATATTTCTACCTCTAATTTTTTTGTTAATAATGGATAATAGTAATGTCGTATTACCCCTTTCATTATAGATTCAAAATTTATCTCATCAACAGGGTAAGGTATAACCACAGAAAGTCCTGTTTCGTCATTATTTCTTTTGATACCAAAAACTTTTTTAAAATTTAACAGAATGGAATTATCCTCTATAGGCATAAAATTATCTTGTGAAAAATATGCGAAATAATGGTATCTCTTACCATCTATTGAATGTGTCTTAAGTAGTGCTTTACCCATTAAAAGAGTTTTACCATCATCTCTTATAGTAAATCCCCAAAAGGTCCTAATTTTTGATACAATGTGATAAGTTATTTTCCCTAGTCCCCATCTTCCTGCTCTTTCTCCCCTTTTTTCTGATATTCCTTCTCGCCACCAAAAATTATAAAAGTTTCCATCTCTGTTATCAGGATCATAAGATCCATCAAGCCCGGTAGTATTGAAGTCTTCAAGAACGAGAAACGTAACATCTTCAGAGTTTTTTTCTGCTTTAATTAGATCGCAGGCTATTAAATGATCATTGAGCTCCTTATCAATAAAGGTATTTACATTTTTTTTATGGGTTGAATTGTAAGTTATTTTAACCTTAACTGTTTCTTGATTCTTTCTTGCATCCATTGAATTCTGAATAAACTCTCTAACCAAAGCTTCACCCGGACTCGTTATTCTGAAAAACTCTGTTTCTCGGGGATTTCTTTCAGGAATTCCACGTTCTATCTCTTTAAAGATCCAACTTATACCCATTATATAACTCCTGTAACTTTTATGTAAAAATAAATAATAATAAAGATATATTGTAGATTTGAAGAGCACTAATTGTCAATCTTTATTTAAGATTAATAATGAAAGCTAAAAATTCAAGAGTAATTAAAAAGGAACATTAGTTAATATTGAATTATCGAAATCGTAAATGAAATTATATATATTCTTGTACGGAAATAAATAAAGTAAAAAGGAGGAAATTATAAAAATGAAAATAGTAAGTTATAATAAAATAAATGAGTGTACTGAACTGTGATTGGCTGAACGTTATTTTGTCTAATTAGGATTACCATGTAACTTATTTAATTGGGATAAAAGTTTATTAAGTTAAAAAGTTTAACTAAAATTAGATAATCAATTAAAAAAGGATTTAGTTAAAAAATACTGATATCCTAAAAACTTAATATAGTTATAGATCTATAGCATTTTTTGAAAAATGATTTTAAAAAACTAAAATTAACAATCATTATTTAGACATAAATCACTTGCTACAAAATATATACATCCCAATCTTTTCTTTAAAAAAATAAGTATTTAATTCATCTAATAATTGCGTTCAATTTTCAAATCAAATCTTTTATTTTTAATTTTTAGTATGTCTACGCCATTAATGAAGCAATATTATAAGATAAAGCAAAAGTACCCGGATACAATTCTGCTTTTTAGAATGGGTGATTTTTATGAAACTTTTGAAGATGATGCAGTAATTACTTCAAAAGTTCTTGGAATTACTTTAACAAAAAGAGCTCACGGAGCAGCAGGCGATGTACCGCTTGCTGGTTTCCCTTATCACGCACTTGATTCATATTTGCCAAAATTAATTCGAGCAGGCTACCGTGTAGCCATTTGCGAACAACTGGAAGATCCAAAATTTGCAAAAGGAATTGTAAAAAGAGATGTAATCGAAGTTGTCACTCCCGGTGTTGCTTTCTCTGAAAAATTACTCGACCATAAATCCAATAATTATCTCTGCGGAATTTACATCAAGGATGATGTGGCTGGAATTTCTTTTGCCGATGTAACAACCGGAGAATTTTTTACAACCGAAGTTCCAATCAAAAAAATTAAAGAAACTCTCGAATCTATCTCACCAGCTGAAGTATTAGTTTCAAAAAGAGAATTACCAAAATTACAGTCTACATTCGAGCAAATTCCTTTCAAGTTCACAATTACAAAGATTGATGATTGGATTTTTTCTTACGAGTATTGTTTTGAAATCTTAACAATGCATTTTAAAACAGCATCACTTAAAGGTTTCGGAATTGATAATAATCAAAGTGAAGCAATCATAGCAGCTGGGGTTGTTCTTCATTATCTTCAAGAAACACAAAAAGCGAATCTTGGACATCTGAAAAAGATTTCTATTTATAATCCAACAGATTACATGATCTTAGATCCAGCGACAAAAAGAAATCTCGAAATTCTGGCATCTATGTCCGATGGTTCAAGAGCAGGTTCGCTCATTTCAATTCTTGATAAGACTAAAACTTCAATGGGTGGTAGACTCCTCAAAAAATGGGTATCGCTGCCATTACTCAAACTTGAACAAATACACAATCGACTCGAAGCTGTAGAAGAATTATATCAAAATGAAAATTTAAGAAATCAAATTGCAGAGGAATTAAAACAAATAGGTGACCTTGAAAGAATTATTTCAAAAATTTGTACTGGCAGAGCAAATCCGAGAGATGTTATCAACTTAAAATTAAGTCTGAAAAGAATCCCTATCATAAAAGACATTTTAAGAAATGTGAAGTCAGTTGCTCTTCAGAGAATTCGTGATAATTTGATTGGACTAACTTACATTGTTGATAAAATAGAAGCTATGCTTGTTGATGATCCACCGTTGAATATTGCAGATGGAGGAGTAATAAAACCTGGCTTTAATGCAGAACTTGATGAGCTTCGAAATCTCTCAAGTTCTGGAAAAGATTATCTCGCACAACTTCAGGCACGAGAGAGAGAACGAACACAAATTCCTTCATTAAAAGTAGCTTACAATAAAGTCTTTGGATATTACATTGAAATATCGAATGCTCATAAAAATAAAGTCCCACAGGATTACATTCGAAAACAGACTCTTGTGAATGCTGAGCGTTACATCACTCCAGAATTAAAACAATACGAAGAAAAAATTCTAAATGCTGAAGAAAGAATTTATCAACTTGAAACCGAGTTTTTTAATGAATTGAGAATTACAATTTCTGATGAAGCTGAAAAAATTCAGAAGAATGCTCAGCTAATTGCAGCACTTGATTGCTTCTTGAGTTTTGCTGAAGTTGCAATTGAAAACAATTATGTTAAACCTGAAGTAAATGATGATGATGCAATTATTATTAAAAATGGTCGTCATCCTGTTGTTGAAAAGATTCTTCCATACGGAGAAAAATTCACTCCAAATGATACATATCTCGATAACTCAACTCAACAAATTATGATTATCACCGGACCAAATATGTCTGGTAAGTCAGTTTATCTCAGACAGGTTGGTTTGATTGTATTACTTGCCCAGATTGGTTCATTTGTTCCAGCTGAAAGTGCAAGAATTGGAATTGTTGATAAAATTTTTACAAGAGTTGGTGCATCGGATAACTTAGCAGCAGGTGAATCAACTTTTCTGGTAGAGATGCACGAAACCGCAAACATTGTTAATAATGCAACACCTAAAAGTTTAATTCTTCTGGATGAAGTCGGTCGTGGTACAAGTACTTTCGATGGGCTATCAATTGCCTGGGCGTTGACGGAATATCTTCATGAAAATATTAATGTAGCAGCTAAAACTCTCTTTGCTACACATTATCATGAACTAAACGAACTCGCAAATATTTATCCAAGAATTGTAAATTATAAAGTTGATGTGAAAGAAGTCGGTGATAAAGTAATTTTTCTGCACAAAGTTGTGCCTGGTTATGCTGACCATAGTTATGGAATTCAGGTTGCGGAAATGGCTGGTCTTCCTGTTTCAATCACCAGAAGGGCAAAACAAATTCTCAAAAATCTTGAGAGCAAAGAACTAAGTCCACTTGACCATCGTAAAAAGAAACCGAAAGACGAAGGCGAGGAAGAAGAATTTCAATTATCGTTATTTGAAATTAGAGACGATTCAATTAGAAAAGAAATCGAAGAACTCGAAATTGAAAAACTTACTCCACTTGAAGCTTTAATAAAATTAAACGAACTTAAAAACAAAACGAAAAAGAATTGAAAGGACTATGACATTGACAAAACAATTAATTGTCGTGGGCGATCGTGTTTTAATTAGACCGGATGAAGCACATGAGCGGACAAGTGCTGGGTTATATCTTCCCCCCGGTGTGAAAGAAAAAGAAAAAGTCCAGAGTGGTTATGTTGTTAAGGTTGGACCAGGCTATCCTATTCCTACTCACGATATTGTAGATGATGAGCCGTGGAAAGAGAAAAAAGATAAACCAAAATATTTGCCCCTTCAAGCAAAAGAAGGTGATTATGCAATCTTCTTGCGTGATCAGGCAGTTGAATTTGAATTTGAAAACAAAAAATATTTAATCGTCCCTCACAGTGCAATTCTGGTTTTATTAAGAGATGAATTTCTTGAAGAGTAATTATATAATTAAAAAATTCTATGCAATAAAGAGAAGACTCAGTTAAGATTAACTATTTAATTTCTGTAAAATTCTTTCTCTTATCTTTTCTGCGTCGGGAATTCCTTTAGAATAAAATCTACAGGCAAGAACAGGCTCTTCTGGTTCGGGCAGATTTTCTAAATCTTCTCCATTGATTAATAAAGTTGGTGAGCCTCGAAATTTTACTTTTTTCGCTGTTTCATCATCTTCGACTAAAATTTTTTCAAGCTCGATTTTATCTTCCAGCCCTTGAATTGCTTCCATTAAATTCTTATGAAGTTTTTCGTGATTTGGACAATCTTCGAAATATTGAAACTGGAGTTTTACTTTCATCTTAATTTCCTGTTTTTGTGAGTTTTGATTGTAAATTAATCATTAAAATTAAAAGAGCGTAATAACAAATCTTATTATTATAAAACACAAACCGTTATTGTATAAAACCAACCAATGCGTTTTCATATCTTCAAATCTAAAAATTTATTTCCTTTTTAATTTCTGGGCTTTTTAAAAACTTAAAGTCTCTTTTTAACTTGCATAAAAAATCATTGGATAAAAATGAAAAAAGTAACTGTATTCTTGCCCTTCAGCAACAAAGAACATTCTAATGCTCTAATAAATGAGTTTATCTATCATCCACTTGTCGAAAAAGTAGTCTTAATTGCTGACCAAAACTATAGTAATGGTTTCACGACTATTGTCTCAAAATCAATTTTCTCTTCAAAAGTAATTCAAAAGGTACTTCAACTTGCAACATCAGATTATTTTCTGATCATAACAAAAGACACATTAATCAGACTAAATCAATTTTCACTGGAACGATTTATTTCATTTGCTGAAACTTATAATGCTTCTCTGCTTTACTCAGATTATTATGACTTAAATGAAGACAAAAAAACTCCGCATCCTGTTCAAGACTATTTACCGGGAAGCGTAAGAGATAATTTTAATTTTGGTCCATTGTTATTTTTCTCAAATAAAAAAATACAGCAAATCAAAAAAACATTTGGCAACTTATCACAGACTAACTATGCGGGACTTTATGAATTAAGACTTCGAATTGCAACAGAATTTTTCCAGAAAAAAAGCTCCACTCCAATTCTTAGAATTCCTGAATATCTCTATTCACAGGTCGAAATTGATGTCCGAAAATCTGGAGAAAAGCTTTTTGATTATGTTGATCCTAAAAATCGAGAAGCTCAAATTGAAATGGAAATTGTCTTTACTAAATTCTTAAAACAAATTGGAGCTTATCTCCCACCAAAATTCGAAAAAATTCCACAGGATGATGTAGAATTCCCGGTAAAAGCTACAGTTATCATTCCAGTTTTGAATCGTGTGAATACTATTTCAGATGCAATTGAAAGCGTATTCAGACAAAAAACAGATTTCCCATTTAACTGCATAGTTGTCGATAATCACAGTACTGATGGAACAACCGATAAACTTCGAGAACTTTCCTACAAGTATCCAAAACTTTTTCACATCATACCTCAATCAAAAACACTCGGAATTGGTGGTTGCTGGAACGAAGCAATCTTTCACGATAGATGTGGAAAATACGCAATACAGCTCGATTCAGATGATATTTATGCCGATGAGAAAACGCTTCAGAAAATTGTTGATATGCTTGATACTGGTAAATATGCGGCTGTAATTGGTTCCTACAAAATGGTTAACTTCGATCTTAAAGAAATTCCACCGGGAATTATTGATCATCGAGAGTGGACAGATAACAACGGAAGAAACAACGCCTTAAGAATTAATGGACTTGGTGCACCGAGAGCGTTCAGAACATCTTTACTTAGAAAAATAAAATTCCCAAATGTTAGCTACGGTGAAGATTATGCTGTTTGTCTTGAAATAACGAGAAGATATAGGATTGGAAGAATTTATGAACCAATTTATTTATGCAGAAGATGGGAAGGAAATACAGACGCTCAACTTTCTGTTCAAGCTGAAAATCAACACAATTTTTACAAAGACACAATTCGCACAAAAGAGATTTTCGACCGCATTAAATATCTAAAAAGCAAGTGATTAAATGCACAAAAATCTGGAAGAACTGATTCAGAATAAATTACTTTCGATTGACGAACTAAAAAAAATTTATCCTTCGCTTAATGAATCAGATTACACTGATTTGATTTACGCAACATTTCTTCATCAGAAGCAGAACTGGGGAATGTTTAGCGATGGATGGAATGGATTTTTATCAAGCGAGTACAGAAAATTTCATTTCGATTGGTTTCAAATTAAAGTTCAGTTTAATCCCACAAGATTTGTAAGTTCATCTGCTAAAGTTGATGATGAGTCAATCAAAAAACGAAAATGTTTTTTATGTATTGAAAATCTTCCTCAAGAACAAAGAGGAATTTTATTTGAAAGTAAAAGTCAACCACACGAGCGCCTTATTTTTCTTTGCAATCCAGCACCAATCTTTAATGAGCATTTCACAGTTTCAAATGTAAAACACACTCCGCAGCAGATTTTAAACAACATATCAATGATGCTTGAACTTGCTGAGTTATGCAATAACGAGTATACAGTTTTTTATAATGGACCCAAATGCGGCGCATCGGCTCCAGATCATTTTCATTTTCAGGCATGCCCGGCTGAGGATTTACCTACCGAAAAAGATTTTCTCAATTATCCAGAAAAATTTCAAATCTTAATTGAACAGGGCAATGTGATTGTAAAATTCATTTCAAAAGAAAATTATCTGCGAAATGTTGTAACATTATCATCAAAAGATAAACTAAGTCTGATAAGTTATTTCCATAAATTTTATAACGCATTACAAGAAATTAACAAGACCGATGTTGAACCGATGATGAATATTTTCACTTTGATGAGGAATGATGATTATCATATTGTTATCTTTCCGCGAGAGAAACATCGACCAGATTGTTACTTTGCAGAAGGTGATGCAAATATGTTAATCAGTCCTGGGCTTGTGGATATGTGCGGAATGCTTATAACTCCACTTCAAAAAGATTTTGAAAGAATTAACGAAGAAACAATCAGGCAAGTTTATTCTGAGGTGAGTCTTTCGACTTCAAAATTTCAGAAGTTGCTTGAGAAGCTCAACAAGTCATGATAAAAATAAAAGAACTCACCACTGCTAATGTGATGAGTTCCTTCTGATTATTTTTCAGAAAAGCAATTTAAGGCTTATTTATTTTGTGAGCCTCTGGCTTCGCTGACGATAATTTTCCTTCCTTTTACTTCACTGCCGTTTAATGCTTCTAAAGCATCATTTGCAGCTTCTTCGGAAGTCATTTCAACGAAACCATAACCCTTTGAACGGCGAGTTTGTCTATCTCTGATTACAACAGCGGAGGTGACTTCGCCATAGGGTTCGAACATTTTCTGGAGCTCCTCGTTTGTTGTTGAAAAAGGAAGGCTCCCAACAAAAAGTTTTTTGGACATAGAACTACGATCCTTATAAAAACCTCTTGCAGATGCCCTTCATAGAATCTTATAAAAAGATTTCCACTCCATTAACTATGAA
>Ga0197142_1002339_pt1 | contig 16679 bp, 23 predicted proteins | sample GBS60_MetaG_FD_148614 | JGI IMG/M metagenome (GOLD analysis project Ga0197142, IMG submission 148614) | Sediment microbial communities from Great Boiling Springs, Gerlach, Nevada, United States - GBS 60_MetaG | ecosystem: Environmental > Aquatic > Thermal springs > Hot (42-90C) > Sediment...
TGGGACGCCCCCCCAACCTCTAAGGGAACTGACCTACTTGCCCGCCTTTGCCATTTCCCTTCGATCATAACAGACTTTAAGGGAGAAAAGTCCCTTACAAAGAACTTCCCCAGCAAAGGCAAGAGCAGTTTATAGGCAGATCTTATAGCTGATGATTGCTTACGCATTAATTCCAAAAGCTTTTTTCTGTCGGAACTGTTCAGCTGGAGTTTAAACTGCAAGCTTACATACATCAGGTTTTCATTATAACTACTCAGCACTGCCTGAAGTATTTTTCGACACAACCTCAAAGGAAGTTTGACACGAAGGCTTATATTCAGAAGGTTAGTAGTTTATAATTGGAATAGGAGGTTGTTATGAGGAAAAAAGTAGCTGTGTTGACAATGGTTTTGGTCGCCTTTGGTGGGTTAGCAAGCTGTCAGCAAACCAAAGCATGCCCTACTGAGGATAAGATAAAGAGTGGAATAAAGGATCTTATTCCTCAGGAGTTTAAAGTAGAGTCTGTGCAAGCACTGAAGGATATCCAAGGTCTTTGTGAGGTGGTGATCAAAGTAGGTGCTCAACCTTTGGTCTTTTACACAGACAAAGAGCTAAAGTATATAGTAGCAGGCAGTCTAATAAGCTTGGCAGACAAAAAAAACATAACAAGGGAAAGACAGCAGGAGTTTATGAAGGTAAGCCAAGAAGAGTTAAAAGAGCTTGAAAAACACACAGACTTTGTTTTTGGGCAGAAAACCTCGGGTAAGTTTATATACATGTTTACAGACCCAGACTGTCCTTTCTGCAAGAGATCTGAGCCTATAGTGGAAAAGTGGGCACAGGAGAAGGGTGTGGAGGTAAGGGTAGTCCTCTTTCCTCTGCCTATACATCCAGATGCCTTTCCAAAGTCCGTATCCTTGATATGCGACAAGAAAGGTTGGGAAGAGTATAAGAGTGGTTATAAGTCCCAGAATCAATGTGAAGAAGGAAAAAAGAAGGTGGAAGGAAACCTGTCACTTGCGGAGAAATTTGGTATAAGTGGCACTCCCACTTTTATAGGCTCTAATGGAAGAATTCACTCTGGTTTGCCAGGGGAGGAGGATTTAAATAAGCTTATTAATTAAACATGAAAAGGGAGACATGGAAGACTAAGACTGGTTTGATATTCGCTGCTGCTGGAAATGCGATAGGTCTTGGAAACCTTCTTAGGTTCCCATCTAAGGTAGCTTTATACGGTGGCGGAGCCTTTATGATCCCTTACTTTGTAGCCCTCTTTCTTCTTGGAATACCTCTCATGCTCATAGAGTGGGTAATAGGTAGGTATGCTGGAGCAAAAGGACATGGTTCTATGACGGGAATAATCGGATCCTTCTTCAATCACTCCTATGGCTCAAGAGTCCTGGGCTCCATAGGGGTATCAATACCCACACTCATAGTTTGCTATTACATATACATGGAATCTTGGACTTTGGGTTTTGCGTTTATGTCTTTGTTTGGTCAAATGCCAGAACCTGTGGTTTCTGACGATCCCAAAATCGCTATGGAACCTTTTGTTTTTTTTTACAAAGACTATACCGAACCCTCGGCTATAGCGGTGGTTTTTCTGATGATAACCCTTATCATCAATTGGGTGATCCTTCAAAGGGGCATTGTTAAGGGTATAGAGCTAACAGCCAAGTATGGTCTTCCCATTCTTATAGCTATGGGACTTTTCCTTGGTATAGTCTCCTTAAGCATGAACGGTTGGAAAGGCTTGGAGGGGCTTTTGTTCATATACAAACCTGATTTTTCAAGATTGACAGACCCTCAGGTATGGTTAGAAGCTTCTGGGCAGATATTCTTTACCCTCTCCTTGGGTATGGGTGCAATAGCTACCTATGCAAGCTATGTGAAGAAAAATGAGGATGTAGTAAAAGCCGGGCTGTATACCGCAGGTATAAATGAGTTTGTGGAAGTTGTTATAGGTGCAAGTATAGCCATACCTGCAGCCTTTGCAGTTTTTGGAGCTATGAGCGTGCCAGAGCTGGCAAAGGAAGGAACCTTTAGGATTGGCTTTATAACGATGCCTGCCATACTGATGTCTTTGCCAATAGGAAGCTTGCTTTCTGCAGTATGGTTCTTTCTTTTATTTATAGCAGCTCTTACATCATCCCTTGCCTTGATTCAACCGCTGGTGGCACTTCTGGAAGATGAAATGAGGTGGAGTCATGCTAAAGCGGTGAATGTGTCTATGATTATAGTAAGCTTTGGTGCCTTTTTATCCGCTTATGTGAAGGGCTTTATAGACGATGTGGATTTTTGGGCTGGCACTTTCATGCTTGTATTTTTTGGATTATTGGAAATTATCGTTTTTGTTTGGGTTTTCGGAGTTCATAATTTTCACAGAGAACTAAACACCAACAGTTTTATAAAGATACCAAAAGGACTGGTTTATTTTTACGCTGTGATTTCTCCCCTGTTTTTGGTGCTTCTGCTATACTTCTGGGGCATAGTTCAACTACCTAAAGTACTTTCTCAAACAGACCCAAATGTGCTTATATCGCGGGCTTTTGTAATCTTCATTATCCTGCTCATAGCATTCTTTTCCGTAGAAAGCAGAAGAAGATACCTTTCAGGTCCGCATATGTAATTTTAGCCACCACCTACTATATGGACTATTTCCACTCTATCACCCTCAGAAAGCCTGTATTCTCCATACCTTGACTTTGGGATCACCTCTTCATTTACAGAAATAGCAAAACCTACTTCTCTGACCCTTATACCCTTAAGCTCAACCAATTGTGCAAGGGTAATACCCTCTGGAACATCTGTTTCTTCACCGTTTATGTAAAGCTTCATGGTTAATGCGTTTCTATTCCCTACGCCTGAACTTATGGGTTAAAATTATAAACCATATATGCTGAAATAAAAGCATAACAGGTGATGTAAGATGAACTTAGTAGAGCTTGTAGAAATAGCAAGATCAGAGGAAAAGGCAGAAGAGTTTTTATTGGTTTATCATACAACACGATTCATAAAGTTTAGATTAGACAATCTATGTACAAATTTCTTTCAAAAAATGAAGAGCTTTTACATGGATAGATAGAGATGAATGAAAGCTGTTTTGGAGGAAAAAGGAAAGGGAAGAGGGGAAGAGGTGTTAAGGATAAGATACCTGTATAAGGTCTGCTTAAATTTAAAATGGGAGGCATATGGTTGAAAGGCTAATATATTTGGGTTTATTGTCTATTTTTGTGGGAAGCGTCTTTTCCAGTTCTGTGTTTTCACAAAAATCAGAAATAAAGGATGCAACAAGAGCCGCTATTTTCCCAGATGGTTCTATTATTTATTACTACGAAAAAACAAGACCAGCAACAGAAGAGGAGAAAAGAATAAGGGAAAAATGGTTTGAAGAAGAATGGGCAAAATTAAAAGAGAAAAGTAAAAAAACTGTACCTACAATGGAAAAAGAAGCGGAAAAAGCAGGCGAAGAAGCATCAAAAGAAGCACCTATTATTTTAAAGCCGTTTTTTAAATCACTTAAGTTTTTCATAAAAGAAATAATGAAAGAAGGACTGAGGATAAGTTATTCTATTGGCAAAAGGCATTTTGTCAACCAACCGGTAGTTGTAAATGCAGGGTTTGTGATAGAAGATGTAAATGGAAAAAAGCAGGAAGTTCCCGTTGATCTTATAGAATTTTATGGTAAAGAGGAATGGGAAAGAATACCAATCGATGCAGTGAATATCATAATATCGCCTAAGGGGAACTATTTCGCCCTTATAACTACTGCAAGAGGAATTGAACTTTTCCATATGAAGAATAAAGAACCTATAAAAAGAATAACATTTATAGGCAGATATCCTTTTGGATTTTCTTATGATAGCAAAGAATTCTATTATAGGGAGGATGAGGGAAGCAAATTTTCAATATGCAAATTGCCTGATAGGTTTTTAAGCGATGAGGGAGCAAAAACATTTCTTCCTGAAATTCTTTGTAAATCTGTAAATGTAAGTTTGGACAAAGGCGACTGGATAACCGATGCAGGGATAATGGGAAATTACTTGTTTGTTTTAACTATGAAAAAATTGTACGTATTTGACATCGACAAGAGCGAACTTATTAAAATCATAAAAATTAAAGGCTACGGTGGGAGGTCTCTTTTAGTATCACAAGACGGAGTATATATTGCTAATGTAAGTTTTGAACTTTACAGAATTAATCTTCCTACCTTTGATGTAGAACAGGCCTCTCCTAATAAATTTTACCTTGAAGAAAATTTTGGATTACACTTCTTTAGGCTTGTTTCTATTTCACCAAACAAAAGATACATCGCTTCTCTTTTTGATCCAGGCTTAATTAAACCTAAGGGGGTAAAGAGTTGGAGTGGTTCAACTACCGGTGAATCGAGACTTTTTATTTGGGATATTGAAGAAAAAAGACCAGTTAAGGTATATAACGTAAAATTAGAAGAGGCGAAGGGAAGTTTTGGATCGGCAATCCCTGTTTTATTTAGCCCTGATTGGAAATATAAAGTTTTACATTTAAAAGAAGGAAGGATTGAGCTATGGCAAGATTGAAAGACTTATTTATGATGGTGTTTGCCTTTTTAATTTTTTATGGTGTTGCCTTTGGTGATACCACTCTTGATTATAAATCATTTCCCAAAGGCAAAGTATCACTCTATCTTACTACCAAATATGTGCGTATGGATGCCGAAGAATATGGTATTTTTCCGGTCACTTTAATTTATGACAAAAATTTAAGAAAAATTTCCATCTTAAACCATGAAGAAAAATCTTATGTGGAAGTGGATGAAAGGTTGCTGAAAGATTTGCGCAGGATGAGAGAGGAAATGGAAGCTCAACTTTCAGATTTACCTCCCTTCATGAGAGAAATGGCAAAGCAAATGATGATTATGCCAGGGTGTAGGGAAATAGAAGAAATTCCAGATGAAGTGTGTGGAAACTCCAAGATTATTGGAACAGAAAAGTTTAAAGATTTAACGGCAAAGGTAGTAGATGGTTGTAAAATCTTTGATGTTGAGAAAAATTCTTTTGTAATTTGTAGATACTGGTTTGTTGATGGGGAGAAACTAAACCTTGATCTTGAAGATTTTAAAACTTTAACCTCTTTTCTTGAGTTTGAATGGGAATTTGTAAAAGCAATGGGGTCTTTTTGTGGAACGGAAGCAATCAGTATATTTTTAGCAAGACCTGAAAAAACACTAAGACTGGGTTATGATTTGCCAATTCCTGTAAAAGCATTATCTGTATCAGATGGAAAAGAAAAAATAAAAATGATATTAGATAAAATATCAACCAATAAATTAACCGAAGATTTATTTAGATTGCCCCAAAATTATAGAAAAATGGAGATAAAAGTGCCTAAATTTAGAGGAGGAGGGTACTAGAATGAAAGGGAGAAAGCTTTTTATTTTCTTTATAAGCATAATTTTATTTATTTCAGACTTTGCCTTCGCTCAATATGAAAATGTTAAAGACCATCCTGCTTTGAGTAGATACAAAGGCTCGGAAGTTAGGTACTATGATGTCAAACAATTTGACGAGTACTATATTCTTCTTGGTCCTATAAAAGGTTCTTCTGATAAGGATATTGAAAGTGCAAAGAGTAAGAGACTGGAAGGTAAAATTACGAGATTTGTCTATGAAGGACCAAAAGATGGGAGTAGCTTTGAAGTATTTAAGAATTATGAGATTGCTTTAAGGAATGCTGGATACAAGATTTTGTTTCAGGGGAAAGGAAGAGAAATATATGGGGTTTATGTATTTCTTGAAAAGAAAAATAAAGATTATTTAGGTGGCTGGGATGATCCTGATAAAGGATGGTATTATCTTTCAGCGGTTTCCCCTGATGAAAAGATATACATATCAATTTATGTGTGGTTATCATCTTCCTATGGTCCTCGTGCTGCTATTTCAATAGTAGAGCCAAAGGAAATGGAGGTTGGTCTCGTAAGTGCAGAAATGATGGAGGAAAGTATCAAAAGAACTGGTAAGGTTGCTTTATATACCATATATTTTGATTTTGATAAGGCGGATTTAAAACCAGAATCAAAACCAACGATTGAGGAAATAGCAAAACTTTTAAAAAAGAACCCAAAATTAAAACTTTATGTTGTTGGTCATACTGATAATGTAGGAAGTTTTGATTACAATATGAATCTTTCCCAAAGGAGGGCTGAAGCAGTCGTTAAGGAGCTTGTTGAAAAATACGGAATATCAAAAGATAGATTAAAAGGTTATGGTGTTGGACCGCTTTCCCCTGTTGCAAGCAATTCAACTGAAGAAGGGAGAAGCAAAAATAGAAGGGTTGAACTTGTTGAACAGTAAAATTTAAAGAGAAAAAAGATAAAAACAATCGTTTTCCCCAATCACTTACCCTTACTGATTGTTAATATAATTGCCATTATGTTAGCATAAAATCTTCAGAAATCTTGACATGTATGTGTATAATCTGCTATCATTGATAGCAGCATGTCAAATGCTTAAATAGGGAGGTGTTATATGGATACTGTCAAATTAAAAGCAAGCGAATATGCAAACCTGATAGGCGTGTCTTTAAACACCGTGAAAAATCGCATAAGGGCAGGCGTGGTCCCTGGAGAGAAGGGGGAGGATGGTATTTGGTATGTTTTAATTCCAAGAGAAGAGTATGAGTTTTTAACTCAAAAGAACGAAGAGCGAACAAAGACAGAGTCAAACATCTCCAACAATCTGGAAAAGCTAAAGTCTGGGTTTGAGGGCAGTTTAATAGCCACCTATCTTGAGATGCTGATGCAAAAGGATCGACAGAAGGAAGAGCTTTTTCATGAACTTTCCAGCCTATATACCCTACTGGCTGTGAAGGAAAAAGAGATTGAACTCATCAAAAAGGCTACGGAAGAAAGAGAAGGGGAAAAGGTTTTAATAGAACAGCTGAAGAAGGAACTAAGGGAAAAAGAAAAAGAACTTAGTAGGTTAGAGAATAGGTTAAAGGAAAAAGAGCTTGAGCTCGTACAGAAGGACTTAGAAACTCAAAGACTTTTGTTGGAGAAAGAAAAGGAAATTCTTTCTTTAAAGTTGGAACTGGATTACTGTAAAAAGCAAAAGGATTAAAATAAAGCATATGGAGTTTGAACCAGTTATAGGACTTGAGATACACGTTCAGCTTGATACGAAAACTAAAATGTTCTGTTCTTGTCCTGTGGAGTTTGGAGCAGAGCCAAACACCTTAGTGTGTCCAGTGTGTCTTGGTCTGCCGGGAAGCCTGCCAGTGGTAAACAAAAAAGCTGTAGAATATGCCATAAGAGCAGCATTAGCCCTTAATTGCAAAGTTCATGAGTTTTCTGTATTTGCAAGGAAAAATTACTTCTACCCAGACCTTCCAAAAGGATACCAGATATCTCAGTATGAACAGCCATTAGCCACAGATGGATGGGTGGAGGTAAACGGAAAAAGAGTTAGGATAAGAAGATTGCATCTTGAAGAGGATGCTGGGAAGAACATCCATGAGGGAAGCAAAACTTACGTAGATTTAAACAGAGCTGGAACACCTCTAACAGAGATAGTTACTGAACCAGACATAGACTCGCCAGAGATGGCAAGGGAGTTTTTAGAAACGCTCAGGAACACTCTCCGTTATGCTGGTGTATCAAAGGCAGACATGGAAAAGGGACAGCTCAGGTGCGATATAAACCTGTCTTTAAGACCAAAGGGCTCAAAAGAGTTGGGCACGAAGGTGGAGATAAAGAACGTAAATTCCTTTAGGTTTGTGCAAAAAGCTATAGAGAGTGAGGTAGAAAGACAAACTAAAATTCTTCTATCCGGTGGAAAGATAGTGCAGGAGACCAGAACCTTTGATCCATCTACAGGGCTAACCCATCCCATGCGCACAAAGGAAGAGGCGGAAGATTACAGATACTTCCCAGAACCAGATCTTCTGCCTTTAGTTGTAAGCAAAGAATGGATAGAGGAGATAAAAAACAGTATGCCTGAGCTTCCTCATCAAAGGCTGGAAAGGTTTATAAGAGAATATGCATTAACGCCATACGAAGCCAAGGTATTGACAGATATAAAGGAGGCAGGAGACTTTTTTGAAGTTTCTCTTTCTTTTTACAATAAGGATCCAAAGCTTACTTCCAACTGGCTACTGAATGATCTTTTTGGTCTTTTAAGGGAGAGAAATTTGAGTATAGATCAATCACCCGTAAGCCCTGAGAGGTTGGCTCAGCTTGTAAAGCTGATTAAAGAAGGGGTTCTATCGTCAAAGCTTGGGAAAGAGGTGCTTTCAGAAATGCTTGTAAGTGGAGAGGACCCGCAGGCCATAGTGGAAAAGAAAGGTTTGAAACAGGTAAGTGATGAAAATACTATTCGGGAAGTGGTTCAACAAGTGTTTAACGCCCATCCCAACGAATACCAAAGGCTAAAGTCTGGAGAGGATAAACTTATAGGCTTCTTTGTTGGTCAGGTCATGAAAGCCACAAAGGGCAAAGCTAATCCCCAGCTTGTGAATAAGCTCATATCTGAGGTGATATCCAAATGAGAATAGCTATAGGTTCAGATCATGCAGGTTTTAGATTGAAAGAAAAGATAAAGGAATTTGTTCTTTCAAAAGGTTATGAGGTTTTAGATTTTGGCACAAACTCTACACATTCTACTCATTATCCTATCTTTGCAAAGGAGGTGGCGAAAGCCGTTCAGGAAAAGAAGGCAGACTACGGAATCCTCATATGTGGAAGCGGAATAGGAATGTCTATCACAGCGAATAAGTTTCCAGGCATACGAGCAGCCCTTTGTCTGAACGAATACATGGCTCGGATGAGTAGAATGCACAACGATGCTAATGTATTGTGCTTAGGAGACAGAGTTTTAGGAGATGAGTTAGCTCTTTCTATAGTAGAAGCTTGGCTAAGCGCAAGCTTTGAAGGTGGAAGGCACGAAGAAAGAATAAAACTAATAGAAGAGATAGAAAAAGGCTTGTGATAAAATGTTAAAGAGGAGGAAGTTATGGATATCCAACAAGCTCTATATCCCAACATAACCTTGTTTGTACAAGCAGCTTTATTTTTGATCTTTTTATTCATCATTAGACAAATGCTTACCAAGCCATACAGTGAAGTTATAGAGAGCAGAGAAAATCTCATCCGCAAAAACTACGAAGAAGCGAGAAAACTTCAAGAGGAAGCAAACCACTTCCTGGAATTGGCTAAACAGGAGATAGAAAAGGCAAGCTTAACTTCCAAAGAGATCCTGGAGAAGGCAAAGAGAGAAATAGAAAGAATAAAAGCGGAAAAAATAGCTCAGGCTGAAGAAGAAGTTCAGAAAGAAATAGAGCGGAGCGTGAAAGAAATAAGGGAAGCATTGAATATAGAGAAAGCAAAGCTTGAGGAAAGGATAGAAGAAATAGCAAAAAGTATAGTGCAAAAAATAGAAGAGGAGGCAGCCTAATATGGCAATGGCAGAAGGGCATCACACCTTAGAGCTGGTGTGGAAAGGTTTAAACATACTGCTTTTCCTAGCAATAGTCTATTACTTTGGGAAAAAACCCATAGGAGAAGCTTTAAGGTCTTTCTTTTTAAAGCTTACGGAAAATCTGGAAGGATCAGAAAAAGAGCTAAAGCAGGCAAAGGAAGCTTTGGAGAAGGCAAAGCTTGAATACGAAGATGCAAAAAGGCGTCACGTAGAACAGATAAAACTTGCAGAACAAACTGCACAACAGATAAAAGAAGAGGAGATAAATAAGGTGGATGAGATAGTAATTAGGATCAAAGAAAAAGCATCGGAAAGCATAGAGCTGGAAACCAAAAAGGCAAAAGAAGAGCTATTAAGGTATGGCATGCAGAAAGCTAAAGAGCTGGCAATCAAGAAGCTTGCTGAGGACTTTCAGAATCCAGACCTGCAAAGAAGATACATAGAAAAGAGCATTAGGAAAATGGAGGCAAGGCAATGAACAGAGAATTAGCAAAAAAGCTTGCAAAGGTCTTTATGAACAAGCTTTCAAAAGATAGAACCCTTTTAGTTCAAGGCTCCAATTTTTTGGGTTTTGTGTATGATCTGTACAAAAAAGAAAAGCTATTTAGGGACTTTGTTCTCAATCCAAAGGTACCCAATGAAAAGAAAATAGCATACCTAACCGATCTTTCAAAAAAATTCTCTATGCCTTCTGAAGCAGGGGAATTTATCAACCATTTAGTGGAGCTAAACGCCATTCCAATGCTCGGTGAAATAAAGAAGGTTTATGATTATGAAATGGAGAAATTACTAAAGCTTTCAAAAGCATTCTTGATAGTGGCAAAGAAAGTGGACGATGATACTCTTCAATCTGTAATGGCAAAGATAAAACAATCTCTCAACAAAGAGCTTGAGTTTGAGGTCTTAGAGGACCCATCCCTAATAGGTGGTTTTGTAGTTAAAACCTCTGGTATGGTTATAGATGCTTCCATAAAGCGTGTCTTAGAGAGGTTTGCATGATGGAATATCCAAAAGAAAAGTTTCTTGAGTTGGCTAAAGAGCTAAAAGCTATGGCCGTAAGTCCAGAGATAGAACTTCTAATATGCTTTCCTGGTGCGGCAGAGGAAGAATGTGAGGAGGAGGATTATCCTTACGTAATAGTTAGGTATGTGGGAGATACAGATGAAGGCCCAGAAAAGAAGATAATCTTCTCTGAGAATTATTGGTCTGCAGACATAAACACTTTGAAAGGCGCAGTCCTTTTTCAAATAAAATCCTTAATGGAAGAACTACAATCCTTCGAAGGGGAATAATCTAATAGGAGGTAGCAATGGCAAAGGAAAGAACGCTCATCATCATCAAACCAGACGCCTTTGAAAAGGGAGCCACCGGTAAAATACTTGACAGATTTATTTCAGAAGGATTCAAAATTTTAGCCATGAAGCTTTTCAGATTTACCAAGGAACAGGCAGAAGGGTTTTACATAGTCCATAGGGAAAGGCCGTTCTATAAAGAACTTGTGGAGTTTATGTGCTCTGGTCCAGTGGTTGCCTGTGTTTTGGAAGATGAGGATGCCATAAAAAGAGTAAGAGAAATAATAGGACCAACGGACAGCGAAGAAGCCAGAAGGGTAGCCCCAAATTCCATAAGAGCGCTCTTCGGCACAGATAAAGGTAAAAACGCCATACACGCCTCTGACTCTCCAGAATCAGCTCAGTACGAAATAGGTTTTATCTTTTCACAACTGGAGATAGTGGGGGATGTTTGACTGGAAAAACTACAAAGATAAGCTTTTGGCTATAAAGACATATTTTGAAAATGAAGGGCTTTTTGGTCCGGATATAGAAGTTGAGTTATTATTGCCCGGTCAGGAAGGTTTTGAACTGCAGAAAGAAATTCCATACATAAAAGTGCATTTTTACGTAGATGAACAACATAACCGAACAAGGATAATAGAGCTTTTTGAGTACTATCTCGAAAAAGACTTTACAGAGCTCACTAAGTTGGTTCAAGATATGATAGAAGAGTTTATTGCTGAGTCTGAGAGTGCTGAATATGGTGGGGGTTAAGAGTGCGCAGTATGACTGGAGTGGGAAAGGGGGTATTAGAAAATGAGAATTGGAGAGCAGTTGTATTCATCAAAACTCTCAATTCAAAAGGACTTGAAATCTCAATAAAATCAAACATAAACCTTTACGAATTTGAACTTGATATAAGAAACCTTGTAAAGGATTACATCAGAAGAGGAACAGTTAGTCTGATAATCCAGTTTGAGCCTAAGTTGGAAAAAACTCCTTTAGATTTTCAGAATTTGGTGAGAACCTTTCAGAGTTTTAAATCTTTAGCCCAGGAACTAAACATAAATCTATCGGATGACATGGCTTTTTATGCATCCTTAAGATATGCTGAGAGGAAAGAGGAAGAGCTGATGGAGGAGATGAAATCTCTAATATATCAGTCAACCCTTCAGGCTATAAAGGAGTTGCTCAAAAGTAGAGAGGAAGAGGGTAAAAAACTCAAAGAAGATCTAAGGGGGAGAATAGAGGTTATAAAAGCGCACTTATCCCATATTTTGCAAAAAAAGGAAGAGATCTTAGAAAGGCTAAAGGAAAAGGTTTTAGAAAGGGCTAAGGAGCTAGGCCTTTCGGAATCAAATACTACAGTCCTGAACGAAATAGTGTTTTTGCTCTCAAGGATGGATATAGAAGAAGAATTAACTAGGTTTAGAGTTCATCTTGAGAGGTTTGAAAGTCTCTTAGAGTTGGAGGAAGAGGTGGGAAAAAGGTTGGACTTTTTGCTACAGGAAATGCACAGAGAGATAAACACGCTTGGGAACAAGATGCCAGAACTATCTAAGTGGACGGTGGATATAAAGGTTGAGATAGACAGACTAAAACAGCAGGTAGCAAACGTGGAGTAAGTAGTATAATATTATATATCAGCGGGCGTAGCTCAGAGGTGGAGCGGCTGCTTGCCATGCAGCAGGTCGCGGGTTCGAGTCCCGTCGCCCGCTTTTAACGGCAACGTGGCCGAGCGGCTAGGCGAGGGACTGCAAATCCCTTTTACGGCGGTTCGAATCCGCCCGTTGCCTCAAACTCAAAAAAATCAACATGGAAAGCTACATTATAGCTTTTTTAGCCTCTCTTTTTGCAGGTTTTATAAACGCCATTGCGGGTGGTGGGACTCTTATAACTTTTCCAGCCTTGATTTGGGTTGGTGTGGAACCAGTTTCTGCAAACATCACCAACACGGTAGCCTTGTGGTTAGGTCCCTTAGCGGGAGCTTTCAGCTACAGACAAATCATAAAAGAAAACTTTCCAACGCTTGTTATTTTTTTGCTACCTTCTATTCTTGGGGCAATCCTGGGGGCTTTTCTACTTATGAACACTCCTTCAGATACTTTTCGGAAAGCCATCCCCTTCCTTATAGGTTTTGCCACCCTTTTGCTTGCTTTAAGTGATTTCATATTGAGAATGCTGAAGAACGTGGGAGTGCGCAGTAATTCTCTTATAGCTTTTATTCTGCAGTTTGCCACTGCTGTCTATGGAAGCTACTTTGGTGCTGGTATAGGTATTATGATGATGGCTTCAATTGCGCTTTCTGGCGTAGCAAACGTACAGGTGGCCATAGGACTAAAGAACTTTCTTGGTTTTTTGATAAACCTTCTGGGTGCGTTTATATTCCTCTTCAGTGGTAAAGTTATGTATGATTTTGTTTTGGTGATGATGGGCGGCTTTGTTGTAGGTGGGTACTTGGGAGCACTCACAGCCCAGAAGCTAAACAATGAAGTTGTAAAGCTGTTTATCATCTTTTGGGGCTTTTTCCTAAGTTTCGCTTTCTTTCTCAAAGAGTTTTATCTAATTCCTTAAGAGCTTCCTTCCTTTCTATGCACTTTATACATCTGTTACAGTGGAAAACTTTTCCTTTACGGACGACTGGATTTATGCAGGAAAAGGTAAGGCGAAATGGCACCAGATCCTTAAATCTTCTTACTACTTCTGACTTTTTCATACCAATTAGTGGCACATCTACAGTTAGCGATATGTTTGCACCTCTGGACATCAAAGCTTGAACTTCTTTTATATAATTGAAGTTGTTATCAGGGAAGGGATAAAGCCCTAAGCTTCCTATTCCTATATGGTAGACGCTCTTTGATATTGCATAATTACCTACTGCGGTCAAAAGGGTGAGGTTTCTGAGGGGGATAAACAGCTGTTCCTCTGTCTTTATAAGCTTATACTTAGGTTGTGAAGCCTTTAGAACTATGGACCTTATGGGCATGAGCCTTGGATAAGTTTTCTTTGCATAGCTCCACAGATAAGAAGCCTTCCTATACTCAAACTTTTCCCAAAAGTTGCCAGTTATTACATATGCTGGATATACTATCCAACCTTTTGAAAGATAAAGATAAAGCAGACAAGAGCTTTCCACACCTCCGCTGAAAAGAACAACTACCTTTTTCAAGGTTTCACCACCGCTAGATAAACAACCTTTAAAAGGCCTATCACAAGAGGCAGAGCAACCACGTAATTGAATATATCGTATTGTCTGTATGCCTTTTCTTTGTCTTTGCTTCTTGGTATCTTAAAGTTTACAAACCAGAAGTTCATCACCTCTAATGGAAGGAAGAGAAGGAAAACAATAGGCAGTTTGTAGTTAAGCCAGTTTATGTTAAACCTGTATTCTAGTATATGTAGCATGTAAAGTCCCATAAGAATAGCAAGCACAAATCCAAATATTTCTATATTTGTCATCCACCTATAAAAGTTTCTTATGACGTCCTTTTTGCATCCTGTCTCTTTGAAGTTTCCATAAAGTATGAACAGGCCCAAAGAAGAGGAAGCAGAAACCCAAAGGAAAACGCCTATTAGATGGAAGAACTTTGCGATCGTATATTCCACTTTGCCCACCTTTTTATATGAGGATAGATCTTTTTGCCCACAAAAGGCATTTTCTTTATTCTAACTAAATCTCTCTTTGAAGACTTAAGCATAAAAAACATGGCAAGCAATAGCAGTGGGACAGTAGGAAGTAAAGGAAGAAAGAGCCCAATGAAAGCAAGGATCACGAAAAACCACGCAAAAGACCTATAAACCCACCTCATCCCTGCCTTTATAATATATAGTCCTTTTGCAAAACTACAACTAACCAACCGTCTTTTGACTGGGTGCTTTTTACCTTTACCGGATACTCTTTTATCATCTGCTTAAATTCTCCTAACTCAACTTTTCCGTATATACCAGAGAACACCCCAATTTTGTTGAATAGATTAACTATACTGGGCATAGATTTTCTGAAAACCTGGATGTCCAAGTTTGCCACCAAAAAGTCAAAGCAGTGGTTTAGCTCTTCTGGGGTAGCCTGCAAGACTTTTACATCAACTCCGTTTGCCCTTGCATTTTTCTTGCACTCCTCAACTGCTAATGGATCAATGTCTATAGCAAGCACCTCCGATGCTCCTAAAAGCTTTAATGCTATGGAAAGAATACAGGAACCGCATCCCACATCTACCGCACTCCAACCAGGCTGAAAGAATTTTTGTATGGACTTAAGACAGAGCTGAGTGGTGGCATGAAGACCCGTCCCAAAAGCACTTCCTGGATTTATCAGTATGGACTTTATCCAAGGTGGAATGATCAAAAAATCCCCAACCATTATAGGTCTGAAGCTCTCTTTTGGAGCCTTTGCCTTAACCTGGTATACTTCAATAGGTTCCATCCCAAGTAGTGGCTCGTAGGTTACAAACTGAACCTGTTCTCCTTCTTTAATTATTTCCACGCCCTTTTCATAGCTTAGCAAAAACTCATAAAAGTCCTCTTTCTCCATCTGGTAGATGTATTTTTTGTATATCATAGAACAGGCTTTGGGATTATTATAGCGCCATCGTCTCCTTTTAACACTTCCGCTTTGCCTTCAAGAAACATTAAACCTGTAAGAAGACAGGCTACAGCATCCAACTCATCCTGAGTGTAGTCTCTATCCTCTAAATAAAGCCCCATCCTTTTGTAAAGCCCAAGTATGGACTTCTTATCCTTTCTACCTATGCCCATGACGTCGTAAAAAGCTCCAGGGAACACTTCATAAACAAACTTTCCCTCACCCTCTAAGACCTTCTTAAGCTGAATAGCCCTTTTGGTTAAGATCCTCATGGGTCCCAAAGTTACAGGGAAGAACTTTATTCCTCTGCGCCTTAGCATTACATCGCATTCCCTAAGATGGGGACCGCTTCTGTTTTCTAGATCTTTCCTGCCCTTTGGAATAGATAAGGGCGCATCAATAAATATGTGAGAAAAGGTCCTTGAAAGCTCCAGCAACTCTTGGTCTTTATGAAGGATATAACATTTTACTTTATTGTTTATTAGGTAGGCTACGCCTGTAGCTCTTTTTTCAGACCCAGCCAGATCTATACCTAAAACTTTCATCTTTTGCTTTTAAAGAATCTTTCAATCAGTGCCTGAGCTTCTTTAACAGGTTTATACTCCCACTTAACCCTATGATTGAATCGCGTGTCATCCAGAAGATTGTAAAGGCTCATAACAGCCCCAGTTTTTTCACTTTGTGTTAGGAACACCACCCTGTCTATACGTGCTAAAATCAGCGCATAAGCACACATGGGACAGGGTTCTAAAGAAACGTACATGGTGCAACCATAAAGGTATTTTGCTTTTAGCTTTCTGAGAGCCCTCTTTATAGCTAAGATTTCCGCATGGGCTATAGGATCCTTTAGCTTTTCAACTTTGTTGTAAGCTCTGGATACAAGCTTGTTATCCTTTACAATAATTGCACCTACCGGCACATCTCCAATCTTGAAGGCTTTTTTTGCCTCTTCTAAGCAAGCCCTCAACCACCTATCTTCCATTTTTCTAAAAGTTTATTCTAATTCTACCCGGCAGATTAAAAACTCGTTACTAAAGCCAAGATCTTTTATGTTTTGGCTCATCATCTTTTCAACTCCACACGGTAGATGGAGTATGGAGAGAGATTGTTCGAAAAATCCTTCAAGGTAGTTATAATAAAGCCTAAGGATGTATGTAAAAAAGCTTAAAAGCCTTCAGGACGAGCCAAGTTGGGAGAAGAAAGCCAACGGAAGGAATTCCAACTCCCATCAAAAGGCTTGGCAAGTTCTGAAGTCCGCCCTTGTCTTGCCTTTGCTAGGGAAGTTCTTTGTAAGGGACTTCTCTCCCTTAAAGTCTGTTATGATTGAAGGGAAATGGCAAAGGCGGGCAAGTAGGTTAGTCCCCTTAGAGGTTGGGGGACGTCCCAATGAGG
>Ga0197142_1002340_pt1 | contig 16674 bp, 16 predicted proteins | sample GBS60_MetaG_FD_148614 | JGI IMG/M metagenome (GOLD analysis project Ga0197142, IMG submission 148614) | Sediment microbial communities from Great Boiling Springs, Gerlach, Nevada, United States - GBS 60_MetaG | ecosystem: Environmental > Aquatic > Thermal springs > Hot (42-90C) > Sediment...
GGACACTTACTCCATGCATGTTCAACGCACTGAAACGGCGGTCGTAACGGGCAAACCGGTGATTTTGGGCGGGTCGCTGGGGCGCCGAGAAGCTACGGGACGCGGCGTGATGATTTGCACCCTCTCCGCCATGGATAAGCTGGGCATGTCGCCCACAAGCTCTCGTGTGGTGGTGCAAGGCTTTGGTAATGTGGGCTCGGTTTCTGCGAAATTGCTCTATGAACAGGGCTGTAAAATCGTGGGCATCAGTGATATTTCTGGCGGTTACTACAACCCTAACGGGCATGATATTCCCAAAGTAATCGAGTATGTCAATAAGCATCGCTCTCTGGAAGGCTACACCGAAGGCGACTATATCACCAACGAGGAATTGCTGGAATTGCCCTGCGATGTGCTGGTGCCCGCCGCAAAAGAAGACCAAATTACCACACGCAATGCACACAAACTTCAATGTCGCCTGATTGTCGAAGGCGCAAACGGCCCGATGACCGCCGACGCTGAACCGATTGTTTTTGACCGAGGCATCCGCACCGTGCCCGATATTCTGGCTAATGCTGGCGGCGTAACTGTGAGCTACTTCGAGTGGGTTCAAGACCGACAAGGGTATTTTTGGTCGCTCGAACGTGTCAATCGCCGCTTGGAGCGTGCCATGCGCAACGCTTTTGAAGCCGTCTATCAAACCGCTATCAAATACAATCAAACCCTTCGCATCGGGGCTTACATCTTAGCCATAGATAAAGTTGCCAAAACCTTAAAGTTAAGAGGCATTTATGCCTAACCGAACATTACTTTTCGTAACATTCCTACCATTACAAAAAGTAATTGCATTCACTTTCGTAATGCTAAGACCCTTGAAAAATGCGTAAAAACGCAACTTTAAGTTTGGCACACCTTTTGAGTGTATTGCTTGGTAGAGATAACCACAAGTTATCTTGTGTTTTGTTTTGGGTGATGAGGGGGGGCATACTGGGTAACACCAGTATGCCTTTTTTATTTCTGTTCAAACGGTTTCAAAAGATTTTTGAAAAAACGCTTCAAAGTCGCCAAGATGTTCTAACTTTGCAGTCGTAGGTCTCTCTGCAGCAAGGACAAATTTTCTAAGATGAGAATTATTTTTTTTACAGGCAAAGGTGGCGTTGGCAAGACCAGTTCAGCGGCGGCAACAGCGATTCAGTGTGCTGAACGTGGCTACAATACGGTCGTGATGTCCACTGACCCTGCGCATAGTCTTGCTGACTCGCTGGGTGTGCCCTTGTCTGGCAAAGTTCAACCCGTTTTGCCGCGCCTAAGCGCCGTTGAAATCGACCCATATGTGGAGCTCAACGAAAATTGGGGCGCGATTCGTGATTTTATTGCCAGCCTTTTGATGACCCTTGGTGCTGACCAGACTATTGCTGGCGAACTTGCCTCTATTCCCGGCATGGCTGAACTTTTCAGCCTCTTGCGCCTACGCGATTTTTATGGTAAAGGCGAATACGATGTCGTGGTGGTCGATATGGCGCCCACTGGTGAGACCCTGCGTCTGCTTTCTCTGCCTGAAGTCTTAGCATGGCTTTTGAAAGTAACCCGCGTGATTGAAAAGTTTATTATGGCGCCGGTGCTGCGCCCTATCTCGAAGGTTACGCCCGGACTGGATAAAATCGTTGCGCCTGAACATGTTGCGGCTATGTGGGATAGGTCGCTCGACCGCCTCAAAGATATTCGCGAGATAATGGATAAGAAAGCCATCACTTCCGCACGGCTTGTGATGAATCCTGAAAAAATGGTCATTGCCGAATCGCAGCGTGCTATGACCTACCTCAACCTTTATGGCATGCACGTCGATGCGGCAATTGTCAATCGCGTCATTCCCGATGAAGCCAAAGAGGGCTACTACGCAGAGTGGCATGAATCGCAACAACGCTACCTTGCGCAGATTGTCAACGACTTTTCACCGATGCCCATTTTCAAAGTGCCTCTCTTCAAGAGTGAAGTAACTGGCATTGAGCGCTTGCGACGACTTGCCGAAATTCTCTACGGCGACATTGACCCGGCGAAACTGCTCTATGAAGAAAAACCGCTTTCCATTCGCCAAGAAGAACATGGCTCTGTGCTACGCGTCAAGCTACCTTTTGCACCAACCGACAAAATTGAACTCTCTCGCTTAGGCGCCACACTGACCTTGCGCGTCGGCACACGCTATCGCGACATTGCTCTGCCTGACTCACTGGCTGGACTCGAGCCACAAGAAGCTCAAATGCTTGCCGATGGCTATTTGGAAATCAAATTTGTATCGCCTGCTCCTGCAACCGCATCAGAACCAGATTGAGGCACAACACAAAAACCGCCTACATTTCCCCGACAAACACGCCCGCCAGTCTGGTATTGAGCCAGCGCGGTGTAAAGCGTTCTGTGAAGACCAGCAACTTATTAAGCCAGCCCGACACGACTGAGGATTTGCCACGCTCCAGCGCCGCAATGCCCGTTCTGACCACCACTTCCGGCGTTTGAAGGGGAAGTTTGAAGCGCTCTTGCTTGTAGCCAGCATTGTGGAAAAACGATGTGATGGTGCCGCCCGGACAAAGCGCCATCACGCGCACGCCAGTGCCCCGAAGTTCTTCAGCCAGCGCTTCTGAAAAAGAAAGCACAAAGGCTTTCGTGGCAGCATAGGCACACATGTTCGGCGTGCCTTGAAAGGCTGCCACCGACGCCACATTTATCACCCCGCCAGATTTTCTGCTAAGGAAGTCAGGCAAAAAAAGATGCGTGAGCTTTACCGTTGCCATCACATTGAGCCGAATCATAGACTCAATCTCTGCCAGTTGCTGATGCTGAAATTTACCAGCTAATCCTACCCCAGCGTTATTGATAAGCAACTCAACTTGGGCATGTTGCGATTTGCAAAATTCAAACACCTGCTCTGCCGCCTCAGGCTGCGATAAATCTTGCGCCAACACCTTAACTTCCACGCCAAATGTATGCTGCAACTCCTTAGCCAATGCACTAAGTTTATCTTTTGAACGCGCCACAAGAATCAGCGACTTTTTTTTCGCCGCATATTGGCGCGCAAATTCTGCTCCGATGCCAGTTGAAGCGCCGGTGATAAGTATAAATCCCATGGTCGAAGTGGCTTTTTAGCGCATTGTTGAGACTTCAAAAATAGACGGCAAAACCGTATCTTGCAATCATTTTTCCAATCCATGAGCGACTTGTTTTCAGACCTCGTCGAGAAATATCTGCAACTTGCCTTGCGTTTTGATAAATATCAGCAGGGCGTCGTGGATGCCGTGTATGGAAAGGCGGCGCAAATGCGTGAGCATATTGCCCAAGAGCCGCCGCTTGCTCTGAAGCAACTCTATGAGCATGCGCAAGCTATCTTATCTGCCTTAGAGCATGTCGCAAGCGACCGAGCGCAGTATCTTTACGCCCAAACATTGGCTCTGCAGACCATGATAGAGAAAAAATTAGGTCGTGTGTTTTCTTTTCGTGAGGAAGCGCGGCTATGCTTGGGGATTCATCACATCGGCTGGCAAGATGAGTCGGAGCTACGGCAGCATGTTGAGACGCTGGAGCGTCTTTTAGAGGGCTCTGGCACACTCTCAGAGCGGTTCGTGCGTTGGCGCAAGCGCTTTGAGTTAAGCGGTCAAGCCATTGAGCGTTTCATCAGCGTGGCTTTGCATGAAGCAAAAGCACGGGCTCATCAACTGTTTCCCTTGCCTGAAAATCATGTAGAAGTGCGCTTGGTGCGAAATAAACCTTGGGCGGGCTATCACTGGTATCAGGGCAATTTTCGCTCGATTTATGAACTCAACATCGATATCCCTACTACAATTTGGAATGTTTTGCATACCACGACGCACGAGGCGTTCTGCGGTCATCACACCGAAGCAATTGTTAAGGAAGCCGAGCTGGTTAATCGGCTTGGGTATGATGAATTTTCTATCAGTTTGCTCGGCACACCCGCCAGCTTGCTGGCCGAAGGACTTGCTGAAGCTGCTGAACACCTGATAATTGGCGATACGATGACCAGCGTGTCGTGGCTGAACGCGCACCACGATTTACATCACTGTTTCCTTAGCGAGTGCGACGCTCAAATTCTATGCACCCTGACGGCACTGGGTCATAAACCTCTAATCAACGCCGCTCTGCTCATGCACGAGCAGCACGCCAGCGATGATGTGGTGTTTAGTTACCTTCGCCGATTTTTGCCAAGTGAAGATGCGCTTTTGCATCGCATGATTGCTCGCTTGCGCGACCCAGACTACCGCACCTACATGCTTACTTATCCCATTGGTAAATCGCTGGTCATGCGCCATCTTGAGACGGCTCACAATCGTGCCGAAAAGTTCTACGAGATGCTAAAAGCTGTAAATTATCCGCTCAACTAACCTTATCAGAACCATGCTACAGCGATATTTTCTCTGGACGGTTTTGAGTGTGTGTATTTGCCTATCGCTTCCATCTTGCCAATCCAAGCCAAAGCCCAACGGCAAGCTGCTGCCCATACGGCTGAATGATAAGTTCGGCTTCATTGACCAGACAGGGCAAAAAATTGTAGAGCCGATTTATACCGATGCTGGCGATGTCTGTGAAGGCATGGCATTGGTCGTTGAGAACGGCGAAAAGTTCGGCTTTATCGATGCTGCCACTGGACGCGAAGCCATCAAGCCACAATTTCTTTCGGCATGGAATTTTTCGGAAAACTTAGCACCCGTGCGCATCGGCAAAAACATTGGCTACTTGGATAAAACCGGCGACATTGTGATTTCCGCACGTTTTGAAGATGGCTTGAAGTTCTCTGAAGGACTTGCCGCTGTGCAAGAAGGCGGAAAATGGGGCTTCATTACCCCGCTTGGAATATACGCCATCAAGCCGCAATACGACATGGCATGGTCATTTTCAGAAGGGTTGGCTTGGGTAAAACTTGGAAATCGGTTCGGCTACATTGATAAAACTGGCACGCAGGTCATCAGCCCGCGGTTTGAGCTGGCGCGTGAGTTTTCAGACAGCCTTGCTGCGGTCAGCCTCAATGGCAAGTGGGGATTCATCGGTCATGATGGTCAGTTTCAGATTCCGCCAACTTTTGAGCAGTGCGGCTTTTTTCGTGAAGGGCTTGCCCCAGTGGCAGTCCAAGATTCCACGGGTCGCCTCAAATGGGGCTACACTGACAAAAAGGGCAAACTTGTCATCGCCGCACAGTTTGAGAGCGCTCGCGAGTTTTCGGAAGGCTACGCCGCCGTCAAGCAACGCGGAAAATGGGGCTTGATTGACAAGGGCGGCAACGAAATGCTCTCGCCACAATTTGATTACATTGAGCCCTTCAAAGATGGTATCGCCAGAGTCCAAGAAGGGCGGCGGATTGGGTATATCAATCGCCTTGGCAAGTTCATCTGGGAACCGACCTCATAGCGTCTTTCTTTTGCATCTTCGCATGCACGAGTTTGCACACAAATTGCTATTTTTGTGCCATTTCTTTCACCAAAAGAGAGCTTTGACCCAATGCCTGAGCGGGCATGGGCACGCAACGCATCTATCACAGAGATGAAATTCACGGTTGAATTAAAACCTTTTGCAGACGCAGTCAGCAACGCTGTGCTGGCACTTCCTCAAAAAGCTACAGACTTTCGGTTCGAGAGCATCTTGCTGACCCTTGAGAAGAAAAAACTCTCGCTTTTTACCACCGATGGCGACCTTTCTTTTACCACTTCTCTCCCCACGGAATCTAACGACAAGGGGTCTGTTTTACTGAATGCTCGCCGACTTCAAGACATTCTTCGCAGCTTGCCCGATGAGACTGCCGAATTTGAGACCAAAAAGAAAGAAGGCGACAGCGAGGTTCTTTTCACGATTGATACAGGGCGCGGCAAGTACAAAATCTCCGGTAGCAGCGAGCGACAGGAGCGCTCCGAAAAGAAACTTGATTTTGAGCTTTCCTTCACACTCAGCAGCAAAGAGTTCAAAGACATCGTTCATAAGACGCTCTTTGCGGTCAGTTTGGATAGCATGCGCCCTGCCATGATGGGTTTGTTGCTCGAGCTGGAACCGCAGCAACTTCGTGTGGTTTCTACCGACGGGCACCGGCTTTCACGCTACACGCAAGCGCTTGAGACAGGTAGCAAGGATAAACTTAAAGTGATTGTTCCCTCACGAGTATTCAGCATTGTGCAAAAGTCCCTTCGAGACGAAGATACCGTCGAGATTTCGGTGTCTACCAAAGCCGCACGCATTCAGTTCAAGTTTGGCGCCACGCTGCTGGTTGCCAGCCTCATTGCGGAAAATTACCCCAACTATGAAGCCGTTATTCCTCTGGAGAACGATAAGAAATTGGTGGTGAATCGTGCGCACTTGGCTTCTACGGTCAAGCGCGTTGCCCGCTTTTCTTCACGCGGAGATGTGCGCCTTCAGCTTGATGTGGATACCCTGAAGGTCTCGGCCGAAAATGCCGATGAAGGCGCTTCAGCAGAAGAACTTGTGCCCTGCTCTTTCAAAGAGAGCTTACTCATTGGCTTTAATGCCAAATTTCTCGAAGATGCCTTGGTGCACTTGGATAGCGAAGAGGCTCACTTCGAGTTTAGCACGCCTACCCGTGCGGCTATTGTCAAACCTATTTATCAAGGCAAGCCCTCTGACCAGCATCTCATTCTCGTTATGCCCGTTCGGCTCAATGTCTGACGCTGGGCGTAGTTCATTGGGCTTTTCTTCTTGAGTTTTGCGAAGTGCCTTACAATGCGCCATTTGATAGTGGCGGTGCGACTGTCTGACCATTCGTAGCATAGCTTGGTTCGCTACGTGGCTGCCGACGGCGATCTATTGAAAAATCGTATCGATAGATGTCGTAGAGTTCTGCATTTGGCTGCATCATGGCGAGTTCTTTGAGCAAACCTGTCTTGACATCATACACCCAGCCATGCAGATACGGCCGACCTTCAAAATACCATGCGCGTTGCACAAATGAGGTTTCGGCAACATTGCGCAGCTGCTCGACTACGTTTAGCTCAATTAGTCGCTTGTAGCGCTGTTCTTCATCCTTGATGGCGTCAAGTTCAGCAGCGTGGAAGCGATAGACATCTTTGATATGCCGAAGCCACTTGTTGATGAGCCCCAGGCTTTGATGCCCCATAGCATTTTTTACCCCACCGCAATTGTAATGCCCACAGACGATGATGTGCTTGACTTTCAGCACTTCTACGGCATATTGCAACACGCTTAGCATGTTGAGGTCCGTGTGAATCACAAGATTTGCAATGTTTCGGTGCACAAATAGCTCCCCCGGCTCCGTTCCCGTGATTTCTTCGGCAGGGACACGGCTATCCGAACAGCCTATCCACAAGAACTCGGGAGTTTGAGTGCTTGCCATTCTGTCGAAGTAGTCTGGGCGAATATCGAGTTTTTCTTTCACCCATGCCTTATTTGCCAGAAGCAATCTCTTGTATGACTCCATTGTTTGTTCTCCTCTTGGATAAATTTTGGAACAACGGGAGATATTTTGAATCCACGTGCTTGAGCTCTACCTTGATGTTGCGGTAGCGCCCTAACTCGCGAAAGTCATCAATCACTTCGTAGATGTCTCGGTCAATGAATATCGCCTTTGTCCCCTCGATAATGACGACAGAATCGTTTGGAATCTTTGCCAGTTGCTCTTTGAGTTCTGACTTATTGACAAACGACATGTCTTTGTTGAAACGAATCAGGTAGTAGTTATCCTGATTTACGGTGGTGATTGAGGAGTGATGATAGACTCTGAGCACGAAGAATATGGCGACAGCTGAACCAATAAAAATGCCGATGAGGAGGTCTGTGAAGACAATCGCTACAATTGTTGTCACAAATGCAATGAATTGTTCAGTGCCAGTTTTGTACATGGCTTTGAAGAGCTTGATGCTTGCCAGTTTATAGCCAATCGTGATAAGTATCGCTGCCAGACTCGCTAACGGAATCATATTCAGCAAATTTGGCGCAAAGAGCACGGCGATGAGGAGAAATGCACCATGGTAGAATGAAGAGGCTCGTGTTCGTGCGCCTGCATAAATATTCGCCGATGAGCGCACGATGACTGCCGTCATGGGCAGTCCGCCCAGCAATCCCGAGATAAGATTACCGATGCCTTGCGCTCGCAATTCTTTTTCAGTATCTGAAATGCGCTTGAACGGGTCGAGCTTGTCTGTTGCCTCAATCGAGAGCAGGGTCTCTATACTGGCTACGACGGCTAAGGTTAAAGCCACAATGTAGGTCTCTTTGCGTAGCAAGGCGCTAAAGTCTGGTAGGGTTATACTCTGCAGCACCTGGGTCGGGTTCTCAAAGACAGGCACTTTTACCAACTGCCCCTTCTCTGCTGAGAGAAACCACATCGGGAAATCCGCAAACGCCCAACTAAAGAGCTGGTTCAAGCCGATGCCAAGAAACACCACTGCCAATGGGCCGGGCACCAGCCTAAAAAATGCATAGCGTTGCAAGAAAGGTTTCTCCCAAAGCACCAGTAACGCTATCGAAAGTGCCGAGATGAACACCGCCGCTGGAGAAACATCAAACAGTGTTCTAACCAGTTCAGCAAAGGCACTATCCTCACCAAAATGCCGAAGAAACTCAATGTCTTCGCGGTCATCATACTGCCCAGTGCTATGACCAAAAGCGTAAGGAAATTGCTTGATGATGATAATGATGCCAATCGCAGCCAGCATTCCCTTGATAACGCTGTTTGGCACATAGTCCCCAATAATGCCAGCGCGCAGCACCCCGAAGATGATTTGTATCACGCCTGCCACCATCACTGCCGCCAAGAAGGCTTCAAACGAGCCTAATTTTGCAATAGCACTTGCCACAATGACCGTGAGGCCTGCTGCCGGTCCCGTCACACTTAACTCAGAACCAGAGAGCAGCGACACAACCATACCGCCTACGATACCTGCAATCAGACCAGAAAGAAGCGGGGCATTTGAAGCCAGTGCAATGCCTAAGCAGAGCGGGACGGCGACAAGGAAGACGACAATCCCTGCTGGGAAGTCATACTTGAAATTTGCTAACCACCCAGGCTTGAACTCCTGACTTATGGTTGTACTACTCATACTGCTCCTCCCTTACAGAGATTTTTGAGGACTTGGCTGCAAAGAACATGATAGAGCTCAATCAGATATTCACCTTTTCTCCACACATCCATCCACGTGCAAAAACACGTGGAAGTCTATGTGGATGGACGTTTATTGTATCATGCAAAATGTGAATATCAGATGCTATTTTAACAGATAATTCAAAAAGTGTGGACAAACTTCAGCGAATTCACGTGCTATCCACACAGTCGATACAGCCGTTTTTCTTAGGAAGTGATTATTTTATATGAAGTTAGAGGAGAAAAAATTTATTTTTCCACATTTCCACACCACCAACGTCTTCAAACGTTTTAAAATTCAGGCACATATAAAGAGACGTTTGTTGCATCCAACCCTTAAAGAGTTGTCAAGCGAAATTGAAAATACTCTCTCTGCATCTTGAGCACTTCCGCCGCCATACAACCTTGTCGCTCCCGCTTGATGCCGGTATCAATATCCTCTATGGGCGAAATGGGATTGGCAAAACCAACATCCTCGAAGCCGCCTACTTTGCTTGCCTCACAAAGAGCTTCATTGGAGCAAGCGATAGCGAGTGCTTGCAATTTGGAGCCACCCACTTTGAAATCAAGGCAGAGATGCAAAGCGACTTAGGCGTGCACTCGAGCGTGAGGGTATATTTTTCAAACGAAGACGGCAAACATGTCTTCATCAACCGCTCAGAGCTTGAGCAATTTTCAAAAATTGTCGGAGAATATCCTTGCATTGCGCTCTCTCCATACGACCTTGCATTGGTGCAAGGCGCGCCGCAAGAACGCCGAAGGTTCTTGGATAACACCATCTCGCAAACCAACCGAGTCTATCTCGAGAATCTGCTCACCTACAAGCGAGCGCTCACCCAGCGCAATAAGTTGCTTGCTGAACTGAAACTCCATGCTTACCCAAAAGCCGAGCAGCTTGCGATACTTGAAGTGTGGACAGAACAGTTCGTGCAGTTAGCCGCTTCAATCATTTACCAGCGCCTAAAGTTCGCCAAAGAGTTTTCAGGCTACCTGAAGGCCGCATATCAAAAGTTTGCCTCGTTCAGCGAAGAACCGTCGCTGTGCTATGATACAGAGGTCAGTGAAGGGTCAGAAAACCCAGCGAAAGATGACATCGCGGCAGGCTTACATCTGAAGCTCAAACAGTTGCAAAGTGAAGAATTTAGACGAGGGCAAACGCTACTGGGGCCGCACCGCGACGACTTAGAATTTCTCATAGATGGCAAATCGCTCAAACAGTATGCTTCGCAGGGGCAGCACAAAACCTTTATCGTGTGCCTAAAACTTGCTCAACATGCCTATATTGCCGAACGATTGAATGAGGTGCCAATTTTCTTGCTCGATGATGTCTTCAGCGAATTAGACCGTGAGCGTGCCAGCGACCTCATCGAGATTCTGAAACCACTGGGGCAATCGCTCATTACGACCACAGAGCGCAAAGCCTTCACGGGTGTAAGTCAGATAGATGTAGGCTATATTACTCGCAAGTTAGAGTAACTTATCTGCGTTTTTTGCTGGCTGTTAGGAAAGCGAACTCTTAAATCGTTTGAAGAATGTCGTATCTCAAAGCGCCAAATCGCCTCGAGAGCCTGTTAGACGCACTGTATGCCGACCTGAATTTTGATGCGGCAGCAGAAGAATTTAAGATAGTGAAGACATGGTCGCAGGTTGTGGGAAGTCATATTGCGCGTGTCTCTGAAATAGAAAAGATTGTCGACGGTGTGCTGTATGTGAAGGTAAAGAACTCTGCATGGCGTAACGAGCTGACGTTCAAGAGACAGAGCATCATGGCTCAACTCAACTACAAGCTCCAGCGCCCTGTCATCAAGGGCATTGTCTTCAAGTGACCAGCGAGTCGGGCTAAAAGAGGCACAAAAAGTTCAACAGCCTTTTGGAAAATCAAATCGGAGATTTATCTTTGCACTCCTAATTTTGAGTCAACAATTTCTTAACAGAGATTGAGGGCTACAGAGCATGCGCTCAATCTGGGAACTGAAGGAGATTGAAAAACAAATAGGATTGTAAAGCGAAGAAGTGATGCATTAGCATCGGGTTCAAACTGCAACACTCATTTTTCTGTAACAGAGAAAGTATGCAAGCAAAAACGAAGCTCTACGAAACGACGGTCATCCTTGATGGGAATTTAGATGACGAGGCGACACAGAAGGCACTTGAAAAAGTAAAGCAGTTGATTGTGTCGCTGGGTGGAGAAATCAAAAATGTGGTTGATAATGGGCGCCGAAAACTGGCTTACAAAATCGGCAAACATACCATCGGGTATTATGTGCATATTGAGTTCGTTGCCCCGCCTACAGCCTTAGCTGAACTTGAACGTCAGTATCGACTCAATGAGCACATTATTCGTTTCCTCACTATTATTTTGGATAAGCCACTGTTAGAGATTCGTGAGCGTGTGGCAAAATACGGCACGGCACAAGCCTCCACCGAGCCTAAACCTGAGACGGCACGGGCGTAAAATTACTTTCTTTCTAATGTTTTGCATGTCTTTGTAATAAAACCAACTTATCGGAGGAGAGCAATGGCAGAACTAAAAATGCCAGAAATCAACAGCGTGGTGATTGCAGGCAACCTGACCAAAGACCCCATTTTTAGACAAACCACTACGGGTACGCCCGTCGTGAATTTTACGATTGCGTGCAATCGCCGCTTCCGCGACAGCAACAACGAGTGGCAAGAAGATGTATGCTATGTCGGCGTGGTTGCCTGGAACAAACTTGCGGAATCGTGCCGCGATAACCTGCATAAAAGCAGTGCTGTGCTTGTCGATGGCGAGCTGCAAAGCCGTACGTGGAAACTGCAAGACAATACCACACGCACTGTGGTTGAAATCAAGGCGCGGCGCATCCAATTCCTCAACAAACGCCGCCGTAATGATGACGACTCGGGAGTAGTTGAAGAATACAGCGATGATTCACAAGTCAATAGCAAAGATCTCTACGAGTATAAGTATCTCAATGGAGATGGTGAGATAGCGACAGAAAATCGCTGACCGGTGGCAATAAAAACGATACCCTGAAAAATGTCCTCGAAAAGCGCAACATCCTCGAGCCGGTTGGCTCAACGAACGGTTTCAGTACGAAATCGTGCCGCTGCAAATCCGACAAAGAACCAAGTGGTCTTCTTTGACTATCGTGATGAGCGCAAACTTCGCCGCTTCATCAATGAACAAGGCAAAATTATTCCCCGCCGAATCACGGGATTGTCGGCAAAGGAGCAGCGGCTGCTGACCAAGTCCATCAAATGGGCGCGACATTTAGCCATCATTCCGTTTGTCTCTGACCAAATTAAGTAACGGGTGCATATATGCAGGTGATTTTGAAGAAAGAAGTGGAAAAACTCGGCGAGGCGGGCGACCTTGTCAAAGTGCGAGATGGATACGCTCGCAACTACCTGATTCCACGCGGGTTGGCAGTGCGTGCCACCGAAGGGCTCCTGAAAGCCATTGCCGAAGAAAAAAAGCAAAAGGCGTTCAAAATTGAGCGTGAGCGCAAAGCCGCACGCGAACTTGCCGAGTCGCTGGAACGCTTGCAACTGGTCGTCAGAGCAAAAGCCGGTGAAGGCGGGCGGCTCTACGGCACGGTTACCCCACAAATGGTATCCGATGCCCTAAGCGCCAAGGGTTTCGAAATCGACCGCAAGAAAATTACCATTGAGCCGCCAATCAAAACCCTTGGCAAACACAACATCTCGGTGAAACTCTATTCCGATGTCTTCGCCACACTTCACTTAGAAGTTGAGGCTGAAGCGGCCGAGTAAGGGACGCTCAAAACCAGAGTGTCCCTTGTTTTGAGCAAAGAATTTGTTTTCTTTGCGAAAGCCAATTACCTTCACCAATCATGTATGCCTTCGGGCATGGGGATAAGGGCTCTCCCAATGATTGATGAACTAACAAGAAGTAGCCCTTTGAAAGTTACCGGGCATTGCGCATAGCACGCTCAACTGCCACGCATGTAACGGCGGTCCCGCTCACAAGGGCACCAGTCAGTCGCATAACAAGATTTGGCAAGCCGACATGCCCGCAAAAAAACGTCAATTCAGAAAGCATGGTTGAAAAGTGCTGAGAAGCCTGATTTGAAGATATGTCTGAAACTCAAGTACTGACGGAGCAAATTACACTCACGCTGCCCGATGGCTCGACCCGCCGATACCCAAAAGGTGTAACTGGCAACGATGTTGCAAAGTCCATTGGCAGAAAACTCTACGAAGATGCGCTGGGCATCAAGGTCAATGGAAAATTGCGCGACCTTAATTTGCCTATCGAGCAAGATGCTACCGTTGAGATTGTAACCTTCGACTCTGATGAAGGAAAAGAACTTTACTGGCATAGTTCAAGCCATTTGATGGCGCAAGCCATTGAAGAGCTGTTTCCGGGCACAAAATTCGGTGCAGGTCCAGCTATCGAGAATGGCTTCTACTACGACATCTCTTCGCCGCATCGTTTTACAGAAGACGACCTGCGCAAAATCGAAGAAAGGATGATGGAAATTGCGCAGCGCGATTTGGTCATCACACGCGAGGAATTGCCCCACAGTGAAGCCGTTGAGTATTTCAAAACTCGGCGCATTGACCCATACAAGGTCGAAATTCTCGAGGGCATCAAAGAGCCCATCGTATCGATTTATCATCAAGGGTCATTTTCTGACCTCTGCACCGGTCCGCACCTGCCGCGAACATCGAAACTCAAGGCCGTCAAACTCACGGGCATTTCTGCCTCATACTGGCGGGGCGACTCCAGTCGGGAACAAATGCAGCGTATCTATGGCATTTCGTTTCCATCCGAAAAACTGCTCAAGCAGTATTTTGCTCAACTTGAAGAAGCCAAAAAGCGAGACCACCGCAAGTTAGGTCAAGAGCTGGAACTTTTTCTCATTTCACCGAAGGTCGGTAGCGGACTGCCAATTTGGCTACCCAAAGGCGCTATTATCCGGCAAGAGCTTGAAAATTTTCTCAAGGAAGAGCAGTTCAAGCGCGGTTATCAAGCTGTCTACACCCCGCATATCGGCAGCATTGAGCTTTACAAGACATCGGGGCACTACCCATACTACAAGGATTCACAATTTCCGCCAATTACCTTCACCGATGAAACGGGGAAAGAAGAGCAATACTTGCTCAAGCCGATGAACTGTCCGCATCATCATCAAATTTATGCGGCAAAACCGCGCAGCTACAGAGACCTGCCCATTCGCTTGGCGGAGTTCGGCACAGTCTATCGCTACGAGCAGTCTGGTGAGCTCAATGGGCTGACACGAGCACGCGGATTTACACAAGATGATTCCCACATCTACTGTCGTCAAGACCAGTTGCAAGAAGAAATTTGCAACGTGATTGAACTGACGCAGATGGTCTTTTCTACACTGGGTTTCAAAGATGTGGAGACGCGCCTGTCGTTTCGTGATAAATCCAACAAGTCCAAGTATGGCGGCACGGATGAGCTCTGGGAGCAAGCTGAAAATGATGTGCGCACTGCCGCCGAACGCATGAACTTGAAGTATTTCATCGGCATAGGCGAAGCAAGTTTTTACGGACCCAAAATTGACTTCATTGTCAAAGATGCCATCGGGCGCCGCTGGCAGTTGGGCACCGTGCAAGTCGATTATGTGATGGCGGAACGATTTAACCTCACATATGTGGGAAGCGACAACAAGGAACATCGCCCAGTGATTATCCACCGAGCGCCATTTGGCTCGATGGAGCGCTTTATCGGTGTCCTAATTGAAAATTTTGCGGGGGACTTTCCACTGTGGCTGTCACCAGTTCAGGTCGCCGTGCTGCCCATCGTAGATGCACTCAACGACTATGCGCAAGAAGTGACTGAAAAGCTCAAAGCCAACAAGATTCGTGCTGAATTGGATGAGCGCAGCGAAAAAATTGGTAAAAAAATTCGTGATGCAGAAGTGAAGAAAATTCCCTACATGTTTGTTATTGGTGAAAAGGAAAGAGCTACTCAGAGCGTTGCCGTTCGGCGGCACAAAGAAGGCGACAGAGGCTCAATGCCGTTAGACGAGGCGATGGCAAAGCTCAAAGAAGAAATTTTGCTGAAAAAGTAAATTGAGCCATGACAAAGTGGCGCAAAACGACACAAGACCTGTAAAGAGACCTGTAAAGAACAAAACGAAGCGAGCATGCCCGAGGGAAGACTTCAAGTCTGCTGGTTAAGCGCTGCGGGAGTTGAGCAACCTAAACCCAACATGAGAACGAATGAGAGACAACCGAAGACTACATCGCATCAATGAAGATATTCGCATTCCAGAAGTGCGTGTGCTCTTCCCTGAAGGTGACCAGCGGGTCATGAAAACCGCAGAAGCGCTTCGTGAAGCACGTCAATTAGGTCTTGACTTAATTGAGATTCAGCCGAATGCGCAGCCGCCAGTCTGCAAAATTGCCGACTATGGCAAATTCCTCTACGAGATTGAAAAGAAGGAGAAGGAAGCCAAAAAGAAAACAAAAACTTCTGAACTCAAGGAAGTGCGCTTTCATCCGAATACCGATAAGCACGATTTTGACTTCAAAGCCAAACATGCCGAAGAGTTTTTGCGCAAGGGCGACAAAGTGCGCGCCACGGTGGTCTTTCTTGGGCGAGCGATTGTCTACAAAGAACAAGGCTATCAGCTCATCGATAGACTGACCGAACGGCTAAGCACCGTCGGCAGACCAGAGGGACCGCCAAAATTAGAAGGCAAAAACCTTTACATCTTCTATGTGCCTGACAAGGCAAAAATTGAGGCTTTAGAACGCAAACTGCAAAAGGAACGCGAAGAAGAACAGCGGCGCTTGGAAGCCGAAAAAGCCGAGCGTCAACGCAAGCTGCAAGAAGCACAGCAAAAGCGCTCCGAGCAAAATGCAGAAAATGCGGCATCGTAGCGTGCCTTGTATAAAATTGTTGGAATCCACAACAGATTCCTCGTTGTGCGGCTCAGATTGATTCAATCTGTCATGCTGAACGAAGCATAGCGAAGTGAAGCATCCACGCTGGATTCCTCGCTATCGCTCGGAATGACACAAAAGGGAATGCTCGGAATGACAAAAGGGAAAATGCTCGAAATGACAAAAAATGCGTGGAGTGCGCAGAACCTTTGTGTTCTGTGAGGGTGTCTATAACTAAACTTCAATACAAGAATGCCAAAGGTCAAAACACACAGTTCAGCAAAGAAGCGTTTCAAAGTGACGGCGACGGGCAAAATCAAGCGCAAAAGAACAGGCATGCGCCACAACCTGTCGCAAAAATCTACCAAACGCAAGCGCAGGTTGCAGCAAGACACGCTGGTCTCACCAGCCATGCATGATACCATCAAGCGAATGCTAACCGTGTAAATTTCATCAACCCATTAAATTTCGGAAACTCAAACTATGCCAAGAGCTAAAAACGCAGTTGCTTCACGGGCACGACGCAAGCGGATTCTGAAAAAAGCCAAGGGCTTTTGGGGCAAACGCGGCAATGTGCTCACCGTCGTCAAGCACGCCGTCGATAAAGCTGCACAGTATCAGTATCGAGACCGCAAGGTCAGAAAACGCAACTTCCGTGCACTGTGGATTGCGCGCATCAATGCCGCCGCACGCCTGCACGGCACCACCTACTCGAGACTGATGGCCGC
>Ga0197142_1002343_pt1 | contig 16645 bp, 15 predicted proteins | sample GBS60_MetaG_FD_148614 | JGI IMG/M metagenome (GOLD analysis project Ga0197142, IMG submission 148614) | Sediment microbial communities from Great Boiling Springs, Gerlach, Nevada, United States - GBS 60_MetaG | ecosystem: Environmental > Aquatic > Thermal springs > Hot (42-90C) > Sediment...
GTTGGAGTTGGCATCGTATGGGGGCACGTGTACAATGTCGGATAATCGCTTTCCTGGTCCTTTACCTTTTTGCAACGTGCTATGGCAAAAAAATCTCCGAAATCCCCTGCACCCTCGGCGGCCTCATCGCCGGCCGCCCGCCGTGAACTCCGGCGTCAGCGCGAGGCCCGGCGTCGCCGTACTCGCTATCTGGCCTATGGCGTCATTGCCCTTGGCGTTCTTCTGGTCGTGGGGCTCATTGGGTGGGTCAATCGTCCGCAACCCCTGGCGTTGAGCAGGGTCGTTACCGAAAATCCGCCGAACGCCGACGGTTTGGCCTGGGGTGGCCCCGAAGCTGCGGCCGTGGTCATCCGCGAGTACAGCGATTTCCAGTGTCCCTTCTGTGCCCGGCACGCTCTGGAGGTTCTGCCGAAACTGATCGAACGCTACGCTGCCGATCCGAAGGTGCGCTACGAATTTCATCCCTTCGCCTTTCTGGGTCCGGAATCGGTGGATGCGGCCATGGCGGCCCTGTGCGCAGCCGATCAGAACAAGTTTTGGCCGTATCACGATACCCTGTTCGCCAACCAGCGCGGGGAAAACATCGGTACGTTCAACCGTACCAGCCTCCGCCAGATCGCCCAGGCCGTCGGCCTGGATATGGGTCAGTTTGACCGTTGCTTCGATAGCGGCGTCAAGCGTCGTGATGTCAACGATTTTCTCATGGAAGGCCGGCAACGCGGGGTGCAATCCACGCCGACTTTTTATATCAACGACCAACAAATCCTGGGCGCGCAACCCCTCGAAGCGTTTGTCAACGCCATCGAACAGGCGCTGGCGGCCGGTCCATAGCATCCCGCCTCCGGAGGCCTCATCCGCCGTTGAGAAACCGGGAAAAATGCCGAGCACCCCTTTTCGCCTGCGTTGTCGGATTTGCAATCAGCCGGTGGACTGGCCGCCGACGGGGCTGCGCTGTCCGCGCCCTTCGTGCCGAGGCCCCCTGCAACCGCGCAGTACCATCCCTTTTGACCCCGGTTTGATCGAGCCGACTTTGCCGGGCATGTGGCGTTTTCGGCATCTTCTGCCACCCATTCCCGATAATCCCATCACCCTGGGCGAGGGCCATACGCCGTTGCTGACCGAAGAGGTGAACGGCCGCCTGCTTTACCTTAAGAACGAAAGCCTGAACCCGACCGGCAGCTATAAAGACCGGGGGGCCGCGCTGTTGATCAACCTGCGCGGCCAGGCCAACGTGGTCATGGACGACTCCTCCGGGAATGCCGGCGCGGCGCTGGCCGCCTATGCGGCTCGGGCTCGGGTGGAGGCCCACATTTACGTCCCCGCCCGTGCTCCGAAGGCCAAGAAAAACCAGATCCTCCGTTACGGCGCCCGGCTCATCCCTGTGAGCGGTAATCGTACCGACGTCACGGTTGCTGCGGAGGCAGCGGCGGCGGCGCCCGGCGTTTTCTATGCCAGTCATGTCTGGCATCCGGGTTACGCTCTGGCCATGCAGACCATTGCCTGGGAGATCTGGGAAGCATTGGGGAGGCGCGCTCCGGATTGGGTGGTGATGCCGGTAGGCAACGGCACGCTGCTGCGCGGGCTGCGCTGGGGCTTTCGCAGCCTGCAAAAGGGCCGTTGCATCCGCGAGTTGCCGCGCCTGGTCGCCGTGCAGGCGGCCAATTGCGCGCCGTTGTTGGCCTTCAGCCACGATGCCTACCATCCCCAGACGTTTCGGGCCCGGCGTACCATTGCCGATGGGGTGGCCGTGCCGCATCCACCCTTGTTGGAGGCCGTATGGGCGGCCGTGCGCAAAACCAGGGGCTGTGTTTTGGCAGTATCGGAAGCCGACATCCGGCCGGCCCAGGTGGCATTGGCCCATCGTGGTTTCTTTGTAGAGCCGACGGCGGCCCTGCCTTTTGCCGCCCTGCCTCAGCTCGAACCCCTGTTGCAACCCGACGATACCGTCGTTCTCATGTTGACCGGTCATGGCTTCAAATCCTCCTGACGCGCTGGCGGTGGTGCAGGCCTGTGAGGAGCAACTGGGTCTCTGTTTTGGCGACAAATCGCTCCTCCTGCGTGCCCTTACCCATCGTTCCTATCTCAACGAGGCCGATCTGATCTACGCCGACAATGAACGGCTGGAGTTCCTGGGCGATGCCGTGCTGGCGTTGATCGTGGCCGAATGGCTCTATCAACGCTTCCCCGAGCAGCGGGAGGGTTTTCTCACAGCCGTGCGCGCGTATCTGGTGCGCAGCGAGGCCCTGGCCGGTTATGCTCGCCGGTTAGGTCTGGGAGATTTCTTGCTCCTGGGTCGGGGCGAGCATGAGAGCGGCGGTCGCGAACGGGATTCCATCCTGGCGGCCGCCTTCGAAGCCCTTATCGGCGCGCTGTATCTGGACCAGGGGATGGCGGCCGTCGGTCGTTTCCTCTTGCCGCTGCTCGAACCGCTTCTGGCCGACATTCGTAACGGCCAGGTGCACAAAGATGCGCGGACCCGATTGCAGGAGTGGGCGCAGGCCCGCCTTGGCGCCACGCCGGTTTATACGACGATAGCCGCAAGCGGCCCCGACCATGCCCGGCAGTTCACGGTTGAGGTCCGCATCCGCGATGAGGTGTTCGGCGTCGGCAGTGGACCCAGTAAGCAACAGGCAGCCCAAGAGGCCGCCGAGGCTGCCTTGCAAAAGGTGGCCCCATTCAGCGACCCGGAGACCTAAACGCCTTGCGTGTGCTGATTACCGGCGCCAGCGGTTATTTAGGGCGCCATCTCCTGGCGATGCTACCGGCGGATTGGCAGGTTTGGGCCGGGTACCACGAGCACCCGCCGGCCACCGGGCCGCGGGTCACGGCCCTGCGGCTCGATATCGCCGATCCCGAAGCGACGATGACCGCTGTGGCCGCCATCCGTCCCGACCTGGTCATCCATACGGCCATCAGCCGTCGGGCCGAGGACTTCGACCGGGTCATCGTGGCCGGGAGCGGTCATGTGGCCCAGGCGACGGCGGCGGTGGGCGCCCGTCTCATCCATATGTCTACCGATATCCTCTTCGACGGCACGGCGGCCCGCTATGAGGAAACCGACCTGCCCTGTCCGGAGCCGAAGCCCGGCCAGGCCGATCCCCTTTCGCCTCACGGTCGTGCCAAAGCTCGCGCCGAGATGCGGGTGCGGGCCTCTCATCCGGCGCCGGTGATCGTCCGCACGTCGCTCATCTACGGCTTCCATCCGCCCGATCACAGCACCTCCTGGCTGATCGCAGGCCTTCGTCGCGGGGAACCTGTGGTCCTCTTTACCGATCAAATCCGGCGACCGATTTATGTCGTCGATCTGGCTCAGGCCTTGATCGAACTGGCCGGGCTGGAGTTCACCGGCGTTATCCATCTGGTCGGTCCTATCGCCTTGAGCCGTTACGACTTCGGTTTGTTGCTGTGTCGGGCCCTGGGCTTGCCGACGATGCTCCTGCGGCCAGGGCCTACCCCGGTCGAGGTCGTCGCCCCACGGCGGTTGGATTTGAGCGACGAGCTGGCGCAACGGCTGTTGCGTACCCGGCGGCGTAGCCCGGAGGAGGTTTGTCGCCCCGGTGTGGCGGCGGCTCAGGAGGTTCGGATATGAGCGGCGCTGCGGGCACACGTCCTGCGCTGTGGTTTTTGACGCCTCCCGCCCCGGACCGCTGGCAGGCGTTCGCTGCCTATTTTGCCGATCGGGGCTATCGGTGCTATACCTGGCCGATGAGAGAAGCTGTCGCCCTGCCGGAGGGCTTCCCGGACGGTCTGAACCCCCTGGACGCCGACATGGTGATCGTGGCCTGGCGTACGTTCCCGAGGATGCTTCTGCCTTATCCAAGGCTAAGGGCATGGGCCTTGCTGGCGCCTTCCGGCCGCGGTCTGATGAGGCTCTGGCGTCAGGCGCCGCCCGGGCCCGGCTGGATCGGCCTGAGCGGTCGCCAGGGTCTTGTGGCCCGGATCGCCGCTCTGACGTTCCGATCTCCCTTGCGCTTTACCGTCCATCCCTTCGAGGGCCTCGGCGCCGACCTTCCCTTTGCCCCCGGTTGGGAGCGTGTCGCCTATGCGCTGCGCCGCTGGCTGGAAGGGGTGGCTTGCGGAGGCGAGGGAGGCGCTGGCGAGGCCTGAAGGCTGCGGATGGTTTCGCCACCCTTTGCCGGTTACCGGTGACTTCGTCTGGCCATGCGTTTCTTTGCCACCGACCCGCTGATTTATCTCGTCCTGGTCTTGGGCCTGCTCCTGGTGATGAGCCTGGGCTTTCTCGCCCAGCAGCAGACCATGATGCCCCTTCTGGGCGGTCTGATCGGCTGGCTGTTCCTGCTCTGGGCCTTGCGCCATGCCCGGCCCGACATCGGCCTGCGCATTGTCGGGCTGTGGGCGCTGACCGTGTTTCTCCTCAGCCTGGTGGCGGGTCGGCTGCTCGACCAGCAGGCTCTGGCCGCCGTGCCCGGCAGCCTGGATTACATCGCCACCCAAATGCTCTGGCTGACCGGTCAAAGCGGCGCCGTAGAACAGCCTGCCGTTTGGGTAGCCGCTTTTGCCCGTCGTGCCGGCCTGTTGCTGGCGGGCAGCATTCTCAGCGCCGGACTGATCCCTTTGGTCGTCGGGGCGCGTTACCTGGCCATCCTGGGGCTATGGGTAGCACGGCTTTTCGATGCACCCCATCCGGCAGCGATTCTGTTCGGTCTGGCGCCCTGGATCTGGGCCGAGGTGGTGGCCCAGGTGGTGTTGGTCGTGGTCCTGGCCGAGCCGCTGGTGACAGGCGATGTTCAAGCCCTGCTGCAGGATAGCCGACGCCGATGGCTCGTCATCGGTCTGGTGGCGCTGGTCCTGGCCGCGGCGCTCCACCTGCTGCTGCCCGGTTTGATCCCGTCGCCCCTCCGTCGCCTTGTCATGTGAACCGGGAAAGGCCATGCGTCTGAAAAAACTCCAGCTCCACGGCTACAAGACCTTCGCCGATCGCACCGAACTTATCTTCGATGAAGGCATCACCGCCATCGTCGGTCCCAACGGCTCGGGCAAGAGCAACATCGCCGATGCCATTCGCTGGGTGATGGGCGAGCAGGCCTATACCACGCTGCGCGGTAAGAAGACCGAGGACATGATTTTCAGCGGCTCGAACGGCCGCGCCCGGATGGGGATGGCCGAGGTGACGCTGACCCTTGATAACAGCGATAACCGACTGCCGCTCCCGTTCAGCGAGGTGGTCATTACCCGCCGGGCCTATCGCTCCGGCGAAAATGAGTACTTTTTGAACGGTCAGCGGGTGCGGCTGCGGGATGTGCAGGAACTGCTCGATCGTTCCGGTCTGGGGCGGCGAACCCATCTCGTGATCGGCCAGGGTTTGATCGACCAGGCCCTGGCCTTGCGGCCCGAAGACCGTCGCGAGCTCTTTGAAGAAGCGGCCGGCGTTACCCTCTATCGCCACAAGCGCCGGCAGACCCTGGAGCGGCTGGAACAGACGGCGGCCAATCTGAGCCGGGTGCGCGATATCATCGCCGAGATCACGCCACGGCTGCGCCAGCTCGAACGCCAGGCCGAGCGCGCCCGCCAATACGAGGAGACGGCCGCGCAGTTGCGCAGTCTGTTATTGGTCTGGTATGGCCACACCTGGTATCTGGGATGGCGTCGGTTAGAAGATGCCCATGCCGCCGCGCAGCACTGGCAGGAGACCATCGCCCGCACCGAGGCGCAGATCGAAGCGCAACAGGCGGCGCTGGCCGAGCTGCGCAAGCAGCAGACGGAGTTACGACGCCGGCTTTCCGAATGGCAACAGCAACTCGACCGGGAGCAAACGGCGCGCACGGCCCTGCACCGTGAGCAGGCCATCGGCGAAGAACGGTTGCGCGGGTTGACGCAAGTCCGGGAACGGCTGGCGTACGAACTCCAGACCCTGGCCGTGCGGCTGGCCGGCGAGCAAGAACAACGGCAACAGGCCGAGGCGGCCCTGGCGATGCTGGAACAGCAGTATCAGGAACAGCAAGGGCAATGGCAAAAGGCCCAGGAAGCCCTGGCCGCCGTCGAGACAGAGCGGCGTCAGGTCGAAACAGAACTGAACGCGACCCGACACCGGGCCCTCGACCTGCAGACCCAACAGGCCGACCGTGAGAATCGCATCCGTCAGAACCGGGAACGCAGCCGGGCCCTGGCGGTCGAGCGGGAGCGTGTCCTGGCGGCGGCGGCGGCGGCGGCGGCCGAAAGCACCCGCCTGGAGCAGGATATCCGGGCTGCCGAGGCGACCCTGGCCGGATTGACGGCCCAGGGACAGGCCTTGCTGGTGACGCGCCAGGAAATCGAAGCCAGGCGTCGCCAGATCCGCGCCCAACAGTCCCAGGTGGCGGCCGAACAGGCCGAAGGGAACGCCCAAATTCGCAGCCTGCGCAGCCGTCTCGAGCTGCTGGAACGGCTCCATGACGAAGGCGAGGGATTTTTTGCCGGAGTACGTCATGTGCTCCAGGCGGCCCGCCGCGGTCAATTGCATGGCATCTATGGTCCCATCGCCGAGCTGCTGGAGGTGCCGGCCCGCTTCGAACAGGCCATCGAGGTGGCTTTGGGGGGACGTCTGCAAGACATCGTGGTCGCCCGTTGGGAAGATGCCGAAGCTGCCATTGCCCTGCTCAAGCACGCCCAGGCCGGTCGCGCCACCTTTTTGCCCCTCGACCATCTGCGACCACCCGGCCGACGGCCGTTGCCCCGCCACGAGGGCGTCTTGGGTTGGGCAGCCGATCTGGTCGGTTTTGCGCCTGAAGTGCGGCCGGCAGTCGAGCTGTTGCTGGGTCAGGTGTTGGTGGTGACCGATCTCAGCGCGGCCCGGCGCCTGGCCCAGGCCGAGGACCGCCCTCGCATGGTGACCCTGGAGGGCGATTTCGTGCATCCCGGCGGGAGCATCAGCGGTGGTAGCCGCGAGACGCGGCAACAGAGCAACGTCCTGGCCCGTGCGCGCGAACGTCGCCAACTCCCTGCCCAGATCGATGAGCTGAGCCGGAAATTGCAGGCCCTGCAAGCCGAGCAGGAACGGCTGGCGCAGGCCGACCGGGCGCTCGAGACCGAGCTGTCCGCATTGGCCGCCCAGGCCGCCGACCTGGCCAGAGCCGAACGCGAGGCCACCGCCACACTGCATCGCCTGCAGGCTGCGCAGGAACGCAGTCGCCAGAACGAAGCCTGGCAACAGGAACGCGCTCAGCAGTTGACTGCCGAGATCGAAGCCTTGGGCCGACAACTGCGCACGTGGCAGCAGGAGCAACAGGAGTTGATGGCGGCCTATGCGGAAACCTCCCGTCGCCTTGCCGCCCTGGAGGAGCATCTGGCCACGCTGAGTCTGGCCGGGCCGATGCAGGCCGTGGCCCAGGCCCAGGCTCGTCTCGAGAGCCTGGCCGCCAACCGCCGCCAGCAACAGGCCTTGCTCGAATCCTATCGCCGTAACCTGCAACAACTCGAGACCGAGATGGCCGAACGTCGTCGGCGCCTGCAGGCGCTGGAAGCGGAGATGGCCACCCAAGAGGACCATGTGCGCGCGTTGCAGGCGGCTTTGCAGACCCTTGACGAGCGTTGCCACGCGTTGCAGGCGCAAATCGAGCCGACCCAGGCCGAACTCGAACGACTGGAAGCGCTGGCACCGGAATACGAGCATGCTATTGAACAGCTACGGGCACGGCAGCATCAGGAAGCAATCCAGTACAACCAGGCCCAGCTCGCCCGCCAGCGCGCCGAAGACCATCTGGCTTTCTTGCGCGGTCAGATCGAGCACGATTTCGGGCTGGTGACGCTGGAGACGGGCGCCGAGGTCATCGCCCAGGAACCGCTTCCCCTGGATGCCATCGTCACCACCCTGCCCCGTGTGGAGGCCATCCCTCCCGATATGGAGACGGAGATCCAGCGTCTGAAAGGCATTCTTAACCGACTGGGTCCCATCAACCCCGGCGCGCCGGCCGAATACGCGGCCGTGCGGGAACGGTATGCCTTTCTCACCCGCCAGGCTGCCGACCTGGAAGAGGCCGATAAGGAGCTACGTCGGGTCATTGCCGAACTCGACCGGTTGATGACCAGCGAGTTTCGGCGCACGTTCGAGGCCGTAGCCAGGGCCTTCGGCCGCTATTTCACCCGCCTGTTCGGCGGCGGCACGGCCCGCCTGGTTCTGACCAATGACGAGGATCTCAATACGACCGGTGTGGAAATCATTGCCCGCCCGCCGGGCAAGAAGACCACCCAACTTTCGCTGCTTTCCGGCGGCGAACGGGCGTTGACGGCCGCTGCGCTCATCTTCAGCATACTCAGCGTCAATCCCACGCCGTTTTGTGTGCTGGATGAGGTGGATGCGGCCCTGGATGAGGCCAATACCGGCCGGGTGAGCGAAGTGCTGTGCGAGCTGGCGCAGCAGGGTCAACTGATCGTGATCACCCACAATCGCGGCACGATTGCCATTGCCAATACGATTTACGGCATCAGCATGGGTAGCGATAGCGTTTCGCGCACGGTGTCCCTGCGTTTGCGCGCCGATCGTCTGGAGGCGACGGAGGCCGGGGCCTGAGCTGTCGCGAGTTGGGCGGCGATCGCGGGTTGTGCGTCCGGCGGGATGGATGCCGACGCAACACGGCGTCTAAACCGGAAGGCCTCGCCGGGCGAAGTTGGTCCGGAGGCGGCATCGCGGCCTGGACGGAAGGCGTCGCCACGCGCCGCAACCCAATTGTGCCCACGGCCAAAGGAGGATGCGGTGCCCATGATGTCCTGCACGGGGCGCTGCATCACCGCAGACCCCCTGCCCCATGCCGGGGGCCATCCCATCGCAAGGGGACGGGGGGGCGGGTCCACTCCCAGGAGCGTCGATTTTAGCGTCTGAGTTGGTAGGAGAGGGCCAGGAGGTGCCCCATGAACGAACGGGAACGCCAACGGCCGATCGTTGTCCACAACCGTGAGGCTGTCATCGAGGCATTGCGGCGGGGGAATGGGATGGAATCCTCCCGGCGGCTCGCAGCCGGCTTCTACGCCGGTAAGGGGCAGAAGCCCTTCGACGTGGAGAAGATCGGCGAGTTCTTCATCCCAGCGACGAGCGAGGATTGCTTCGCTTTCCAACTTTGGTGGTTGGAAGCCATCCGGCGGGCCTGACCGCAGGTCTTTGCTCCTGGGCTGTGGGTGATGGACAGCGTTTACTTCTCCACGCCCAGGGGCGCCCGCGGGTTGCCCCCGGGCGAGTCTAAAGTCTGCTTCCTGGTTGTCTGGCAAGAAGGAAGCCCAACTGTTGGCCCCCGCCAACTCCGCCTGGAGGATGAAGCGGCCCGGGCCTGGTTGCTGGCCCAGAATACGCAGCCCGCATGGAGGGCGCGTCCTTGGCGCCGCATCCTGCAAAAGCACCTGTGCAAACCCCTGGCCGACTATCTGCTGGCCCATGACCCGGCGCCGGGCGCCGTTGTGCGGATGTCTGTCCAGAATGGGCGTCCCCGGCCTTCGCCGTGACCTAAGCCGCCTGCTGCTGTCGCGGCGGCACCACCCTCACCAGGGCCACGTCCTCCATCGTCAGCGGCGGGTCGGGATCTTCCTCGGCGTTCGTCTGGGCATCGGCTGCGCGGGCCGAGGGCGGTCGCTCGTTGGCATGCGGGCGCAAGCCGACCTCGATCTCGGGTTCACCGTTGGGCGTGAGGCGGGTATTGAGCTCCAGGGTGCCTACGTGGCCGGGAATTTGCAGGGGCGGTGGCTGCAGACCTTCGACGACGGCCATCAGATGGGCCTGCAAATGGGGCGGATAATCCCGGATAAGCCGCAGGAGCTGCTCCCATTTGCCGGTTAGACGCTGCATATGCACCCGGTCGGTGCGTGCGCGGTCAAAGGCTTCGATCAGGGTGGGCGGCAGCGAATCGAGCACCATCCAACACGGTTCCGCTTCGCTGAGCACATAGCCGAACCGGGCAATCACCCTTCCCAAATGACGGCGGATGTTGACCATGAGGGCATCGTTCTGCCGGGTCATCGTCAGGATATGGGCCAACTGGGTGAAGAAATCGGCGTTGTGGGGCACGGGATGGCGTCGCTCGTATTCCCTGACCATCCGAATCACCAGATGCTGAACGGCATCATCCAGTTTCTCCTTCCGCTCCAGCTCATCCCAGGAGACCAGCTCGGCCAGACGGGCGAAGTCCTGCCCGGCCGCGCGCCGCAGGTCAAGGCGGGCATGAAAGGACAACCGCAGGGTGACGGGCACCCCACCTCCGGCAAAGGTTCGGATCAAAACCGTCAGCCTGGTCTGCCGCACATCGAGGATGGTGTGGCATTCGTCCACATGCGGCCATAGCCAGACCGGTCCCGGACCGGCAATGCGATGGAAGCGACCCAGACGATAAATAACAGCTTCTTGTCCTTCTTTGACTTTTATAAACATATTCCTATAAATTGATAGTTTTCAGATAGTTTTCAAACAAAAGGCTAAAAATCCGATCATCCGGCTCGAGCAAAAGACCGCGCCGACGGAGCAGGATGAGGGCAGGGGTATCGCTGGCAGCGGGCGTTTGCGCGTGGGTCAACAGCCAGAGCACCTGTTGTTCATGCCGATGGAGGGAGCGAAAGATACGCTCACAGTCCTCCCGAATGGCCGGCTGGGCCAGGAGATCGCCGATGGGGTTCCGGGACGAGGGTGGGTCGCTCAGGTATTGCTCATGCACCAGCTTGAGCAGCCTGGCGTGTCCACCGGCCCATTGGTAGATCAAACGCAACGTGGCATTCGGAAGCGGCTGTGTGGCCTGAGCGTTCAGAAATTGCAACATGTGCCAGGCATCGGCCTGGTTATAGGGACGCAAGGTGAAGATACGGGAGACGAACAACTGGTAGAATTTGCTCTCGGAGGCGAGGTTTATCGCGCGCCCCAGACGATGAGGCAGCCGATTGACAAACAGCAAAAAAGAAAGGAAGTCACGATTTTCGTCCCGCAGGGTGCGGAGCTGCTCCAACAGCTCCAACGGGCCACGGCGCAGGAGTTTATCGGCATCGTCGAAAACGAGAAGGAGACGTTGATGGGGTTGTTGGCAAAAGGCGTTGACGAGTTGACGGATGATGAGATTATCGCGCGCCACCGGATCACTGCTCAGCGGGATCACGTTGGTAGGCGCTAAGCCCTTCTCTGTCTCACGACGCAACAGACGCCAAAAGTCGGCCTGATCCCCGTTCCAATCATGGCAATCGACGATCACCGTTTGCAGGGCGATACCCGTGCCATCGGGCGCCGCCACGCGGTCATACCGTTGACTCAGACAATTGAGCAGATTCGATTTACCGATACCGGCTACGCCGATAAAGGCACAGGAAAGGCCTCGCCGGGCATAATCGGTGATCAGGGCCAATTCGTCCCTGCGATAATCGGGGGAAAAGCGGGGAACGGAGGACATAAGGCGTCCCTATCGCATCCGAGGAGTGAAAAAACGGCTCAAAAAGGATAGGCCGATTTCTCGCTGCCATCAAGCCGTTGGCGCGCCTGCCACTCGCTGCAGGCAGATATGGACCAGAGGCGCCGCCTCTTCCCATGGGTTGGGGAGGTCGAGCACGGCCTGCAGTTGGCCCGAAGCAAAGGGCTCCACTTGCAACGGCAGGTCGCTCAACCGGTCGGGGGGGAGGGCCAGGGCCAACCGCAGTTCATGACGGCGTTCAAAAGGGTGAAACAACAGGGCCACGAGTCGGCCATCGGTGGCGCGAAACTCACATCGTCGGCTCTGGATGTGGATATCCAGCAGCGGCCATTGCGAACGAATGCGTTCGGCAATGGCCCACAGCGGATCGGCCGGCAGGTCAGCCTGCTGCCGGGGGGCGGCGCCAAACAACACGGCCGGTAGGGGCTCGACCCCGTCCAGATGAGCTTCCAGCTCGTGCAGTAGCCGCAACGCTTCACCGTAAAGCAAAAGTGCGTGCTCGAGGACCCGAACGCGCGCGGCCAGGAGCAACAGACGGACGCTTGTCGCCAGCCACAGGCGTGGCTTCCAGTATTCGCCATCATGCAATCGCCGGGCTTCCTGCTCGATTTGGCTCAAAACTGCCCGTTGAAAATGCTGCGGCAGGGCCCGTGTGAAAAGGTTCATTTCTTCCACGGTGACTATATACGTATCACGACGACGCTGATGATGGATATTTTCCACCTTTATATGCCCTTTCATTGCCGGATTGCGAAGATAACGATATAAACAGGCGTCTTCTAATAATATAGCATAATCATCTATATAGTCACCATTTTGATTCATATGATCCAGATCAATAAAAAATATCTTTGTCTCCGATTCATCAATCATGATATTTCTTGTATGACAATCCCCATGAACTAAACCTATTGTTGTTGGACGCAAGAAGCGAACATGTCTTCCCAAAAACCGCAGATAATGATCAAGAGAAGAATAAGTGCAACCATTATATTCTAACTTTTGCAATGTATTTAATTGCGATCTTTCACATTTAATCGTTGTAGCAGCATCTTCTATAGGTCCCAGATATAATCGAGCAAAGTGATCGCCTGATAAACTTTCTCGATATTTGCGAAAATGTACAGAACTATGTATCTTTCTAAAAGATTCTCCTAAAGCGGCGATAACGCGATCCAATCTATTTCTTTGGCTCTCTGCCAAAACGATATGATCGATGTTTGCTAAAAAAGTGTCCAGAGTCTTTTTGTCTTTCAAATCCTCCATGATGAGATAACCCTGTACCCCCTGCGGGGTTGGCAGGGCAATCGGATCGTGACCGTGGGTGGCAAACAAATGGCGAATATCCTCGGGAAGGCGCCTGTATTCTTCGACGGCCCGACACAGATCGGCATAGTGCCCCGTCTTGACGATGATCCGCCCCGGTCGCGATTCGTAGACCATGCCGGGATGATCTTCGCTATAGCTCGGCAGGCGCACGACGAACTCGACTTCGAAGACCTTTTCGGCGCGCATCCCGCCACTGATGGCCTCCACCCGTGGGATTTCGATCTGCAGTTGGCGCAGGAGGACTTCCTTCAATTCCTCTTTGCGTTTATCCTGACGCGTATCGTAAGCACGACGATGGCCATCCTGATGGATCTGGAATAAGTGGCTGTAAATGGCCTGGTTGAGTTCAGGACCGTGACGCGTCGCCAGCAGGCGCAGGACAAGGCAATGGAAGACAAACTCTTGGCTCGCTAAAGCCCCGGGGGTGGTGTACCCGCGATGCAGATGCGTAATGGCTTCGGCGACCGTGGCCTCGGCGTCGGGTCGGTTCGGAAAATGCTGATAGAGCTGAATGGCACAGTAAAGCGGCTCGGAACCGAAGGTTGTCGTCTTTTGCACGACGGCAATGAGGCGATCCCGCACTTTTCGGAGCGCATTCTCATCATCGAGATAACCGTAACGCTTCAAAATGTCGAAGGCGTAACTCAACTCTTGCCAGGAATGGAAGGGGTCAGGCGTCTCGGGACGGTGCTCCCAGTTCTGCCAGGCCCGACGGATGGCCTCCAGGGCTCGTTCGCAACGTTGACGTGTGCCCTGAGACAACCATGGGGTAGGCTGCTGATGCCGATTCAGCCAGTAGAGGGTATCCAGATAGATGAGGGTTGCCAGATAGGGACGCGGCAAATCGAGGAGGTCATGACGCCATCGCCGGCCGAGGGCGTTGAAGTCCTCCCACACATGTTCATTCTGGAAGTGATCGGTCCAGGCCAGGGTCTTGAAGCGGCTGGGGTTGAAACGGGGGGAATGCTCCCAGTCGAAATCACCTCGATCGGGGTTTTCGGAAATGTTGACCAGCCAGGCCACTCCGTTTTGCAGAGGTCCCTGTAACGGCGACGAAGGACCCAGGAGATGAAAGGCCTCCACAGCATGACAGACATTGCGCAACGTGTGCTGCGGATCGCGTTCGACCCAGGCCCCGCTTTCCCGATCCTGAGTCACGCAGAGAAAATCGATCAGATACACGGCCAATCGGGCATCTCGCTCCAGGATGGAAGCGCCGCCTGCCTCGAAGGGATGTGTCTCCCAAAAGGCCTGCAAGTTGGACGGGGAAAAGGGGGTAGCATTCATAAGGGAAACCCGGAACATCGGAAGGAAAGGGAAAAGCATGTTTCTCTATTTATACTATTACCGATCAGGGTCGATTTTGGGGCCTTGTGTCCTGCAAATGGCCGAAAAATGTGGGCAAAATCGCCATCCCCACCCCTCCCCGCCTCATAAGTATAGGGTTTCGCGGTCCTGAGGAGTTAGAAAAAAGGGCCACGGGTGAGGGTAGAAGTGGCCCAAGGACAGGAGGCGTCCGGCCAGGAGAGCGGTCAGGATCATTTGGAGGTCCTGGCGGAAACAACGGAGCAGACGACCCCCTCCCTAACCCTCCCCCTGCGAGTGGGGAGGGTTAGGGAGGGGGAGCGGGTCTCAGGCAGATGTTCCAAGCCATGGATGGGTTGGGTGGCGTCGGCGGCGAAGCCGACGCCGAGGACCCAGAGGGTAGCGACGGCCAAGGCAACCCAAAAGCGTTCTGCTCGCTAGGGGCCGGTAATGCGCGGCGGGTGCCATTGCCATCCGCCTCGCTTGAGGTCGCGGATACCACCAGGCCTCCGTTTGCCATATCTCGCACAAAAACCTACCCTCGTCAGATCCCTCTGGCCCCCTTCCCCTTTCCTATTGGGAAAGAGGAAGGAGGTGGCGGCGCAGCCGCCGGGGGTAGGGGTGAGGTCAGTAGTTCTGCAACGTCAGCGGCAGGTAGACGCCGTAGCGGACCACCGCGCCGCCCCAGAAGCCGCCGGCCAGGGTGTAGCCCCCACCGCTGAGCACCCCCGCATCCGACTGGCCGACCGTGCCGCCCAGGGAGTATCCGCCGCCTTCGCTCCAGGTGGTCCCGCCGCCGTCTATTGTGCTCCAGGTCAGATCGTACCCGCCGCCGGATTGGGCCAGGGCGACGGAGGCCAGCAGGGAGAGCAGGGCAACCAGGAGCAGGAGGCGTAAAACGTGAAGCATGAAACGTGAGCCGTTCATCGCCACCCTCCTACCAGGAAACCTCTGCCGTGCGCACTGTAGCCACCCAGCGGATGGTCTCACCGTTACCCCGCACCTGGATGACAAGAGCACCGAAGCCGGTCAGGGCCTGGACGTCCCAGTTAGGATCATCCTCACCAAGGACCGTCTTCAAAGGTGTACCAATGAGACTCACCGTTCCGCCGACATTTTCCACGACGCCTCGAATATGGTATCCGGCGGATTCGCCGTCATTGCTACGCCCCACCACCAGGGCATCAAAGGCGAGGGTGCGGCCCTGGGCGATGGTAAGGAACTCAGGAGGAGGAGCAAGGTTACCGTTGAGATACAGGTCGTACCAGATACCCGCCTCACAGAGTCGTTCTATGCGCATAACGTAGGTGGAAGTCTGAGCATCGCCATTGCTACTGGGGGTAAACCCTCCGGCAGCATAGGCCATTTCGCCATAGTGGGTGGCGAACGCACTCGCTCCGCCGGGGACGGTGGCGTACCAGCCGTTGGCGGTGTTGCCCCAGCCCCCACCGACGGTGGAGGCGTAATTGCTGGCGGTGTTGTGCACGCCCCCGCCAACGACGGAAATACCATTGGCGGTGTTGCCCTCGCCCCCGCCTACAAAGGACTTGCCGTAGGCGGTGTTATACCGCCCTCCACCCACAGTGGCGACATAGCCGCTGGCGGTGTTATTGTAGCCCCCGCCGATGGTAGCGTAAATCGCATTGTCTGTCGTCCCGCCGCCATCACCTGCCTGGTTGTTTTGGCCCCCACCTACTGTGCCATAGTTATCGGTCACGCGATTGGTGTTGCCACTGGCACCCCCGCCGCCGATCGTCGCACCCACCACGCCACTGGTCACGCTGTTGCCGCTGTAGCCGCCGATGAGGTTGGGGCTGGTGGCGTTCTGTTGCGTCCACAACCCCGGCAGGGCCAGCGCGTAGGGTGCCGGAGTCAACAACTGGCGCGGGGAGAGGGTAGTGTAGGAGCCGCTCCCCGCCGGGCAGCGCACGGCGATTTGCAGCCAACGCGCGTCGCCGGTGAATGCACCGCTGCCAAAGTCCAGGTCGGGGATGGTGAACAGGCCGTTGTTCACGCTGATGCCCATCTTCGTTTGCATGCTGCCAATCTGGTTGCCCCCTGTTGGAGGCGAACCGCTGCCGGCCGCGTCCCACAGGCTGAACTGGAAGTCGCAGTTGCCGTTGATCGGGTTGCCGTCCTTCTTGAGTTGCCCCTGGTAGGTGAAGCCTGTCCCGAGGGCAGCCGAGGGAGCGGTGCCCAGGGCGGCCTGGATGCCCACATCTCCCTGTGGCGGCACGCCCTCTCCCGGCGGCTCCGGGCCCTGGGCCTGGGTCAGGCCTGCTGCCAGTGCCAGCAGGAGCAGCGCCAGGATGCTCCCCACATTCGTCCATTTGCCTTTCATTTCGCACCTCCTGATATCGATTTGGATTTTGGAAAGAACGTTTTGCCATCTGGACTGACGGTTCATCCCACACCTCCTCTGGAGGACCGTCAAAAAGGAAACACAAAAAACCGGGCCAAGCCCGGATGGTCAAGGAGGCGATGGCCGACGAACAACGCTCACTTTACCCGCGCCGCTTTGTTGCACCTCGCGGCGTGGGTGAAACGCAGGTTGGGCGCTGCGCCGTTGTCTTTTACATCGCCTTCCGTAACAGATCGGTAACGGAGACGATGCCCAGCAATCGGTCTTTGATCACCGGGGCGCG
>Ga0197142_1002344_pt1 | contig 16643 bp, 14 predicted proteins | sample GBS60_MetaG_FD_148614 | JGI IMG/M metagenome (GOLD analysis project Ga0197142, IMG submission 148614) | Sediment microbial communities from Great Boiling Springs, Gerlach, Nevada, United States - GBS 60_MetaG | ecosystem: Environmental > Aquatic > Thermal springs > Hot (42-90C) > Sediment...
GCTCTGTATTTATCTTCGTTAATATCTTCGAAGAATTGTTGAAGTTCTTCTAAAGTTTTTCCTTTCAGATTAATTTTTTTGAATTCCATAGTTTCGTTTTAGTTTGATGCAAAAATAAGAAAACAATTTTAGAGTTTGTTTAACAATATTAAATTTAAGTTTTTATTTCGTTGTAAAATTTTATCTATCTAGTTGAAAACAAAATGTAGAGAATTTTTATAAATAAGAGCAATAATTAAAGCATTTGATCTTATAATATTTTTTACTACCTAACTAAAGTATTAATTTAATTCCAAATCTGATTTTCTCTATTTTTGTAAGAAATTTTGTCAAATAAATATGAGGTCAAAATGAAACTAACCAGAAGATCCTGGGCTGAACCGTTCAAGATTAAAGTGGTTGAACCACTTAAGATGACAACAAAAGAATATAGATTAAAAGCAATCAAAGAAGCTGGTTATAATACATTCCTTTTGAGGTCTGAAGATGTTTACATCGATTTGCTTACTGACAGTGGAACAAGTGCAATGAGTGATTATCAATGGGCTGGAATGATGTTGGGTGATGAAGCTTACGCAGGAAGTAAAAATTATTATCATCTCGAAGATGCAGTTAGGAAATATTATGGGTTTAAATATCTGGTTCCAACGCATCAGGGTAGAGGAGCCGAGCACATTATTTCAAAAATTTTAATCAAACCTGGTGATTACATTCCGGGCAATATGTATTTCACAACAACAAGACTTCATCAAGAACTTGCTGGTGGAACTTTTGTGGATGTAATTATTGATGAAGCTCACGATCCTGAAAATGAACATCCATTTAAGGGCAACATTGATTTAAATAAACTTGAAGCATTAGTTAAAAAAGTTGGGGCTAAGAAAATTCCATACATTTCAGTTGCTGCAACTGTTAATATGGCTGGTGGACAACCAATATCAATGGAAAATGTTCGTGAAGTTAAAGCGTTTTGTCAGAAACACGGTATAAAAATGTGGTGTGACGCAACTCGTGCTGTTGAAAATGCTTATTTCATCAAAGTTCGTGAAAAAGGTTATCAGAATAAATCAATTGAGGAAATTTTAAGAGAATTTTGTTCACATTTTGAAGGTATCTGGGTTAGTGCAAAGAAAGATTGTCTTGTAAATATTGGTGGATTTCTAGCAACACGAAATAAAAAGGTTTTTGAAGAAGCTCGAAATCTTGTTGTTGTTTATGAAGGATTACATACTTATGGTGGACTTGCTGGGCGTGATATGGAAGCTATGGCTCGTGGAATTGAAGAAATGGTTCAGCTTGATCACATTAAAGCACGAATTGGTCAGGTTGAATATTTAGGCAATAAACTAATTAAGGCTAAGATTCCCATAGTAAAACCAATCGGTGGTCACGCAATTTTTATTGATGCGAAGAGATTTCTTCCGCATATTCCACAGATTCAATTTCCAGCTCAAACACTTGCAGCAGAAATTTATATTGATTCTGGTGTAAGAGCAATGGAACGAGGTATTGTATCGGCTGGAAGAAATAAAGAAACTGGTGATCATAATTATCCTAAACTTGAGCTCGTAAGATTAACAATTCCTAGGAGAGTTTACACTCAAGCTCATATGGATGTGACTTTTGAGTCGATAGTTGAAGTTTACAATCGTAGAAAAGAAATTAAAGGATTGAAAATGGTTTATGAGCCAAAGTATTTGAGATTCTTCCAGGCGAGATTTGAACGATTAAAGTAAGTTTCACAAATTTTTGATGACAAATGGGAAAGAATTTATATGGTTAATACAAAAGAATCATTTATCCAGAGTATAAATAGATTAATTGAAGAGTTTAAGAAATACAATTCGGGCTTAGAATTTTCGCTTAAACTATCTCAACTATACAATGATAAGATTCAAAATCTGACAAAAGATTGTCCAGATGACTTAGCAATAACCGCTATTGGTGGATTAAGTAGAATGGAGTTAGCTCCTTTTTCTGATATTGATATAATTTTTATTACTAATTCAGTTGAAGATCACAAAGATTATATAACGAAGACAATTCAGACCTTATGGGATAACGGTATTGGCGTTTCTCACTCTGTCCGGACATTTAATCAGATTTACGAATTTGCTGAAAATGATTTGTTCTCGTTTACGCAATTTCTTGAAATGAGATTTGTTTCTGGTTCTCATTCTGTTTTTTTGAAGTTTGTGGAAAATTTAAGAAACATTATTAATTCCGAATTAAAAAGAGACTTACTTGATGCTTATCTAGTTGATATTGATAAGCGATACAGTACTTTTGGTAAATCTCCACTTTTACTTGAGCCAAATATTAAAAACACTCGAGGTGGAATTAGAGATTTACATTCAGCTGCATGGATTTATTATATTTTGAATAACGAATTACCTGTCTTTGATAAATTTGATACTGCTGTAAATTATTTTTTATTAAATGCTGTTAATTCAGATACTTTAACTACATCTGAGGCAAAAAGCATCTATGAGGCTTATGATTATTTGATAAAATTGAGAAATGCACTTCACATCGTTAATTCGAATTCACGCGATAGATTTGATTTTCAGGCTCAATTAAATGTAACAAGATACTTTTTTACTGAAAGCTCAAATCTTGATGAATTGCATATTGACTTGATGAAAAAGTATTTTGAGGCAACTCTCAAAATAAGTTCAACTCTTGAAGCGTTTTACAAAGAAGCGCTCAAGTTTATTCATCCATGTGAGACATTTAAAACCTATCAACTTGATGAAGATTTTATTCTTTGTGGAAGATTTATTAGATATCAAAAAAAAGAGAAGTTATCACTTCCACAAATTTTACAGGCATTTCACTATCAAGTTCATTATGATGCAATATTCGATAAAGAACTTGACGATGAAATTAGAAGTAGTCTTGAGTACTTTAATGGAACAGAAATCACAAATGCTGAGGTGAAAAAATCTTTCAGAAAGTTTTTCCAGAGAAATGAAAATATTAGCGAGGCTTTATTCAATATGCACCGACTCGGTGTACTTGGATTTCTAATACCCGAGTTTGATGCACTTAAATTATTCTTCCAGCCCGATGCCTACCATATTTACACAACAGATGAACATACACTGATGGCAATTAAGAATTTATACAGTCTTGAGCTGGACAATACTTTAATCGGAGAAATTTTCAGAAAATATGAAAACAAAGATCTTCTAATTCTTGCAGTTTTGTTTCATGATATTGCCAAACCAATTACTCTCTCCGGTCATGAATTAATAGGTTCACAAATTGCTGAAAATGTATTGCAACGATATGGTTACGCAGAAGATGAAATTAAATTGGTGAAGTTTTTAGTCGAAAACCATTTGTTAATGGAACAAACTGCTTTCAGAAGAAATCTTAATGATGTTAATATCCTTAATTCGTTTAGATCAAAATTTAAGAATATTCAAGAATTGGATTATCTCTATCTCTTAACTTATGCTGACCTTTCCGCAGTTAATCCAAGTCTCTGGACAAACTGGAAAAGCTCATTACTGAATGAACTTTACACAAAAACCAGAGAGATGATTTTATATGGAATTACAGCTGAGGAACTTTTAAGTCCGAAAATTGAAAAGTTTGACTTTGAAAGATACAGTATTGATAAAAAAGATTATTTAGACCACATTGAGCAAATAAACGATACAAACTATCTTTATGCTTTTTCTGAAGAAGAAATTGCATCTCATATAAATGAAATTAAAAAAGGAAATGTTCTCTCCATTTTACATAACAATACTGAAGATTTTACTCAATTAACTGTGATTACCAGAGATGCAAAAGGATTGCTCTCAAAAATTTGCGGTTCAATTTCAGTCAGCGATTGCAACATTCACGATGCAAATATTTTCACTCGAAAAGATGGAATTGTAATTGACACTTTTAAGATAACTGATTTTGTCACCCATAAACCATTAAACGAAGAACAATTTGAAGCTCTTGCGGAGACAATTACCCGAGTCCTTTTGCAGAATTATAATCTTGAAGCTGCTTTTGAAGAACATCGTGATAAATGGAAAAGATTGGATAAGAGAAAGATTGTACCTATTGATGTTGATGTAAGATTTGAAGAACATCCTGTTTACACTATCATCGATATTCATGCCGCCGATAGAATTGGACTTCTTTATCTTATCACAAAAAAATTAACTGAACTGGGATTGAATATTTATTTTGCAAAGATTGGGACAAAACTCAACGGTGCATTTGATAGCTTTTATGTTTTAGATGAAAATTTTCAGAAAATACCAATTCAAAAATATAATTCAATACGAAAAGAAATTATCGAATATTTGTTGAACTTTGAAAAAGCATTTGGTTCTTGATGAAAATCTCTCCTGAAAATCCAATTGGCGTTTTTGATTCTGGAATTGGTGGCTTAACAGTCTTTAAAGAATTAATGCAAATCCTACCAAATGAAAATATCATTTACTTTGGCGATACAGCACGAGTCCCTTACGGAACAAAATCAGAACAAACAATAAAAGAATATTCAATACAGAATACAAAATTTTTACTTTCAAAAAATGTCAAAGCTATTGTTATTGCCTGCAATACTTCTTCAGCCGTTGCTTTAAGCGAAATTCAATCACTTACTCAAATACCTGTAATTGGAGTGATAAAGCCAGGTTCAGAAGCTGCTGCAAAAATAACAAAGAACAAAAAAGTTGCTGTAATTGGAACAACAGCAACCATTCTAAGCAAAGCTTATGAAAAAGAAATTAAATTGATTGATCCTACGATTGAAGTTTATGGTAAAGCTTGTCCTTTGTTTGTCCCAATCGTTGAAGAAGGATGGTCAAATCATAAAATTGCTGAACTCGCTGCTGAAGAATATTTAGCTGAATTGCGAAAACAATTGATTGATACAATGGTTCTAGGATGCACTCACTACCCACTTTTGAGAAATACGATTCAAAAAGTAATAGGGGAGAAAGTTACACTTGTCGATAGTGGAATTGAAACCGCAAAAGTTGTGAAAGAAATTCTTGAAAAGGAAAATTTATTAAGCAAATCTTCTATGAAACCCAATTACACATTTTTCGTCAGCGACTTACCACAAAAGTTTAAGCAAATTGGTGAAATGTTTTTAGGGCGAGAGATTGATAATCTGATAAAAATTGATTTGTGATTTTATTCCTCAAACCATTTTTTTAATTCATCATATGAGCAACCCATTCCCAATAAAAGCCCGAGTTTAATTTTTGCTTTTTGACCGTTTAAATAATCAGCAAAAATTACACCAATTTGTTTCAACCATTTTCCAGCACCATAATAACTGTAAATATCCATTGTTTCACCGGCAGGGCATCGAGATGTAAGTACAACAGGAATATTTTTCTCTCGAATATATTTAATTCCATCAAAGGCTTTTGGTGGGACATTACCAACACCCAGAGCTTCCACAACAACACCTTTTGCTCCACTATCTGCACTGAAACGGAAAAATTTATCACTCATATCAGCGTGAACTAAAATTATATCAATATCTTTCTCAATCTTATCAGATGGAATGTATTCTCTTTTTCTTGGAAGACGATTTATGATAACCCTCTTTTTCGAAACAAAACCAAGCGAACCAAAATCCAGACTTTTGAAGGACTCAATTTCGTCAGAATAAATTTTAGAAACTTCGCTTGCAGCATTAATTTCACCATTCATGCATACGAGAACCCCAAGGTCTTTACAATTTTTACTTTGTGCAACAATAATCGAGTCAATTAAATTTCTTTCACCATCCCAATCTGGTTCTGATGCATTTTTCATTGAACCGGTTAAAACAACTGGTTTAGGTGAATTGATTGTCAGGTCAAGTAAATATGCTGTTTCTTCCAGTGTATCGGTTCCATGTGTAATGACTGCACCAACTATGTCTTCTGTTTCCAGATAATTTTTGACAATGTCTTTGAGTTGCATCATTAAATCAAGTGTCATATGTGGACCTGGATATTTACCGAAATCATAAATTTCAATTTCCGCTAAATCTCTTAGTGAAGGGACCAGTTCAATTAATTCATTTCCGCTTAAGTATGGGACAGCACCACCAGTTTTTTCATCTATTCTCATCGAGATGGTTCCGCCAGTAAAAATTAATGCGACCTTTTTCTTCATTGTATTTTCTTTTATAATCAGGATTAATCTTTAGCTTTTAATTTATCTAATTCTTCTTTCAAGATTATATTGACCATAGCAGGATTTGCTTTACCTTTTGTCTCTTTCATTATCTGGCCAACAAAATGAGCAAAAACTTTTTCTTTACCACTTAAATATTGCTCAACCTGTTTTTGATTTTCACCAAGAACTTTAATAACGACTTTCAAAATTTCATTTTCATCAGTTATTTGAACAAGTCCTTTCTTTTTGATTATTTCTGTTGGTGGTTCTGCAGTATTCAACATTTCACTAAAAACTTCTTTTGCAATTTTCCCGCTAATTGTTTGATTGTTGATGGAATTAATCAATTCTGCAAGCCATTCTGGTTTGATTACAAAATCTTTGATTGAAATTTTTTCTTCATTAATGATTTTTAAAATTTCTGTCATAAACCAATTGCTGATTGACTTAAAATCTTTTGTGTATTTAGCTGTTTCTTCAAAATAGTCAGCCCATTCTTTTTCGGTTGTTAGAATTTCAACATCATAATCAGGAAGATTGTATTGTGATTTTAATCTTGATTTTCTTGCTGAAGGTAATTCCGGTAAATTTTTTCGAATTTCATCTAACCATATTTCATCAATTTCAACTTGTGGTAGATCAGGTTCAGGAAAATAACGATAGTCATGACTTTCTTCTTTTGTTCTCATCGGTTCGACAATTTGTTTATCAGAATTCCAGAGCAAAGTTTGCTGTTCAATCTTTCCACCATTTTCTAAGATTTCGATTTGACGATTTATCTCATACTTTAAAGCTTCAACAACATAACGGATTGAATTCATATTTTTAACTTCTGTCTTAGTGCCTAAAACATCAGAACCTTTTTCACGAACTGAAACATTAGCGTCGCATCTTAAACTTCCTTCTTCCATATTGCCGTCACAAATTCCTAAGTACTTTACGATTTGTCTAATTTCACTTAAAAATTTTCCAGCTTCGTCAGGGCTTCTTAAATCTGGTGCAGTAACAATTTCGATCAAAGGAACACCACATCGATTAAAATCCAGCAAAGTGAATGCTCCCTGATCATGAATCGATTTGCCAGCATCTTCTTCAAGATGAATGCGATTAATTCTTATTCTGCGAATTTGATTTTCAATTTCTAAGTCAAGATAACCATTCGAGCAGAGTGGAAATTCATATTGAGAGATTTGATAACCTTTGGGTAAGTCGGGATAGAAATAGTTTTTTCTTGCAAAGATTGACTTACGATTGATTGAGCAGTTTGTAGCCAACCCCATTTTAATTGTGAACTCAACTGCTTTTTTATTCAAAACAGGTAAAACCCCTGGATGTCCCATACAAACAGGACAAACATTTGTATTTGGTGGATTTCCAAACTTAGTCGAGCAACCACAGAATAGTTTTGATTCGGTGAGTAGTTGGGCGTGAATTTCAAGTCCGATTACTGCTTCGTAATTCATTAAGATTTACTCAATTATTTAAAGATAATTTGTCTTTTAGAAGATTAGCGAGCAAGGATTTTATTTTTATTCATCGATTCATTTGCCAATTTTTCTTTGTACTCCACAACTTTCTTAAACAGTTTTTTATCACACAAAGCTAAAATTTGAACCGCAAGTAAACCAGCATTTCTTGCGTTATTAATTGCAACTGTAGCGACTGGAACTCCTGAAGGCATTTGTGCAATTGATAAAAGTGAATCTAATCCATCCATTGATTTTGTTTTGATTGGAACTCCAATCACAGGAAGAGGTGAGAAAGATGCAGACATTCCTGGTAAATGTGCAGCGCCTCCGGCTCCAGCGATTATTACTTTAATTCCTCTTTTGTGAACTGTGCTTGTATATTTAGCCATGAATCCCGGTGTGCGATGAGCTGAAACAATTTTTAATTCATACTCGACCTCGAATTCTTTCAGTACATTTGCCGCCTCTTGCATAATTGGAAAATCAGAATCGCTTCCCATAATTATTGCAACTTGGGGTTTCTTTTTCATATTTCTCCTATATGATTATTTCCTGTTCTGCTTCGAGTGCTTTTTTGTAAATGAAATTTAAATCATCACCACAGAATGTTATGTGACCCATTTTTCTGCCAATTCGAGATTCTTTTTTGCCGTAAATGTGAAGGTGAGCATCTTCAAATTTTAATACACGGGTGATATTGACTTTATCTGTGGATCGATTGACTTTACCAAGAAGATTTATCATCACTGCGAAAGGATAAATCATATCGGTTGAACCAAGTGGTAAGTTCAATACACTTCGAATATGATTTTCAAATTGTGAAGTAATGCAAGCATCAATTGTGTAATGTCCAGAATTATGTGGTCTTGGTGCAATTTCATTGATTAAAATTTTATCGTCTTTAGTTAAGAAAAATTCAATTCCAAAAATTCCGTAACCTTTGATTGACTTAACAGCTTCGATTGCAATTTCTTTGGTATTGTCAATTAGTTTTTGTTGAATTTGAGCTGGTGCAATAACAATGTGACATATATGATTTTTCTGAATTGTTTCAACAACTGGATATGTTCTGATTTCGTTTTTAGTTCTAACAACCATTATGGCAAGTTCTTTTTGGAAATCAATGAACTCTTCAGCCATTAACTCACTGTGTCGTTTTGTGAGTTTTTCAAGTGCTGATGAGAAATCAAATTCGTTATTTACGAATGCATTTCCATATCCATCGTAACCGAGTTTTCGAGATTTGAGAAGAAATTTGTTGCCAATTTTTTTTCTTATGCTTTGATAGGTTGAATCTGGTTTTACATCGATAAAATTTGGTACTGGTAGTTTTGCTTTTTTGAATGTCTGTTTTTGAATTAATTTATCCTGAATTAAGCTAATAGTTTTTGAAGAAGGGATTACTTTTTTGCCCTGATTTTCAATCCACTCTAGATAATGGCTATCTATAAACTCATTTTCGAGTGTTATGACATCACAATTTTTGATAAAATTTTTTAAGAGTTTTTTATCATTAACCCAACCAATGAATTCATTTTGAGTAATTTGACCGGCAGGGGAAGATTTTTCTTTTTCAAGGATATTAATTTTAAAGCCAAGACGATAAGCTGCCAAAGCAGACATTTTAGCCAGTTGCCCTCCGCCAAGAATTCCTATTGTATAAGACATATAAATCAGATTTTCAATTTTTAGCAAATTTTGATGCAAAATTAATGAAAAAATTAGATTGAACGAAGGAGGGTAACAGTTAAATTAAATCAACTAAATTCTCTATTATATTAATTTTCTCTAGATAGATTATTCTATGTTATAAATGAAATTTTGAACATAAACCGAGGAGTGGAATTTATGATAGAGCCAATTTGTATTTTCAACAAAATTAGAAACATTATCTTAATTCGGCACAATTCCCCAAATATGCTTTTATATTTTATCTTTACTTCAGATAAAAAATTTTAATCTTAGTTAATGAAATAAAGCTGTCAGTGTTTCATTACTGACAGCTTTAGTGTGAATATTCTATCGTTGAAATAGACTAATAAGCTATAAAAAAGTATTCAATTCACTTCAACAATTTCTCATATCTCCAGAAAACTCGCTGGACTCTTGCCCCGCAATAGTGCGAATAGAATGGAATTGGTCCAACCCATGGAATGATTGCAAATTGGTGTCCCTGTGCTTGTTGATCCTTCAGACATCTTTTTAATAAAACACTGCCAATATTTTTTCCGCGCATTTCAGGACTTGTGCCCATTGGTCCAAACCAGCCAGTATTGAGATTATTTGTATCGTAAGCAGAAAAACCAACAACCCTATCCTGATAAATTGCAATATGAATTGAGATGGGGTTATTCTTGAAAGCCATATTCACTTCATTTTCCCACAACTCGAAATTTTCATTGATAAACTTTATAGTTTTTTCATGATCTTCTTTGTCTGCTCGTTTGATTGTTATCCCGTTTTTCAACAAATTTTCTTCGTCTTTAGATGTATCAAAGTTCTGTCCAACAAGATTGCAAATCATATTAGAAGTATCGTTGAATTTTTTGAAGCCGAGTCTTTCAGCAAAACAAATTGCTTCAGTGTATAACGGATCGATGCCAGGTTGAAAATAGTTTGGATGTGACTCATAAATTCTAACTTTCTCACATCCTTCTTTTATGAATTTTTCTTCCAAGATTTTATATAGCTTAGTCGCGATTCCCTTTCTTCTCTCAGAGGATTTCACAGCCATTAATTTTATATAACCAATTTTACCCAGTTTTTTGTGATTACGAATTACTCCCATCATAAAAGCAATTATTTCGTTGTTCTCTTTCACAAGCAAAGCCATCTCTGGATCAAAATCTGGATCATCAAATGTTTTTTCTTTGAAAAGAAAATCTGGCATGATGTCGTAACGCATATTAATACGACAGAATTTTGCCGCTTCCTGTAAGCCATCCAAAGTGAGATTTTGAATTTTCATATTAATAATTCAGATTTATTGAAAATGATGATGTAAATAAGCCAATGCTGAATAAATGAAATTTGTTTTTACTGGAAGGGATATAATTGTAAGAATATGAAACTGTCATCTCAAATGTTTTTAAAACTCTCAAGAAGCTAAAACCAATTTCTCCACTAATTCCGTTTGAGCTTTTAAAGTTTGTAAATCCGCCTAATCCAAGACTGATGAAATGTTTCAATCCGGGAATTTCGTACAAATATTTTGAACCTAATCTAAAAGAATTTTTTACAGTTCCTTCTGCAATGTGAAGATATCCAGTATAAAAATAAACATAGGGGAAAGTTTTATAAGCTGAAGATGAACCAATACTTACAAGAGGCAGATCTTTTAATATTGCGAACTTTGTTTTGTTGTTTTCAAGTACTAAAGCAGGGGAGGGCAAAAGCCACAAGGTAATACCAAGAGCAAAATTATAAATGTAATAAGAACCAGATGTTTTAATTTGTGAAGATGTGGTTGACAAATGAGTTGATGTATCTGTTCCTTCAAATGGAACTATGAAAGAATAGTCCTCACTTACAAATAATTTGCCGTTTTCGAGTTCTGAGATAACCCTAAAGTAATATTCATTTTTTGTGAACTTAACATTACCCAGATCGATTTTTGTTTGATGAAAATCAGTCAAGGTATCGCTAACATTGAATGTACCAATATCTTCAATCTCAACTTTTGATTTAACAGGTAAATTTGTCATCCAGCTCAGTACAAGAATTTTTTCTTTCTCACTTTGCAAATAATTATCAATTAAATAAACTTCTAGAGTTTCGGTGGAATCTTCTACATAGCTTTCTTCCTGACTTAATAAGAGATTATTGTTTATGAAGACTACAATAACGATTAAGGTTATTCTGAAAAGTTTCACTTTTTTTCCTCTGAATTGTGATTCCCGTTATTATTTCCGTTTTGATATTTTTCGTAGGCGTTCAAAATTTCCTTTACGAGTTTGTGACGAACAACATCCTGTTTTGTGAAATATACAAAAGCAACGCCGTCTATTCCTGATAAGATAGCTTGAGCCTGAACCAATCCACTTTCTTTTTTACTTGGTAAATCAATTTGAGTTATATCTCCAGTTATTATTGCTTTTGAGTTTGCACCGAGTCTCGTTAAAAACATTTTCATCTGCAGGGCTGTTGCATTTTGAGCTTCATCTAAAATTACAAATGCATTGTTCAAAGTTCTTCCTCTCATGTAAGCAAGCGGAACAATTTCAATTTGATTTCTTTCAAGATAATATTTTAATTTTTCATAAGGCATCATATCTTCAAGAGCGTCATAAAGTGGTCTGAGGTAAGGGTCAATTTTTTCTCGAAAATCGCCGGGTAAAAATCCAAGACTTTCTCCAGCTTCAACGGCCGGACGGCACAAAACAATTTTATTAACTAAATGATTTTTGAAAGCAGCAACAGCTAATGCGACAGATAAATAAGTTTTGCCCGTACCAGCAGGACCAATTGCAAAAACAATGTCGTTCTTTCTGGCGACTTTAATGAATTCAAATTGGCCTGGTGTTTTTGCTTTAATTACATCATTTTTAGTGAAAAGGATAGCTGCATCAATGTCGTTATCCGAAACAACTTCCTGACCGTTCTTTGCAAGTTGGATTACAAGTTCAATATCCTGCTGTGTAAGCTGTCTATTTTTATTAACTAAAAATGCAAGTTCATTAAAAACTTTTTCTAAGATTTCGATTTCTTCTGGAGTTCCTCTTAATAAGATATTTTCTCCTCTGACTGAAATAGCAGTAGTGAAATAGGATTCAATCAATGAAATGTTCTGATCATTGACTCCGAGTAGAGTCATCATATCGACATTGCCTAATTTCAATTTTTTCTCAATTGCTGTCACTTTCTCTCTGCCCTCCATCTTATTAAATACAAAAATACCCCATTGATATTTGATGGGGTCCTTTGATTATAAAAGTTTCCGAGTTGATTTATCATTTTGCTTTGACCAAGCTCCTTTCAATTTGTTGTTGATAATTTTTTGTTCAATTTCAAGTTAAATATAAAAATTAGTCTGAATTTTAGCTAAATCCTGTTGCAAATTAAAGAATCTAAATCTCATTTCCGATCTTAATATTCACGAATCAAAAATCAAGTAAATTCAGTTTCGTTGTATCGGATAATTTTAACTTTTCAGTCTCCTCTTCACAGTTTTTTAATTTAATTCTGAGTGAATCAATCTTTAATGAATCTGCTAAAACACTTTTCAAATAACTTTTTTCAAGCTCAAGACTATTTTTTCTGAGCCGCAGGTCTTCCATCAAATTAAACCATTCATTTCTGGTCAACCTATGAGAATTACAGCCAATAAAAAATGCAATCAAAAAAGATAAGATTGTCATCTCAATAGCTTTTAATAAGGAATTTTGAATTTTGTTCCTCATTGAATATCTCTTTTAATCTGTGTAAGTGAATCTCGGAATTTTTGACAATCGTTTAGTTTTTTAATTAATTCATTTTGTCCTTTGAAAAGTTTCAGCTGTTTTAATTTTAACTCTTTGACCTCTGCTTCAAGTGTGTAGACTTCACTTTTAAATGTCTCTAGTTTGTTTATTTCGTTTTCGGAGACATACAGCCAGCAGCCAGAAAATTGAAGTAGTAGAGTCAGAAAAAATGATGAAATTAAAATCTTTTTCAAGGGTCTTGACTTGAGATTGACTTTCATTTAAACACTAAATTTCTTTCGAGAAAACTTGTGTAAGAATTATTGGCAATAATGATGTGATCAAGAACCGGGATTTCCAGCAGTTTACCAGCTTGATAAAGTTGTTCTGTAACTTTAATATCTTCCTTACTTGGCTCAAGATTACCACTTGGGTGATTGTGAACTAAGATTATGCTAGATGCTCTGTGGTCAATTGCGATTTTGAAAACTTCCCTTGGTGAAACTAAACTTGAATCGAGAGTGCCTCTGGTTACAAGTTCATATTTCTGTACAACATTTTTACGATTTAGAATAACAACATAAAATTCTTCAACTGTCAGATTAGAGAGTTGCGGGTTCATCAATTCAAAAATCACTCTCGGTTCACGAACCTGAATTTCTTCATTTTTGAAATCAAGCTGCGTTGTTCTTCTTCCAAGTTCAATTGCTGCAAGTAAAGTTATAGCTTTTGTTTTGCCAATTCCTTCGCCACTGAATTCATTCAAAATTTCTCTAAAATCTCTTTTAGCGATTTCTTTAAGATTACCAAATTTATTCAAGAGCTCTTTAGCAATGTCAATTGCTGATTTGTTTTTCTTTCCAGTCCTTAAAATAATTGCTAATAACTCAGCATCACTAAGAGTTCTTGGACCTTTTAGCTCAAGTTTTTCTCTTGGTCTATCGTCAACTGGTAAATCTTTGACTCTAATGGCAACCTCCTTTAGTTTGTGATAATTCTATCTATCTTTCTGATTTTTCTATTTCTATACTCAAGAATATAAATTGAACAGTTAACGCCATTCTCATTCAAAATTATATCTGAACTTATGCCTTCGTAATCTCTATCTTTCATCAAAAAGTTGTAAAAGTTTTCACGATTAATTTGCTCATTATAGTTGGCTAAAATTTTATTCATTGTCTCGAAGCCGTAAAAGAAATTTCTGTTAAGTTGTGAACCAGTTAGAATCTTAACTTCAAACATTAAATCTTCAATCAATTTAGATTCTGAATCCAGGAAGTAATCAGAAGTAAAAACAATTCCGTTAGTTGCAGGATAACCTCGCACTAAATTGTCTGGAGAGTTCCAGATATCGTTTCCAATAATTTTGGTGACAAGGTTTTGTCTTTGAAGTTCGTTTGTAATGACAGGGATTAACTCAGAATTTGAGATTGTGATTAATAGGGCATCAATAGTGTAAACGGGCACACTCAAATCATTTAGGACAGATTGACTTCTTCTGTAATAAGAAAGTTTGTTTGTTCTGCAAATTTTTTCTGCATCTTTTCCAAAAAGTTCGAAGATGCTGACTTCAGCCTCGATGTTTTTCAACGAATCTATTTTTTCTTGTGATAATCCAAGAGCGATTAATTTTTGCTCAGTTTCAAAATCCATTAATTGATTAAATCGTAGAACAAGGTCTCGGTTGAGAGCAGCTTTTCTAATTTCACTAATTTTTGATTGAAGTGATTTTTTATTTTCATTCCAGGTTAAATCGACAATTATTTCGGCTTTGGATGATTTTAATTTTCGTTTAATTTCATTTACAATAGGTTTGTAAACTGAGTTTTCACAACTTAAAATTCCAACTTTCGATGAATTTAGTTTCTCAATTGCATATTTAGCCATAGCCAGGCCACGAACATCAAGGGTCGGATTGAATTGAAAGATGAATTTTGATTGAATTGCAATATCTGCAGCAGTTGCGGTTGGACTTATTAATGGTATGTTTAATTTATCAGCTAAAATGGCAAGATTTTTAAATTGATTTGAATAAAGTGGACCAACCAAACATAGAACTTCAGGGTCTTGCGCTAATTCAATTAATGCTTTTTCTAAGATTTTTTCATCGCCTTTGAAAATTTTTAGCTCAAAATTATTTCCTTCTTCATTGAATTTGTGGATTGCGAATTTGATACCATTAATTATGTTTTGATCAATGTTTTTCGTCTTCAATGATGTCGGGATTAAAACACCAATTTTATTGATTTTAATAAAACCGTTTTGTTGTCCAAATTGACTTAAGAATTCGTAGTGTTTTTTAATTTCATTTGAATTTTGTTCATTTATTGACTTAATAAAAGCAGCTTTGTGAAATGAAAAGATCAAAATGGGGTTTGTCAAATTTCTTACGAAAGAAACAAGTCTTGTTTTATCAAATAAAGGCAATGCCTGTAAAAAGACGCCAGTGAAATCATCAATTTTGTTCTTATCAAGTTTAAATCTATCGAGTTGAAGTAATGTTTTTTCAATTTCCTGAACATTTTTCTCAAATACCGAAATTGAAAGCTTTGTCTCTAAAATTATTGGGATTGACCTAGAGGCAGGATAGTTGTTTTCAAATCTTTGAATAAGTTCTTTAGCTTTTTCAAAATAATTGAGCTTAAAGTAGCTAAGAACTAATAGAAGGTTAGAAGTTTCTGAATATTTTGATTCTTTCGTAATGAATTTTTCAAGAATTCTGGTTGCTTCTAAATATTTTCCTTCATTAAAGGAATTTATACCCTTTTCAAAATCTGATTTTTGTGCCAGAATAATTTTATGACTTAAAATAAAAATTATAAGAATTAGGAATAATTTATTCCCATTCAATAGTTGCTGGCGGTTTTGAAGTAATGTCATAAACAACTCTGTTAACGCCTTTAATTTCGTTAATGATTCTATTAGAAACAAGATTTAAAAACTCATAATCGAGTTTTGCCCAATCGGCAGTCATTCCATCCAAACTTGTGACGGCTCTCAAGACAATAGTATTTCCATAACTTCTCTCATCGCCCATGACACCAACACTTTTCACTGGAAGAAGAACAGCAAAAGCCTGCCAGACTCTGTCATAGAGATTATTCTTTTTTAATTCCTCAATAAAAATGGAATCTGCCTCACGTAGAAGTTCAAGATTTTCATTATTAACTTCACCAATAATTCTGACAGCAAGACCAGGACCAGGGAATGGATGTCTTTGCAAAAATTCATCTGGAATACCCAGTTCTTTACCGAGTTCTCTTACTTCATCTTTGAACAATTCTCTAAGCGGCTCGATTAGTTCAAACTTCAAATTTTCTGGTAACCCACCAACATTGTGGTGAGTTTTAATTACGCTCGTATTTTTTGAGAATGCTCCCGATTCAACAACATCTGGATAAAGAGTTCCCTGAACCAAAAATTTAACATCGCCAATTTTATTAATCTCATTTTCAAAGACCTCAATGAATGTTTTTCCAATGATTTTTCTTTTTTCTTCAGGATCAATTATGGCTTTTAATCTTTCCAGAAAAATCCGGGATGCATCGACAAAATGTAAATTCATATTAAAATTTTTTGTGAAGAATTCAACGATATTCGCACTTTCATTCTTTCTCATCAATCCAGTATCCACATGAAT
>Ga0197142_1002347_pt1 | contig 16620 bp, 15 predicted proteins | sample GBS60_MetaG_FD_148614 | JGI IMG/M metagenome (GOLD analysis project Ga0197142, IMG submission 148614) | Sediment microbial communities from Great Boiling Springs, Gerlach, Nevada, United States - GBS 60_MetaG | ecosystem: Environmental > Aquatic > Thermal springs > Hot (42-90C) > Sediment...
GAGCTGTGCAAAACGATAAAAGGCTTTTTCCCCTGCATGGCAAAAGTGTAAGCGTTGGGCACGGGATTTTGCCGCACGTAGAGCTGGGGCACTTCCAGATCCAGGATGCGACAGGCCTGCACCAAAAGCTGGTGAATTTCCGGCAACTGGTGCTCGTTAATTTGAATGCTCGAGGCGATGTTATCCAGATAAAAGATCTCCCCTGCCGTCGAGCCGAGCAAATTCTGAATCAGCAGGCCCAGCCCCGGCACCTGCTGCAGAGAGCGGGTTGCCTGCAGATCCACAGGATGGCGAAACTGGTCAGCCCGCAGGCCCAACAGGATGCGGGGCTCGCGGGGAAGGGTTGGCGTGGATGGCATAGAAGACATAGGAGGCCGTAGAAAAACGCTTAAGGTCGCAACTCGTAGGGCACAAACTGACGCAGGCGGTTTAACAAAAATAGCCGCTCCGGCGGGGGATCCGGCAGCACCGGCTGATAGGAAAACCCCAAGGGATCCTCCCCAAAAGGGATCTCCCAATAGGCGACATGATTCCCGATGCGCGTTCCATCGGTAACCAGCTGCCCATTATCGGCGATAGGCTGCTCGCCGCGGCGATAGAGTCGCCCCTGCCAGACCAATTGCTCCGGCAGATCCAAGGCGAAAAACAGCCGCTGCTGGCTCTCCGCCGAGTCCAGGGCCTTCTGGAGCCGCTCTGCCCAAACTCGCGCCAGATCCGCCGGCTGAGAAGGGGCGTGAACCTCTGCATCCGCCGGCGTCACCGTCAACGGCAGTTGCCCATCGAGAAGAGTATGGGCTGGCAGAGGAGCCACCAAGGGATCCGGACTGGGAGGAGCAGGGATCTCCAGACCGACCTGGGGCTGGGAGCTGCTGGCCTGCAGCAAAATCTCCTCCAGACGTTGCTGCACCAGACGCAGACGGGCAGAGGCAGCGGGAGTGCGCAGGGTGAAAACCGGTTCGTCTCTCACCCGCAACCCCCCTTGGGCAAATGTCAGGTTGCTCCCGGCCACCCAGAAGGTGCCGCTCAAGAGAAAAATCGTTGCCCATCTCGCCGCCGCCTGGTTTAGCATCATTGTTTGCACTTTGGCGCTTTTGTGCCCCTGAACACCTATCTAGGGTTTTGCCGATCTTTATCCGGGACCTCCCGATCTTAGCCGCTACCCTGGAAACATCCCTTCTGGTCATGGGCTGAGCCACCTTGTCGTCGTTTTGAGGTCGCCATGCGGATCCCGACTTCCACCTATCGCATTCAGTTTCACGCTGGATTTGACTTTGAGGCAGCGCGGCAAATTGTCCCCTACCTGAAGTTGCTGGGCATCAGCGATCTGTATGCTTCTCCCATCTTTCAGGCCCGCAAGGGCAGCACCCATGGCTACGACGTCGTGGATCCCAGGCAGATCAACGTGGAGCTAGGGGGGAGTGAAAAGTTTGAACTCTTGTGGGAAACCCTCAACCGGCAGGAAATCGGCTGGATCCAAGACATTGTGCCCAACCACATGGCCTACGACGGCCAAAATCAAATGTTAATGGACGTTTTAGAAAGTGGCCCCAACTCAGATTTTATCGATTACTTTGATGTCAACTGGAACCACTCTTATCTAGGTATTAAGGGAAGGATCTTGGCACCTTTTCTGGGTGACTTCTACGATAAATGTTTGGAGTCTGGACAAATCCAGCTCCGTTACGATGCTGATGGCCTCAGCATCAACTACTATAACTTGAGGTTTCCTCTGAATATCGATACCTATGCCGATGTTTTTACCTACAACTTGGGCAAACTAAGACGAAAACTTGGACGCAGCCATCCCGATTACGTCAAATTACTCGGGATCCTCTTCAGTCTTAAATTCATCCCCAGCAAAGAAGATCTTCTAGAGCGCACCGATCAGATTAACTTTGCCAAGCACTCCCTATGGGAGCTCTACACCTCTAGCCAACATATTCAGAGCTTTTTTGACGAGAACATTGCCATCTTTAACGGCAAGCCAGGGGATCCCTCAAGCTTTGACTTGTTGGACAGCCTTTTGGCACGGCAAAACTTCCGCCTCTCCTTCTGGAAAGTTGGTGCTGAGGAGATCAACTACCGTCGCTTCTTCACCATTAACGAGCTGATCTCACTGCGGGTGGAAGATCGCGAGGTCTTTCGCAAAACGCATCAGCTTATCCTCAAGCTTGCAGAACAGGGGCGCTTCACAGGTTTACGCATCGACCACATCGATGGTTTATTTAATCCAGAGGAGTATCTCCATCGTCTGCGAGAACGCTGCCCAGATCTCTACATCGTGGTAGAAAAAATACTAGAAGCTAATGAGAAGCTACCTCAGCAATGGCCAGTTCAAGGCACAACAGGTTACGACTTTTTAGCTAAGCTTAATGGCATCTTTTGCCAATCGGAGAATGCAGAAGCCTTCGATGCTCTGTACCAAGATTTCACCAACCTGCAACAGTCACCAGAACAGGTTATCGAAGATAAAAAACGGCTGATTATCGAGCGCAACCTGGCAGGGGACATGGACAACCTTGCTTTTTTGCTCAAGCAGATTACCAGCCATCACCGCTATGCCAACGATTTTACCCTCTACAGTTTGCGCCGAGCTTTGGTAGAAGTTCTGGTGTGCTTCCCAGTTTATCGAGTTTACATCCACGAAGGGATTCTCAGCCCAGAAGGTCAGCAGGTCGTCCGCAAAGCCGTAGAAAAAGCCAAGGAGAACCTGCCCATCTTGGTGAACGAGCTGAATTTTCTTCAGCGCTTTCTTTGCCTGGAGTCTCTGGACAACTTATCAGAGCAAGAGAAAAACGAGCAAATCTATTTTGCTATGCGCTTGCAGCAGTTGGCAGGCCCTCTCATGGCTAAAGGCGTGGAAGATACTGCCTTTTATGTGTACAATCGCCTTCTATCTCTTAACGAGGTTGGCGGGGATCCCTGTCGTTTTGGCATTTCCCTCCAAGAGTTTCATCGCTTTAACCAAGAGCGAGCGGCTCAGTGGCCTCTATCTATGAACGCTTCTGCTACCCATGACACCAAACGCGGCGAAGATGTTCGGGCCCGCCTGAATGTGCTCTCGGAAATCCCTGCCGAATGGGAGAAGCACATTAAACTCTGGCATGAGTTGAATCTTGGCTACAAAGTCCGCAGCAAGCAAGCGAAGCGTTCGGAGCTGCCGGATCGCAACGACGAGTATTTTCTCTATCAGACCCTGATCGGCTCCTATCCTTTTCAGCCGGAGGAAGTGCCCACTTTTATCCAGCGGGTTAAGGCTTATGTAATCAAAGCTGTTCGGGAGGCTAAAGTTCACACTGCTTGGCTTCGCCCCGACACCGAATATGAGGAAGCCACCCTCGCCTTTATCGATCAGATCCTGCAGACCTCAAACCCCTTTTTGGAGTCTTTTCTGCCCTTCCAGCGCAAAATTGCTCACTTCGGCATTTTCAACTCCCTCTCGCAAACCCTGATTAAGCTCACCAGCCCTGGCATCCCGGATATTTACCAGGGCACAGAGCTCTGGGATCTGAGCATGGTGGATCCCGATAATCGTCGGCCCGTAGATTTCTCTCGCCGCCTCGCCTACCTAGAAGAAATTCAGCGGCGAGTTAAACAGGATCCCTTACAGCTCATTCAAGATCTTCTGTTACACCGCAGCGATGGCCGTATTAAGTTATTCCTCATCCATCAGGTGCTGAAGGCCCGTCAGGAGCAGCCGCAATTGTTTCTCGAAGGAGGCTACATCCCTCTACAAGTTAGCGGGACCCATGCCGACCACATTGTGGCCTTTGCCCGCCAGCATGATAAACAAGTGTTGCTAGCGGTAGTGCCCCGCTTTTTGACCTCATTGATCGACGAGACCCAGGATCCCTTGGGAGAATCCGTTTGGAAAGATACTGAAATCCATCTGCCGCGCTGGAAGCGGCTGGAGTGGGTGAACGGTCTGACCCAAGAGGAGATCCCTGGCGGCGAAACTTTGCCGGTGGGCGCCGTCCTCAAATCTTTTCCGGCGGCTCTGCTGTGGGGTCAACCCCGCTAGCGGCCTATGGAGCAGCGGAGGCTGGGGCTAGGGCCTGAAAGTTAGCGATGCGGGCAAACTCTTGGGGATCGAGGCTGGCCCCTCCCACCAGTACCCCATCGATCTGGGGTTGGGCCATCAGCTCGTCGATGTTGCTAGCTTTTACCGATCCACCGTACAGGATGGGCAGTTGGGCAGTGCCCAGATGCTGGCGGATTAGGCCGATCACCCGGTTGGCCTCTGCGGCTGCACAAGTATCCCCCGTGCCGATGGCCCAAATCGGCTCGTAGGCAATCACCAAGTTCTGGAGATCGATCCCTGGCAAGGCGCGATCCAGTTGGCCCACGATCCAAGACTCGGTCAAGCCCTGCTGCCGCTGCTGCTGGCTTTCCCCGACACACAAGATGGGGGTGAGGCCGTGCCGCTGCGCCGCTGCCAAGCGCCGGTTGACCGTTTCATCCGTCTCGCCGAAATATTGCCGCCGTTCGCTGTGGCCGACGATGACGTAGCGCACCCCTAGCTCCACCAGCATGGGGCCGGAGATCTCTCCCGTAAACGCCCCTTGATCCTCCCAATGCAGGTTTTGCGCCCCCACAGCTATGCCAGATCCCCGCGTTTGTTCCGCCACCACAGCCAGGTCTGTGAAGGGCACGCACAGGATGATCTGCCGCTGTGAGGCCGATCCCGAAGACGAGGCTTGCAAGGCTGAACCGAACTCTCGTAGAAACTGGCGAGCCTCAGCCTGAGTCTTGTGCATTTTCCAGTTGCCGGCAATGAGGATGGGGCGCAAGATGGATCCTCCCTAAAAGACGGTCAAAAGAAGACGGCCAAAGAAGGGGATCCCGCAGACAGAAGGTCGAAATGGTGAGGAAAAACGGGGATCCCGACTTCTGTTTTGTCGTATGTCACAGTGTACCAATAAGCGGTTACCGAATAGGGATCCGCCCTCCCGGCCCAGGTTAACCCTCTTGAGCCGTTTCCCGTTCCAAGCTAGCCGCGATAGCGGCCCAGCAGTCTTGCAAAGGGGATCCCTGCTCCAGGTGTTGGACAGCAACGGCATAGGCTTCGGGGTGGGCTTGCAACAATGCCCGGCTCTGGCGCAGAAAGCGGTTGATTTGGGCCCTCACTTGAGCAGCAGAGGTCAAAGGCTGCGCTGCCGGGATCCCTGACAGCAACCTTGCCAACTGCCGTCTATCCTCCTCATCCCCCACAACTTGGCCATAGTGCAGAGACTCTGCGGCAGCCCCTGCCATCCAAAACAGGCCGTAGCGCTCTAGATCCACCCAGGAGATGCCCCCCTGCGCTTCCCAGGTACGCATAGGGGCTTGATCCAGCTCCACCCCCCCGTAGCCTGGGATCCCCCGCCGGAAGGCTTGCCAAGGGTTGATCACACAGTTCACCAATGGGATCCCCAGCAGATAGGCCACCAGGATGTGCCCTGCCTCATGGCGGATGACCCGCTGCCGATAGGCCGGCGAGGCCCAATCCAGCAGCGCGCCCAGCAACCCCGAGATCCGACCCCCAAAGGCCACTTGTTCCACAATGACCAACCCCACCATCCCTGCCAAAGGCAGAGCCAGCCGCGGCCCCAGTGCCGCCGACACCACCAAGGCCGCCACGATCCAAGCCGCGCGAGTGATTCCAGCTTCTGACATAGCCTCCCCATGCTTTACCCACAACCTTGGCCTGGGCCACAGCTCAAGCGGGTTCTTGGGCCTCTAGTTCCAACAGCTCATCGGCCATCTCCAGAAAAGCCTCTCGATCCAGGTAGGAGACATCTCCCACCCACTCCCCCAGCTTGACCACGTAGACCTCGCTCAAGGTCGGTCGGCGCCGCAAGTCCCGCGAATAGGCCTTCACCAACGCCAGCACCGATTGTTTTTTGACAATTCGCCGGTAGCGGGGGTCGTCCCTGGCCCGCACCCGGTAAGTGACCCCCGTCTCATCGCCAATTTCCATCTCAAACTGGCGCTCTCGCACCTCTTCGATGTAGAGCTCTCCATCCTCATCCAGCTTTTCCCGCTCTTCCACCACCACCTCGTAGCGGCGGGTGCGCAACACCTGCCCAAAAAACAGCCCCCCATAAGGGATCTCGCGAAAAGCTATCTGCCGACGGGAGATGGTGTAGATGGGCCCCCACAGGAAGGGATAGAGCAACGAGAGAAACCCTGCCAGAAAGGAGAGCGCCCCCAGAAAGGATCCCTCCCCAAAGACGCGCGACAGAAACAGCAGCGCCACGCCCACCAGGATAGCGGTAATGATTCGGCCTGTGCTTTTCAGGGCATCGCTCCAGTAGGCCGCGTACTGAAGGCTCGTGGGCACTACTGGAATCACCGAGTCGCACTCTTCTGGGGTGAGCTCCAACAACATGCACCGGGATCCTCAAAACACCAAGGGCCACCCCCACCTTTGGAAGGGTGGGCCAGACCCCATCTTAGAATGAGGCAGGGGCGCTTCGCCGCCAGGCTTGCCTGCTGCAACCCACTTTTCCTTACCCAGCGCCATCTCCCATGCTCCCAGCCTCCCAGCTTTTTTTGACTATCAGACAGCACGTGGCCCAGTTGGACGAGGGATCCCGACGGGACAAAGCGTGGCTGGGAGATGCGGTGCTGAGCCTATTTGCCCGGCAGTGGCTGCTCGGCCCGCCGCCCGACTGGCAGGTGCCTTCCCCTCCCGGCTGCGATCTCAGCCGCGCGGAACTCTTCACCTGGCTAACCTCCAACCAATTTTTGTCGGCTCTGCGGGATCCCACCCAGGTGGAAGCAGAAATCGGCCTTATCTACGAAAGAGAAGGCCTCCAGGCAGCCTTTGCCTACATTCAGGAGCAGCTACTGCCCCTGTTTGTGAGGCAGGTGAACAACCGCGCCAAAACCCTGCGCAGCAAACGGCGCTAGAGTCTTGATTTCCGGGGCAGCGAGAGAATCCTCAACGCAATCCTGCCGTGTGGCTTGGCCAAAATTCCCAGCCTCTCTCTCCCCCTGGGAGAGGGGTTAGGAGTGAGGGGCGCTCACTCCCAGAGCCGACGAATGGGAGAGCGATGCAGCAGACGGTGGGTTTCGGCCAACAACTCTGGGATTGGCAGGTGCTCCGGACAGCGAGGCAGACAGTCGCCGCACTCGCTGCAGCGGTCAGCGGGCACTCCCGGGAACCAGTGCCCCGCCTGGCCAAACATGTTGTAGCGATACTCGGCAAACTCCGTCATCTCGTGGGCCACGGCCAAGTTGCGCAGCCGCAGGACCTCTGGGATGTGGATCCCTTCTGGGCAGGGCAGGCAGGCGTAGCACTGGGCACAGCGGCTGGATCCCAGGCGTTCTTGCTCCGCTTGGCGCAGCCGCTCCTGCACCCGCAGGCCCTCCGTCCACCAGCGCTCCGAATCCTGCAGAGCCGACAGGGCCGTTTGCAGCTCGTCGGGATGGATGATGCCGAGGCTGAGGGTGTGGATGCGGGGATCCGCCAGCAAAAAGCGGTAGGCAAACTCCAGAGGGCTAAAGGGCGCACAGCCTTCTTGCAGACGTTGGGGTGGGCGGTAGAGCATCCCCCCTTTGTCGGCAGGGGAGATGATGAACACCCCCATATCCTGTTGAGCTGCCGCCTCCAGGGCCGGCGCATTGCGCTGCTGGAAAAAGTGGTAGTGCAAATTCACAAAGTCAAACTGGCCTGTCTGGATGGCCTGCAAAATCAGCTCCAGGGATCCATGGGTGGAAAAGCCGATGTAGCGCACCAGGCCCTCTTGCTGCGCTTGCCTAAGGAGCGGCAGCCCCTTCTGCAGCACCCACTCCAGATGTTCGGGCAGGTTGATGCCATGGAAGGCAAACTGATCCAAATACTCCACCTGTAGCCGCCGCAGGGATCCCTGCAACCGCTCCCAGAGGCTCTCCCCAGGCGTGAGTTTGGTGGTCAGGATGAGCTGCTGCCGCGGCACAGCTAGCTTCTGCAAGATCTCCCCCAGCAGCACCTCTGCCTGGCCATAGGCCTGAGCCGTTTCGATGTGGTTGATGCCAGCCGCCAGAGCCGCTGCCACCGTGGCCTGGGCCTGCTCCGGCGGCACATGGACTAGGCGCATGCTGCCCAGGGAAAAGGCCGAAATGAGCTGTTGTGTGCGCCCAAAGCGACGGTAGAGCATGGCGGTTGAGCCGCCCCCCGGCATTGCTGTCTCGCCGCCGCCAGCCATATCTAACACCCGCCCTCAGAGGTTGTCGCCCAGAGCCGAGCTGAAGAACTCCACCGCTTCCGCCAGCACCTCCAGGAAGCGATCCACCTCCGCCAAGGTGTTGTAGAGGTAAACGCTGGCCCGCGCTGTCGATTGCACCCGCAAATGGCGATGCAGCGGCTGGGTGCAGTGGTGGCCAGCTCGGATGGCGATCCCCTGCTCATCCAGCAGCGTGGACAGGTCGTGGGGGTGGACGCCCTCTACCGAAAAGCTGACCAGCCCTGCTCGGCGCGCCGGATCCTTGGGGCCATAGATCGTAATGCCTGGGATGCGTTGGATCCCTTCCAACAGGTGAGCAATTAGCCGTTGCTCGTGGGCATGCACGCGCTCCAGACCGATCTGGCTCAGGTAATCGACGGCTGCCCCCAGCCCCACCGCTTGGGCAATGGCCGGTGTGCCCGCCTCAAACTTGTGGGGGATATCGGCATAGGTGGCGTGATCCCAGTACACATCGGCAATCATCTCGCCCCCACCCAAAAAGGGCGGCATGGCCCGCAGCAGCTCCCGCTTGCCGTAGAGCACCCCGATCCCAGTGGGGCCGCACATCTTGTGCCCGGAAAAGGCCAGCCAGTCGCAATCCAGGGCCTGCACATCCACCGGCATGTGGGGCACACTCTGACAGGCATCCAGCAACACCTTGGCCCCATAGCGATGGGCTAGCTCAATCACCTCCCGGACAGGGTTGATGGATCCCAGCATGTTGGAGACCTGGGTCACCGCCACCAGACGGGTGCGGTCGCCCAGCAAAGAGCGGAAATGCTCCAAATCCAGCTCTCCCTCGGGCGTGATCTGGATAAACCTGAGGCAGGCCCCCGTCTTCTGAGCCACGAACTGCCACGGGATCAAATTGCTGTGGTGCTCCATCACCGACAGGATGATCTCATCCCCCCGCTCTAGGGTGCTCATGCCCCAACTGTAGGCCACCAAGTTAATGGCCTCGCTGGCGTTGCGGGCGTAGATGATCTCCTGTGGGGAAGGCGCGTTGACAAAGCGAGCGATCTTCTCCCGCGCCCCCTCGTAGGCCTCCGTGGCTTCGTTGCTTAGGGTGTGTACTCCCCGATGCACATTGGCGTTGCTGTGGCGGTAGTAGCGATCCATCGCCTGCAAAACCGCTAGCGGCTTCTGGGAAGTGGCCGCATTGTCGAAGTAGATGAGCGGCTGGCCGTTGATCTGGCGCTGCAAAATCGGAAAATCCGACCGCACCTGGGCAGCTAGGTCGGCAGCGGCGTCAAAAGCCTGTTCCAGCTTGGGAGAAGAAAGAGGAGATACCGCCATAGTCTGCGCAAAAGCCCGCTTCCCTCAGTATGACATCGCTCCGGTCAACCCTTGGCAAACTCCTTCTCTCCCGCCAGGGATCTCTACCTCCCCCCGCCAGCGGGAAAAGTTGTCACGAACTGTAATTTTATGTTAAGTTTGTTTACGTACAGTTATGAGGCATCGCCTATGCAATCCTCTCCTAGGATCCCCTCCCGCCTGGACTCCGCTTCCGTGGCCCAATACTACGACACCACCAACGACTGGATCCCGGGCTGGACGGAGCAAGCGGAGCGTTGGAATGGCCGCTTGGCCATGGTGGGTTTGGTGATCAGCGTTGCCACAGAGGCGCTGGTGGGCCACAGTGTTTTCGCCACCACTCTTGCTCAGTGGCTGGGACTGCAATAGTTGAGAACATCTGAGTTTCACGCAAGCGCTAGGTCGGGCGTCCTGCCTGGGGGCTGCCCGATCGGCTCACTGCCCAAGCTATTGACTTTTCGACTTAACAGAACAGGCCGATGATACTCGACAACCCCTTCTTTCCCTACATTGCCGTTATGGTGAGCGGGCTGGTGGCTGCTGTTGCCATTGGTTCGATGGCTTTCTTCAACTCCAAGCGCCCTGCGGGCTGGGAGGGTGCTGCTCGTCCGCGATACGTGCCTCAGTATGGGCAAGAGGGCGATGCTCCGCCTGAGTGGGAAATTGGCTGGACGGAAAAGGCTGAGCGCTGGAACGGGCGCTTGGCCATGCTGGGGTTTGCCATCAGCATTGCAGTGGAAGCGCTGGTAGGCCACAGCGTGCTGGCCTCCGTCCTGGGGGTGCGCTGAGCTGGCCTCGACAGTGAATAGGCGGATCTAGCTAGTTTTCTTGGGCCGATGGGTTGGGATATCCCGAGAGGCCCGAATTCTTGCATGCCAAGCGCTGGGTTGGGGTCTTCACTTCCTTCCTTCTTGAATTTGAACGCGAAACCGTATCCGTCTCCCTAGGACAGATTTTTTGCAGGCATCCATTGCAAACAACGAGACCGAGACTCTACCCCAGCGCTCTGCTTTTGCTCAACTTGAGGATCTGGGCCACCACCCCTAAGGTTTCTTCGTAGAGGTAGTCGGGGCCGAGCCGTTGCAACTCGGCAGCCAGCAGAGTTTCCAGAGAATCCTGCTCCAGAGGGGCCACTTGGCGAATCACGCATCTCTGGGCACCTCCCATGGCTTCCATGCGCATGCACCCTGTGGTTTCCGAACAGAGCACGGTGCAGGCGTCAGCTTCCCGGTTGCTGGAGGTGAGGCGCAGCCCGATGAGATCCCCCGGCTGGCTAATCTCCGAGACCAGGGGCACGGCAGCCAATTCTGCCCTCACCTCGCCTCCCGTTTGGGTTTGGAAGCGGATGCGGTCGATTTCGTAATCGTGCTCTCGGGTCTGCACTCGCTCGGTGGGCGTCCACCCTAGCCGGCTGGCCAGCCAGCCCAAGAAAAGGAGTGCCTGGCAGGGATTGCCAGCTTTGTAGTCAATGGTCACCTGATCCACCCAGTACAAAGCCTCTCGTCGATCGGGAGGGTCGAAGGCTTGGGCGGTGAGTTCCTGCCAGGGCAGCAGCCGTCGCCAGTTGAGATCCCCGCAGTGGCGTCCCTCGCTGATGAGGAGATGAATTTCCTGCAGGTCTTCTTCTGGGTTGACAAAGCCTCGCGAATCGACAATGACGCGGTTGCTCAGGGCCACCAGCTTTTGAAACAACAAGCTATTCAAGTCTAAGTTCCCTTGCCACCACAAGAAGGTGGGCAGGTTGGGGATCAGCAGGGAAGCCACGGTGCTGCAAGCGCGCACAAAAGCCGATTCTGGCGCTTTCAGGGTGATGTACTCGCAACACACCAGCGAGCTGCGCTGCTCGCGGGTCACCGGGCAATAGGCGGCCACCTGGGCCTCGATGGCGTCATCTGCGGCTCCCTCCCGTTTGGCCCTTAGGTCGATGACGCGGCAGGGGTTCTGGGTGGCAATGGCCTCGACGGTGGGGGAAGGCAGCAACAGGGCATCGTCCAGCGATTCGTACACCACCAGGCTAAAGGTGGCGGCGCGGGCGGCGACGCTCTCTCCCTTGGAAGACCAGATCTTGTTCAGCTCCTGCTCAATGTCCTCGATGGAGACATCTTTTGGGGTTTGTAAAGGCAGGACGGCGGCAGGTTGATCCATAGTCTCCTCCTGGAGTAGCCTCTTGCTCGATTCTAGGCAAACAGGACGGCTGCTCTGGAGGGGTTTTAAGGTGAGGTACAGATTGGCCGGCCTAGCGCTCCCTCCCCGATCCCCAAAAAGCAAGGGGATCAGGCTGGGCAGGGCTGGATGCTCAGCTCCAGCGGTCGAGCGGGATCCCCTGCCAACAGCACGCCGCGACCATTGGCGTGCAGGTGCCGCACAATCCAGTACAGTGTTTCGATGCGCTCTGGGCAGCCGAGTTTTTCCGCCAACTGGGGCAAGGTCAGGGATCCCTTTTGCTCTCGCATCACCTCCAGCACCTGACGCTGAAGCTGCAAGACGGCGCTGGCCGCTTTCTTGCCCGCTTCCACCCCCGGCTGGTGGTAGGCGTTGACCTGGATTAAAGAGGCGTAGAGGCCCACTGCCCGTTCGTAGAGGGCAATCAAGGCCCCCACGGAGCGGGCATCCACCCGCGGCAGGGTCACGGTGATGGAGTCGCGCCCGTTTTCGTAGAGGGCCTGGCGAGTGCCCTGCAACAGGCCGTCTAGGTAGTCGCCACTGGTTACCTCTGGCTCCACAAACGGGGAAGGGATCCCGGGCTCGCGATCCTGGAGCACCTCGATGAAGGTCACAAAGAAGTTGTTCAGGCCATCCCGCAACTGCTGCACGTAGGCGTGTTGATCGGTGGTGCCTTTGTTGCCGTAGACGGTTAGGCCCTGCTCCACGCGGTTGCCTTTGAGGTCGTGGGACTTGCCCAGGGATTCCATCACCAACTGTTGCAGGTAGCGGCTGAACAGCCCCAGGCGATCCTTGTAGGGTAAAACCACCATATCCTTGCGCCCCCGCCCCTCGCCGACAATGTACCAGGCCATAGCTAGGAGGGCAGCGGGGTTGCGCTCCAGATGGGGCACGCGGGTGGCCTCGTCCATGGTGGCGGCCCCGGCCAGCAAAGCCCGGATATCGATCCCCTGCAACGCCGCCGGCACCAGGCCCACCGCGGAAGTTTCCGAGGTACGCCCTCCCACCCACTCGAAGATGGGGAAAACCGCCAGCCACCCCCCCTGCCGCGCCTGCTGCTCCAATTGGCTGCCGGGGCCAGTGATGGCTACGGCATGGCTGGCAAAGGGGATCCCGGCCTTCCGGTAAGCCAGCGCCACCTCCACCAAGCCGTTGCGCGGTTCCGGGGTACTGCCGGATTTGGAGGTGACGATGACCAGGGTTTGCCCCAGCTTGTCGGCCAACCGCCCTAACACCCGATCAAACCCGTCGGGATCCGTATTGTCAATGAAGTGAATGTTCAGGGGAGGCTGCAGCGGAGCCAGGGCCTCTGCCACAAATTGCGGCCCCAGAGCCGAGCCGCCAATGCCGATGCAGAGCAGCTCCGTGAAACGGCCCCCCCCACTGGACAGGAGTGTGCCGTGAAGGATCTTTTCGGCAAAGGTCTCAACCTGTTCAATGCACTCCTGGATTGCCCGCTGGATCTCCGGTGTAGGGGCCAGCTCCGGCGCCCGCAGCCAATAGTGGCCCACCTGGCGGCCTTCGTCGGGGTTGGCGATGGCTCCAGCTTCCAAAGCCTGCATATCGGCAAAGGCCTGGGCAAAGGCAGGCCGCAGCGCCTCCACCTGAGCGGAAGTAAAGCGGATGCGGCTGATATCGACAAAAATCTCCAGGCCGGGATGGTAGTAAAGCCAATCGCAGTAGCGTTGCCAGAGTTGGAGGCTGTCCATGGGATCCCTTCTGCCAAAGGCCGTAACCAGCTTACCAAAAACGCCGTCCAGCTCCTGGACGGGCCATCGGGTGAGGTCGCGAAACAGCGCCCAGATCCGTCGCGCGCTTGAAGGGAAGGGGTCGGCTTTTGTTCTCCAGGTGGCAAGGCTAGAATCCAGTGCAACTGCAGCTTGATCCCTGTAGAGCGGATGGCCCCCTATGAACTCGGATCGGCAATGGATGGAACGGTGCCTGTCCCTGGCCCGCTCTACACCGCAGCGCCCCTCCCCTAACCCGCGGGTAGCTTGCGTTATTGTCCAGGGGGATCAGGTAGTGGGGGAAGGCGTTCATCCGGGAGCCGGCCAGCCCCACGCCGAGGTCTTGGCTCTGCGGCAGGCGGGATCCCTGGCCAGGGGCGCCACCCTCTACGTCAACCTAGAGCCCTGCAACCACTACGGGCGCACCCCTCCTTGTACCGAGGCCATTCTGGCCGCTGGGATCCGGCGGGTGGTGGTGGGAATGCAGGATCCCAATCCCCTGGTGGCCGGCAAAGGGATCCATCGCCTGCAAGAGGCAGGGGTTGAGGTGACAGTGGGGGTGCTGGAGCAGGAGTGCCAGGAATTGAACGAGGGCTTTGCCTTCGCCATTGTGCGGCACCAATGCTTTGGCCTGCTTAAGTATGCCATGACCCTAGATGGCAAGAGCGCCGCCGCCACCGGCCACAGCCAGTGGATTAGCAATCCCCTGGCACGAGAGTGGGTTCACCGCCAGCGGGCCTGGCACGATGCAGTCATTGTGGGAGCCCGAACCGTCTGGCACGATAACCCCCACCTTACCTGCCGCCTGCCAGATTTTCAGGGATCCCAGCCCCTGCGAGTTGTCCTCAGCCGCTCCCTGAACCTGCCCCCTGCCGCCCACCTGTGGCAAGTGGAGGAGGCGCCAACTTTGGTGATTACAGAAGCCACGGAAACCCACCCCCTCTGGGGATCCCTGGCTGAACAAGGGGTGGAGCTGCTGCGCCTAGATCAAGTAACCCCGGCTCGGGCGGCGCAGGCTCTTTTCGAGCGAGGTTGTCTGAGCGCCCTCTGGGAATGCGGCGGCACCCTGGCCTGGGCAGCCCTCAAGGATGGAGCCATCCAGAAGGTGGCCGCCTTCATCGCCCCCAAGATCCTAGGGGGGGCCAACGCCCCAACTCCCGTAGGAGGGGAGGGGATCCCTGACGTCAACCAGAGCTGGCAACTGCTGGAGCCGCAACTGCAGACTTTGGGGGACAACTGGCTGATCACTGGGAAGCTCCCCCCTTCTGGCGCCGACGACTCAAGGGAATGACTTGTTCTCGATCGACTCTCAATTGCCATCCGAGAGAGTTTTAGGTTTTTGAACGAACAGAATAAAATCTGCTTAATGTAAACGAATATACTGCTCAGAAAAAAATGCGGCGTTTCTGAAAAATAGGGCTCGGAACTGAGCTAGCCTGTGATAGGCTACTGGTGCCCTGTAGAGCTTGCAGTTTAAAGGAATATAGCCCACAGAAAAAACCTTACCTGAGTAAGGTTTCAGCTCGTGTGATGATACGGGTTTTGCCCAAGCAGGCTGTGACTGCCATCTTGCCAAAAGCCATCCGGATCGTCGAGCTCCCCTGGGGTGAGCCTTGAGAAGGCGACAACAAAGGGCCGTCCTTCTTGTCCAGTCTCCTTTCGTTGCCTGCCCGGCGAGTTGAACGAGAACTTTCCCATCTCATTTCCCAGTACAAATCTTGGTAGGGAGGACCATCATGTTGAACCTTGTTGCCGGCCTGCTCTTTGCCTCGGCTTACCTCAGCCCCTCAGGAAATGTCCTCATTGAAGGAGATGTGGGGGAGTGGGTTTTCGCCGATCATCAGGTCCATGAGACGGCTGCGTTGACCGTTCTCATACGGCCTGAGGAAAGCTTGGCCTCTTGGAGCGAGCTGCTCTCAGTCATGAACGTTTATGTCGAGAGATCGCCGCGCCTCGTGGCAAACAGTATGCGGAATATCCTCCTGGAACGCTGTCCCCAATCGACTTGGGAGTTTCATCGGGAGAGCGAAGAAGATGTTCTCTACGAGTTTCGCAGTCCTGGCTGTCGCGAAGTGGTCGCCGGGATCCAAGAGCATGAAATTGGCCGCATCACCCGAGGCTCAGGGGGCAGTGTGCGCATTGCCTACGCCGCCAAGCCAGAGATGAAGCCCGAGATGCGGAGCCGCTGGCTGAACCTACTGGGCAGCGAGGTGGGGACGGCTCGGGGCTTTCCCATCCAACACCTCACCGCTGCCGCTTCCAAACCTTCCTCCCCGCCTCCAGAGGCCCCAGCCGCAGAGCGGCAGATCGCCCGCTGGCTGCAGGAAGCAACCGATGCCCTGAAGCAGCAGGAAGATTTGCTGGCTGAGCTAGATCGCCTCGGTCAGGAAGCGCAAGCCGATGCCCGCGCCTACAGCCAGAAAGTCCCAAACGAGGCGGGGACAAGAGTGATTAGCCTGCACCGAGGTCGGGAGGACGGCAGCCCTGGCGAGGCCACAACCGAGTTCAAGACCACCGACACCATGATCTGGGCCATCTCGCCGGTGGGCAGCCTCCCCCCCAACGCCCAGGTAGAGATGCTCTGGTACTACGAGGGCGGAGAAGCCGGGGGCGAGCAACTGATCCGCAAGTTTGCTTTTCCCTGGAATCCCGGCGACATCGTGCAAGGCTATTTGAGCTCCAGCCGACCCTACACCGGGCGCTACCGCGTCGAGATCCATGTCAACGGCGAGAAGATAGGAGTGGGCCGCTTCACAATTCGGTAGCCTTACCTTGGCTCCCACTCTCAACTCTTCTCTCTGGGCGGGAGGCCAGCCTCTCTCCCTTCAGGAGAGGGGAGATAAGGTTTACAGATTTTTGACTACAAATCTGGACTTTTTCGGTGGAGCAATGTCCATCGCCATCTGCCTATTTTTCGTGCTGCGAAGACTGTTGTGCTGAGAGCGAAAAGATAGCTCGACATTCTCTAGCGAGTTCTGATCAGGGGCCTAGCTTTGAGGTTGTAGATAAAGCTGGTGCGGTACTGCAACAGCAAATTGCGCAGGTAAAGGGGCAAGTTGCGCCGGTAGAGTAAGCGAGTTCTGCGGTAGATCAATTTGCGGCGACGGTTGATCGCTCGGCTGCGCTGCTGCAAAGGGGCCTGCAGAGAACGCTGAAGTGCCAGGGATCCAGCCGCACAGGCCAGCCTTCGCCGTACCATACCCCACCTCTCGAGCAGCAGTTAGATC